>Ga0209437_100225_pt1 | contig 100605 bp, 81 predicted proteins | sample AraplaL_Cvi_mTSA_FD_184266 | JGI IMG/M metagenome (GOLD analysis project Ga0209437, IMG submission 184266) | Arabidopsis root microbial communities from the University of North Carolina, USA - plate scrape CL_Cvi_mTSA (SPAdes) (version 2) | ecosystem: Host-associated > Plants > Roots >...
TCGTCAGTTTGGCTGTGCCGCCTGTAGCCACGGTAAAATGTCTTCGGTTCGTGCTGGTCACCTGGTCATTGAAGTTATACGTATTCAGCACCACATCGAAGTTGCCCGCGTTTACCGTACCACCCAGGTATGTCACAAAACAAAAAATAGCTTAGCTTACATCTTTAAAATTATTTACGTGACCAAGTATAAGCACGAGCTTCTTTGCAGTTATTGGCCTCATCAAATTCGGGTTTGGTGATCTCCTGGCCCCATATTTTATGGCCTGCTTTTCGGGGGTGTTGCTGGAAGTGGGTATTGCGATTTTGAAAATGTCGATCGATGGCGATTTTGCAATCTTCTACGCTTTCGTAATCGCTGTTATGGATGACCGCTTTGCACAGACCGCTGAAGACAGATTCGATGATATTTAAGAATTGTGAGGAGGATGGCAATAAGACCAGTTCAAAGCTTGGATTTTTACCCGTTGCCGCTTGTTTATTGATCTGCTCAATGTATTTTGTAACCATTGTCGAGGAGTGCCAACTGGCGGCGTCCCCGGAAAGATAAAGTTGTTTATCATTGGGATATTGTTCGATCAACAGGTCAATCAGCCTGATAACTTCGGCGGAATTTTTCGCTTTAGAATAAAAATGGCTCACCTGGTTCGTGGATAGTTCTAGGGCCGCCATACAGATCAGGTATCCTTTGCTTTTTCCTCGTTGAGGAACGAGCCGAACTTCACTTTGGGGTAAAAACGCCCATCCTTGCTTCATCCTGATAGCAAATGGACCCAATTCGTCAAAAGAAAAGAATTTTTGATCGGGTTGAAGATTACGGAGAATATCTTTGATACGGTCCAGTTTTTCACGGAATTCCGGATCATGACTGGTGAGTGCCAAACGAGCCTTTTTATAACGATAACCGGCTTGCTTGAGATAAAGGGCCACAGTGGCCATAGAAATAGTCTGGTGATATTGTCTCTGGTAGACTATAACGAGATCTTCCAATCGCCAAACCGGCCGGTTGATCTGATGGAGTTTAGGGGACTCATGTATCAAAGCGAATAAACGGTCCTTTTTTTCCTGGATTGCGACTTGGATACTTTCGGGTTGTTGTGGTGGACGACACAGGCCGCTAATACCTTCTTTATTGAATGCGGCGATCCAACCTTTGATCGTCGAATGGCAGGAATCCGTCTTTTGTACCAGTTGTTCGAGATACATCCCGGCTTCGGCGCCCAGAATAACCGTCGCTTTTTTCCATTTATCGTGATCGTTGGATAACCGCCAGTGCTTTAAAGCTTTCTTATCGGCAGCAGTTATCGGAACCAGTTCGATGCAGGCATAGACTTGCACATGATGTTGCTTGCGCCAATCCCGGTAGATCTTCCGGAAACCTTCAAATTGATAACCATCGGGATGAAGCTCGTGGTATCGCTGATAGACGGGCTGTTGTAAAGAGGTTCTGGCCTCCTGGAGAATACGCGGCAGACAAGCAACCAGCTCTTTGTATTCAGGCTTATCTTTTGAATACTTTTTTCGGAACCTGACAGGATTAAAAATACGGAAGTCTTTGCATTTCCTCAACCGTCCGGCATGTCTTTTTTCAAATGCCTCGAACAGATCACAATAACGGCTGATCGTGTTTGATGCAATACCGGTACGCCGGGACAGTTCTTTCTTGCTGAAAGGCTTTGTTAAGAACCAGTCACGGATATTCCCTATCGCATTATTCCGCAAGATTTTGCTCATCAGCAATCCTTTTACATAAAGTTACTGCTTATCCCCTGGTATATGCAAATCTGATCGAAGAGTCCTCTGTCCCACGCCGGTCCATCTGCTATCATTGTCGTGATCATAACCTTGTCCATCAACCGGTTACCTCCCGGTCTGCTTCGTCGGGAGCGGCAGATCGACATCCATAAGCACCGCCACGGAGAGTTCCAGGGCCAGGGATAAAATATAAATAGTGCTGATCGTTGGGTTAATCTCTCCCCGTTCCATTCGGCCGATCTGGGATAAACTGATCTGGGCTTGGTGCCCCAATTCTTCCTGTGACATTCCTTTAGAAAGCCGTAGTTCCCTCAGCCGCCTCCCAAAAGCCTTGATCATGATGTCACTCCTGATGTTTATCACAACACCGAAATTGACCGATATATCTTTAATTTATTGAAGCATACATGCGTTATTTTAAAACATTTTACCTAACTTTAACTATTGTCAACCAGCAGCAGATCAACACGATCAATCAATTATGGATACCTTAGAACTCCTCAATACGCCCATTCCTCAGCTTGCATTCAGCGAGGCTTTTATCCGGAATTCCGTCAAGATGGGTTATGAAACGATCGGGGAAATGCTCCTGAAAAAACCGGAAGTACTACAAGCGCACAGTCTTTTCAATTATACCTGGTTCGGGGAATTAGGCGAATTCCTGCTCCGGCATGGCCTGCTGCAACACTTACAGCCGGCTACCGGAAAAAGTCCTTTGTGATCTTATCCACCAATTTTTGCAGGATTCCCTGAACCCGGGCCGCCGTCGATTGGGTAATACTATAATACTCTTTACTTAAGCTGCCAGCGGATATCAGCTCCTGTCTTTTAGAACTAAAATGCTCCGCGACAAATTGGAATAACTCCTGTAACACATGTATACTCAGGTAATGATCATCCACCAGTAAGCGGATCAGACAAGCGATATGGGCGACTGATAAATTCAGCCGGATCCTTTCTCTGGAGAATTTACAGGTTTCCTTCACCAGAAACATCGCTTCCCTGCCGATCACGGCGATCTGCTCCTCCAGCCATTTCCCGCGCATGATATGAATCGCTTCAAAGTCGGGATGACAGGCCATGGACCCGGGCAATGGCCCCTGGTGGATCCTCCGCTTTTCTCCTTGCAGGATCTCCAGCTGACCGGACAAATCAGGAGCCTGAAGCAATCGCTCCCGGATCGTCACCTGATAATAGATCAGGAATTCGAGCCGGTTAAAATTCAAAGCATACAAAACCTCCTGTAAGCGGTGGGCTGTGACCGCACCTGTCGTCAACGCCTCAGCAAGCCGCTGAATAAAAACGTCATAATAATCCAGGGCATAAAAAGAGCAAAAGCCACCCTGTTCCGCCCCGGACATCTCCTGCAGATAATGGCTTAGACAATATTTCAAAGCGACCGGGATATCCGCCGCTTCCAATTGAAGGCTGAAGGTGATGACCAAAGCCGAATTGGCCCTAAAAATCCGTTCCCGCCAAAAAAGCGGGGCGGAAGTGTGGATATCGGAGAACGCGGGATGGTATTGCCGGAGATGCCCGATCAGGACAGCAAATTCCTCATTGACCAGGATCAGTCCCGGGTCATCCTGACGCGGAAGGCCTGCCAACCGCGTATGCGCAAAAAGGGCATCCGAAAGTTCACGGATACCCTCCAGGTGGAAATCAAAGTAACGTTTCAGACTGTGATCAGGCAATTCGGAAAAAACCGCCTGCAACCAGGTTGCCCTCATTCGGCTGCATGCTATCCTGATGGCCTCCAGGGCCTTGGCCGGGTCAACGGCGGTCAGGCAGGCATCACCTTTCGGATCAGGCATGATCAGCTCAAGGATCATCCCTTTTAACGGTTCCAGTTCATCCCGTAACATCCCAAAGTCTTTATCGTTATCTGCAGGTGCCGCGCCTGGTCATTTTCCGGCCAGGTGCGTTGTGGTGACTGAAATCGTCGTGGTCGGATCACTGGTTTCCGTCGGCATGGGCCGGCCTTTTTCCGCCTGGAAATGATAAATCGATTTGACTTCTTTTTTTGGTTTTTTAGTTACTGTATGCATCATATCCTGTTTTTTTTTATTAAATTAAATATTTCAATAACCAGAACGCAAGTTTTTATATCAACAACGGAATAAGCTATATTAACGACCATGAAGAGCCATGCATAAGCCTCACTTCATCCGCTACCGGCACACCAAACCGGTTTTTATCCATATCGCCTGCTGGCTATTATTCATCGGTTATGAATGGATAGTCTTGTCTTATTCGACAAGCCAGCACCCGCCATACTATCAGTATATTATTCCATATCTGCTGAACATCTTATTCTTCTACGCACAGGTCGGTCTGCTCCATCGCACATTTAACCGCCCCCGTACATCCTATATTCAAAGCATCCTTCTCCTGACGGGCCTTTTTACCCTGGCCATCGCGATCAAACTGCTTTATTCACTCCTAACGGGAGACCTAGTGCCTTTTTCCCAGGCTAACATCCCGGCATTCCGGGCCTTCCTCGTCCTGAATCTCGCCCGGACCGGGTATTTCGCCATCCTGGCTACCTTTTACTGGGCAGCCGGGCATATCGCTTTTTACCGCAGACAAACGCTGGAAGCCGAAAAACAGCAATTGCTGATGCTCCAGGAAAAAACAAAGCTGGAAATGCGGCTTGCGGAGAGCGTGAACGCCTATCTGCAACAGCAGATCAACCCGCATATGTTATTCAATTCCCTGAACTTTATTTATAACCGTGTTCATCAGTATTCTCCGGAAGCCGCCCGGAGCGTCTTTCTCTTATCGGACATCATGCGCTTTTGCCTAGAAGCCGGCCGGGAGGACGGTAAAGTCGCCCTCGAAGACGAGATCGGACAACTTTACAACCTCATCGAGATCAACCGTCAGCGTTACGGACCGCATTTCTTTCTGGAAACCGATATCCAGGAAGACCTCCCGAGGCAGGGCATTATTCCCCTGATCCTCTTCACGCTCACCGAAAATATCTTCAAACACGGGAACCTCCGGAACAAAGCCTATCCCGCACTACTCCGTATCCGGATGGAGCGCGCCGGGGAACTGCGCTATTATGCCCGGAACCTCAAAAAAAGAGACAGCGGCTTCCGGCGTCTCAGCAGCATTGGTATCCGGAACATCCGCACCCGCCTCGATTATAGCTATCCCGGGAACTACAGCCTTGATCTCTCCGGCTCCGGTGAGTTTTTTGAAACCACTTTAATCCTCCGTTTATGAACTATACCTGTTATATCGTTGATGATGAAGCCCATGCCATCGGCATACTGAACGATTTTATTACCCGGACCCACGGACTTAGCCTGATGGATACGGCTACCGATCCACTAAAGGCACTGGAGGACATTTCCACGTCTCCTTCCCCCCCGGATATCACTTTTCTGGACGTGGACATGCCGGAATTATCCGGCCTGGAATTCGCCGGCCTGGTGAACCAGCAGACCACTATTATCTTCGTCACCGCTTACCGGGAATACGCCGTAGAAGCATTTGAAAAACAAGCACTGGATTACCTGCTCAAACCCATTAGCTATGAACGTTTTTTAAAGACGATTCAAAGAATCAGGACCCATCGCCCATCCAACAGCATCGGCCAGACACCCGCAGAGCCCTTCTTTTTTGTCAATCCCGGTATCAAAGGCCAGTTCACCCGGGTACCGGTCGCGGAGATCCGCTATATCGCCGCCGCGTTGAACTACGTGGAGATCCATCTTCGCGAAGAAAAGATCATGACCTATATGAGCCTGGCCGAAGCGCTGGATAAGCTCCCTAAAGCAGATTTTTCCCGGATACACAAATCCTATATCATCAACCATGCCTGGATCAAAAGTATTACTTACGGGCAAATACGCCTGAAAGACCAAGCCATATTACCCATCGGCAGGGTTTACCGCAAAACCTTCCACCAGCGAATGCGTCTTTCTTTTTCACCGGGTTCTCCGGATCAAGAGGGGGATATCTCCACCTAAGCCCAAAAGAACCGGCTCCGGCTAATGATTCAGGACATTCAAGAATCGCCATAACCGTAAAAAGCAAAAGGCAAATCAAAAGCGACCGGCTTCGGTAAGCAATAGGCCGATAACATCGCGGAAAAACCGCCGGCGCCCGGACTGCAGGGATAATTAGCGGCAGATAAGCGATTTGAATATGTCGGCTGGTCAAGCCCAGCCTGTTCCATTTACCTTAGCACAAAGACTGGCATCAAAGCCCCCTAATTTAATAACCTCAGTCCCGAACCTTACCACATCCGTACTGGCATACATCCGTTCAGTTTATCCCCTTTCTTTTCAGTGAACCCAGGTATTTATACAAGCAGTAATAGACCAGCATCTCCTGCTCCCGCGGGCTACCCCGGAAGATCCGGTTGAGGTGCATATGGACCAGGTCAGCGATCAACCGTTCGGCCCGCTCCTCATCATGTAACCTGACCACAGCCGCGATCGACCGGGTCCGGTCCAGTAGATCCTCCAGCAATGGATCCAATGACCGCTTCCAGGGTTCCCCGGCAGACACGACCAGCAACGCGGCCAGTTCCCCTTTATGCGCCCGGAACTTCGCATCCATACCCACCCGCAGGGTCTTATCCCCCCGGAATTCCGACAGAAAATGATCTTTCCTCTTTTCACAAAACGCTTTCATCCGGGATAGGTCCCCCCAAAAAGTGTCCAGCAGCGCGTACACCGTCAGCCATCCCCAGGCCCAGTCGCTGAAAGGTATGTTTCCCGCCGCCCGCTGTTCGAGAAATCCCAGTACCAGCGCACTGCTGGCGCAAAAATGACCTTCCACCAGCTCCATGAAGTTCGGTCCGTATCGCTCCAGTTCCCGCCGGTAAGTATCCCCCTGTAATTCCCGGACCAAGCGCTGTTGCCCCGCGCGATATAACTCTCGCTTCAAAGCGTCCAGGAACTCCCCCGCCGGATACCGCCCGGTACGCAAACGCAAACGAAGATGATAAGCGCTGTCGAGATAGCGGATAAAAAACCATTGCGTGATCTTCCGCTCCTTACTCAGGAAAGCGCTGACCGCACCCGTCAGAATTACATCCGCAGATTCCGGTGTACAATACAATTTCAGGTATAACCATTCGCTGCCCAGGGGAAAGTCCCGGACCAGGGTCGCCGGAGGAAAAAGCCCGGTCCGCGCAGGAACGGCGTAAACGGGTTGCCGGTGATGCAGGAAAGCCAGATACTGCCCGGCCAGCGCCTTGTTCCCGTTTTTTACCGAACGGTCCGGCAGCAGATACTCCCGGATGGTCACCCGGGAAAGACCCGAGATACAGGCCAAAAAGAACCCGGCCTCCTGCCGGTTGGCCAGATCAAAAACCAATTGCTGATCCGCGACACCCATCGTTACCCGCTGCGGGATCCGGTACTTTTTCCGGAACCGCCACAACACCGCCTCCGGCACCTCCCGGTCAGCACCCCGCAGATCCAGCAGCTCCACTTCCTGAAAATGCCATTTCGCGCAACTGATGATCACCTTGCCGGCGCATACCCTGGGGTAAAAACCCATGCCCGGGAACAGGCGTTCGAGGTCAAAAGTGAACCGCGCCTGTAATCCCTGGTACTGCAGATCACCAAGCAAGCGGAACACCGCCAGCTCATGCTGCCCATAATGATAAGCGGTAGACAAACGAGGGATCACCCGCTTACCCAGCCGCCGGGATTCGAGGATCAGTTCCCCGTCCTGTACCGACAAATAAAGATCCTCCAACCGGATCTGGCCCGCCGATGCCGCCGTGGAATACACATTCACCGGAATCTCATACGTATAGAGCCTCCGCCGCCGGTTGACATTATCCACATGCGTATCCGATAATTGGGCGATGTCCGCGAAAACGAGCTCCGGGTGAGCAGCCTCTTCTATGCCAGCCAAAGCCTTCGCCATATCCCATACCGCCGTACTGAACATCGTAAAACGGCCAACCAGCGATGTCGCCGTCGCCCCACCCGCATGCTCCAGGAGCAAACCTTCCTCCACCTTCCGGTAGAGGACGGAACAGGTGGAGGGAACACGCGCCATTCCCGCCCCGGGTTCCAGATCTTCTTCCCGGATATGCAAAGGCGCATAAGCATCCTGCTCCGTTTCCCGCCAAAGCCGCAACAACGTCCGGTGAAGCGCCGTCCATTCCCCGCTCACCGCCCCAGCCATCCGTGGCGGAAAAGACAGGTCCTGCAGCGCATCTTCCGGCCCTCCAGTCGTCAGCCCCGCATAAGCGATACCCGCATCCGGGTCCAGCGCCTCCAGCAGCGGTACCCGGGCCAACTCAAAACGGCCCCGGAAATCCCGGATAAACCTGTCCAGATCATCCAGCCCGGCCGGTAAAGCCAATTGCCGCAACAGTTTAAGCGCGGCGGTCAGTTCCGCCCGGTCATCCATACCTGGGGCACCCGATCGCCAGGGCCGCTCCAGCGCGGCGTAAAAAGGCTGTATCCCCTGATCCGGCAAAACCCATCGCGCCCGCATCCGCGCACCAAACGCGGCCACATGCCCCGGTAAACAGATCTCACCGCTGACCGGCTCCGGCAGCTCAGGGACCGCCGGCTGATCAATGACCGTCCCCCTGGACGGCTCCAAAAGGATCTGCTCCGTCACCAGGAAATCTACATACGCCATCGCCTCCGGAAGCGGACAGTCCAGCTCCCGCATGATCCATTCCCCGAGGCGGGCAGCAGCAACCGGCTCTTTTTTGACAAAGGCAACAAGGCGGCGGTAAAAAGTTTCCGCTTCCAGGCCGCCGATGGAATACCGGTTTTTGCCCCGATTATCCGGCAGGGACCGGATCAAGCGAAACTCCCCGCCAAACCGATAGCAGGCGGGGTTCATGATCAGGGGAGCCCCTGAGGCCTCCCCGGCCGCTAAGGCCCCGGCCAGCAGCGCCTGATCCGGCAGCAGGTGCAAGCGGGTCTGCTCATCCCCCGCCAGCCGGACCGTATCCCCCTTCCCCCATTCCAGTAAGGTAAAAGAAGCGAAAGCGCCAAAAGGAACCGGCCGGAAACACATCCGGTTATAATATTTGGCCAGCGTATGTTTCTCCTTATCCAGCAGATGCTCAAAAGCAAAGCCTTTGGCCTCCAATCGCGCGTAAAACGCCGGGCTGGCCAACCAGAGCGCGTTCCGGAAAACCTCATCCGCCAGCACCTCCGGCAAGCGTTCCAGGTCATAGCGTGCGAAACTATAAAAAGGCGCCCTTAAAAACAGCGCGGGCAAAAAATCATAATCCTCATTACCAATCATTTGCATCATCATTAGTGGGTATACTACCCTTTTTATACTGTTTTCGTCATTCCGCCCCGCCGTACTTTGAGCAGACAAACCCAGACCACATGAAAAACATCCTCCGTCCGCTCATTGCCTTCCTGCTGACCCTGCTGTTTGCCTACGCGGCAGTCAGCAAACTACTTTCCCTCCGGGATTTCCAGGGGGAATTGTATAACCAGACTTTTCCGCACTGGCTGGCGGACATCCTGTTATATACCCTGATACCGGCGGAACTCCTGACCATCGCCCTGCTGAGCTTTCCCCGCAGCCAACAAGCCGGCCTGCTCCTGTCCGCCGGGCTGTTATTCCTATTCACCGCGTACATCGCCCTGGTCCTGCTGCGTTTCTGGGACCGCGTCCCCTGCTCCTGCGGCGGTATTTTAAACCATTTATCCTGGGGGACGCACCTGGTCTTTAACAGTTTTTTCCTGATCCTCAACCTGACGGCCCTGTTCATTCAGATCAGCCAACCCGTCTCCACGATACCCCAGGGGGGAAGCCGAAAACCCCGGAACAGAGTAGGCATCATCCATTCCTTAAAGTTTTTCGTCCGTTTTTTAGCAAAAAAGCGTTCCGCATCATGAACAATCTAAAAGTCAAACTGTCCGCCCTCGCGATCATCCTGGGCATCGGCGCCGCCTTCGCATCCGCCACACCACACGCCTTCGCCAGCAAAAAATGGGCATTGCTGTCCGACGGCAGCTACCTCGAGGTGACCGGCCAGGTCAAAGGCAGCGATTATCAATGCGACAATGCCAGCCGCACCTGTACCGCCGTTTACCCGGCAGCCCAGGATCCGAACACCAACCCCGCGAACCCGATCAGCACAGAGACCGGTACGTTCAGCAATTAAACCGCCGTCCCCTTCCCGTTTTACCAGGGCCGTTCCACCGAACGGCCCTTTTTTAGCGTTCATTCTGCACCAATCCGCCCAGCCGGATCTCCTCCTCCGGGATCGGGTATACATAGCGCGGGCTGCCCGGCTCCAGCGTATCATCCTTTCCGCCAACCGAGCGGCTCAAACGCAGCCGGAAAAGCGGATCCCGGTTGAGCCGCCGCAGGTCCGCCCAGCGCAGCCCCCGCCCCACCAGCTCCTTCCGCCGTTCCTGCAATACCTGCCGGAGCGCATCCGCCGCGTCCACCGCCCTATAAGGCTGAAAAGTTCCTGCCGCCCAGCGTTTGACCAATAAGGCATTGAGGTCCCCCATCGCACCGGTCAGCTCCCCCCGCCTGGCCCGGCATTCCGCCCGGACCAGTAAAAGCTCATCCGTCGCCAGACCCGAAAATTGTAGCAGCGAGCCCGCGTAAGTCCCCTTGAACTTAAAATTACCCGGTGTCAGCTGCCGGCCGAACAAGGCCCCCCGCAGGTCATTAACCGCGTAAGAACCGTACAACTCCGGCACCAGGAAAGTCGGCGAAGCAGCATTGGCGAACGAATAGCTGGATTGCGCCTGGTAAAAGATCACCTCATCGTTCCCGTCCGGCAAAGCCCTGGGAAAAGGCCGCGTCGCCGTCCGGCTCAGCGTATTGTAATCGATCAGCACCGCACCGGCCGCCAGCACCGAATCCGCAAAGGCCTCCGCCTGCCCGTAATTCCCCATCCCCAGGTAGATTCGGGACAGTAAAGCCCAGCGGGCCGCCACCGTCGGGCGGCTCTTATAAGCCGCCCTGAACGGCAACAGCGGTCCCGCCGCATCCAGATCCGCCAGCACCTGGTCCATGACCTCCTGCAGGCTGGCCCGGGGCAGCCTGCTGTTCACATCCGCCGTCAGGCGTACCGGTATCCCCGGCGTAGCCGCGGCCGTCGCCGGATCATAAGGCGCGCAAAACAGCTGCGCCAGGTTATAAAAAGCCAAAGCCCGGTCAAACAAAGCCGTCCCCTTCAGGTTCCGGCTCAGCGCATCCGTATTTCCCCGAGGCAGCTTCGCCAGCCCTTCCAGGACCACATTCGCGTAAAACACCTGCTGATACGGTATATTCCAGTCCGGACAGGACTGCCCCGCGAAAATATCCTTTGACCAGGTATAACTGTTCCGCTCCATATCCGTATTGTAAGCGTTATACCCGGCATCCGTCGTCCACATATCCCCGTCCGCGATAAAAGTCAGCCCCGGGCCCGTATTGAACACGTCCGTATTGTCCAGCAGCGCCTGCATATCCGCCGTTGTCGCGGGCACCAGCAGGGCCTTATCCGGCCGCTGGTCCAAAAAACCTTTTTGACAGGAGACACCTAAGCCAGCCAGGCAGATACCCCAAAAAATGTTTATCCTATATTTTTTCATCCTATAATCACTTTAATAAGTCAAACGGATACCGCCCGCGATCGTCCGGGGCAGCGGGTAAGTCGACCCGGCATCCGGGTCGAGGTGATCCTTGTTCGCCCGCCAGAGGATACCCAGGTTCGCCGCGTACAGGTAGACCTGCAAACTACCCTCTTGTAAAAAAGGCAGCAGGCGCCGGTCCAATACATAAGACAAATTGATATCCTGCAGCCGGATATGGTCCCCCTTATCCACCAGTACCGACGCGAAACGGTAAAAATCATCCCGCTGGATATTGCTCACCGCCGGCATCGAAGGCACCGAAGTACGGCGCTCGTCCCCCGGCTGCTGCCAGCGCAGCGCATAATCCCCGCTTTGCTGCGACAGACCATGATCCGTACCGTAAAAGACCGAGCTCCGCCGGAAATAATAACCCAGGCGGTAACTGATGTTAAAAGACAGGCTCCAGCCCCGGTAAGCCAGCGTATTCCGCAAAGCCCCAAAAACCACCGGCCGCGAAGGCCCGTTATACACCAGGTTCTGTGGCGTCGCCGCGCTCTGCATCGCCGCGTAATCTTTACTGACCTGCCCATTCAGATAGCCCTGCGGGTCGCCCGTCCGCGGATCCAGACCCGCCCAGCGGTAACTGTAGATCGCATACAGCGGCCGCCCAGTCAGCGGGAACGCCCCGATATTCCCCGAAGCCAGGTAATCACTCGCATTGGAGACCTGGTCATAAGCCCCCACCTTGTCCGTCACATAAGTCAGCAAAAAAGCCGTCGACCATTTCCATCGCCCCACCAGGTTCCGCGTGTCGATATTCAGATCCAGCCCCCGGCCGCTTGTACTCGCCGTATTCCCCGTAAACGTGAGGATCCCCGAAGAAGGCGGGAAAGCCGTATTACCGATCAGGTCCAGCCCTCTTTTCAGGTAAAACTCCAGCGTACCCGATACCCGCCGCCCCCGGGTCCCAAAGTCCAGGCCCAGGTTGATCTGCCGGTTCCGCTCCCAGCGCAGCTCCGGGTTCGGCGGGTTGACAATCCGCGCATAAGGCAATTGCGTCTGCGTATCGCTGCCATCAAAATAGCTGGCCGTCGTATACGCCGAAAGATGCTTATTGATATTCCCGTTATACCCGAAAGTCGCCCGCAGCTTCAGGTAAGGCAAAGCCTCCAGGTGGTAAAAACCCTCCCGGCTGAGCTCCCAGGCCAGGCCCGCCGACCAGAGCGGCACCCCTTTCTGATTGGTACTCACCCCAAACAGGTTCGAGCGGTCCAGCCGCGCGCTTGCCGACAAAGTCAGCCGCCGGTCATACGTATAAGCCGTGTTGCCATACCAGGACAGGTAATGATCCGTATGATCCGATTCCGCCTGGTTCAGCGGGATACTCCCCCCGCTGTTCGGATTGTCGTCATAGGTAAACTGCGTTATCCCGTCCACCGGTTTCATCGTCGCGTGATCGGCGTCATAACCATAATACCGGTAACTATCCCCCCGTACCCGGAGCGTCTGGATCTCGTAACCCGCGATCGCGCTCAGCTCATTTTTCCGGCCCCAGGCCCCATCATAATTCAGCTGGCCCCGGCCATCATGATTCACAGAGATATCATTTTCCAGGTCCAGGATCCCACCTAAGGGAACCGGCAGCGATAACACCCCATCCGCGTCCACCTGCGTAAAGCGGTTGACCAGGTTCCGCGTATAATAACTGTCCGCGCCTTGCAGCACCCGGCCCGTCGCCGTACTCCGCTCATACTGGTACAGCACCTGCGCCTTCAGCCCTTTGCTTATGGCATAAGTCAGCCCCGTATTCAGCCGGTAATCCGCGACCTCCTGGCGGTTATCCGCCAGCCGCAGCTCCTGCAAAGGGCGGTAAGCCCAGTCCTGCAAGCCCAGCCCCGGCGCCGCATCCACAAAACTTTGCCGGTAATCATGCACCACCGCCAGCAGGTTCCCGCGGTCATCGGCCAGCCGTGCATAAGGATAGATCCGGGAACTGTTCCCCCAGCCCAGGTTACCCGGATTATCCCGGTCCGTCCGGCTACCCGTATAATTCATCCCCAGCGACAGCTCCAGCTTCCGCAAAACCCAGGTATGGTTCCCGCTGACCGTCACCCGGCCATAAGCATTACCCACCAGGTTGGAAAGGTTCCGGTCCACACCCGCCGAATAAAAATAGCGCTGGTTCGCCGAACCACCGTCCAGGCTCAGCGCATACTGCTGACTGACACTCTTCCGGTCAAAATACCGGTTCAGGTCATCCCGGACATCCAGCCTGGAAAGCAACCCGATCTGCCGCTCCGCCTCCGCCGCACCCAGCTTCCCGTCCCGCGCCGCGATCAGCAGCTCCACCACCGGCGATAAAGGCGGGTGCCCATCCGCATTTTCCAAAGCCGTATAATAGCCCTCCGCAAACAAACGTTTTTCCAGGCTGATATAATCCCCCGTACTCATCCGGGGCTGGTAGTACAGGTCAGGCCGCGCGCCCACCGTCACATTCGCATTCAGCGACACCCTTGGCGCCCGGTTAAACCCACCCTTGTTCGTCGTGATCACGATCACCCCATTCCCCGCCCGGGAGCCCCAGATCGAAGCCGCCGCCGCATCCTTCAGCACCGTCACACTCTGCACATCATTGGGATTCAGATTCTCGACCGGCTGGTTATAAGGAAAACCATCCACCACGATCAGCGGATCCGCATTCGAAAAAAGCGTACTCTGCCCCCGGATACTGATCCGCGTCCCCAGCGTATTGAAACTCAGGCCCGGCACCACATCCCTGAGCCGGTCGATGATATCCGTACTCACACTCCGGTCCAGCAGTTTTTTATCCACCTGTACAAAAGAACCCGTCGCCCGCTCCTTTGGCAATTGCTGGTAACCCGTCGACACCACCACCTCCCCCAGCTCCCTGACCGGGTTCTCCAGCACCACCAGCAACAATTCCCGCCGCGGCAAAGTCAGCGCCGCCACCGCCGGCTGGTAACCCACAAAAGATACCCGCAATTGATAAGCCCCCGCCGGCAGCGACACCCGGAAAGCCCCCAGGGAATCCGTCAGCACCTGTCTCCCCATACCCTGCACCAGCACCGTAGCCCCGCGCAAAGGCAGCCCGGCATGATCCTGCACCAGCCCCCGGAGTACCTCCGGCCCTTGCGCCATCAGCCTTACCGGAAACCCAAGCAGCACCCCTAAACAAATCCTATACAACTGTTTCATGGGCGCGCGGATTGACGTGAAACACCCACGGCCCGCGCATCCCGGATCACCAGGAGATCCACCGGGACCACCCGTTCCTCAAAACGCAGGTCATATTTTTCCAAAGCCTTGTTCAGCAATTCCACCTTACCCAACGGCGCCTCCAGCGACAGATCCACCCGGCCCGTATACCCCGTCTCATCCACCACCGGCACCGGCGAATCCTGCATATACTGCACCTGCAGGCGCTTCAGCAGGAAAGCCAAAGGACTGTTCCGCAGCACCGCCGCATACGGCCCCACCTCCGCCCGGAAAGCCCCGCCCGCGCTGCGCAGCTTATCCAGCGCCGAAGTCCGCACCAAAGCCAGACAACGCGTCCTTAACCGCTCCACCCCCACCCGGTAAGCCGGGAACAAACGCGCGATATCCCCCCGCATCAGCGCAAAAGCCGAATCCGCCAACACCGGCGGTACCCGCAACTCATAACACCAGCCATTCCCCTGCCCCAGCCAGCGCTCATAAGCCTGCCCCGACAAACGCGAAACCAGCCTCCCCGAATCCGCGGACAAAACCCGGACCGTAGGCCCCGCAAACCAGCGCCCCTCATCACTAAAAGCCATCGTACACAACAACGGCAGCGGCACATTCCGCGCCAGCAGGCGCAAAGCACCCGAACTATCCCGGAGCCCCCGGTCCAGACCACCCGACACCCCCGGCAGATAAGCCGACAACACCGAACGGTACACCAGCGCCGAAGCATCCCCGCCATTACCCTCCTCCAGCAAACCTTTTTCCTTATCATACCCCCGGACCAGCTCCCTTTTACCCACCAGCACCCGCCAGTTCCCCGCCAGCGCCGCCCGGACCTTCTCCCCCGTCAGCTCCCCCTCCTCCGTCACCGCCCGCACCACACCCGAACCATCCACCCACACCAAATGCGGCAAAGACCTATGCGGAAACAAACCATTCAACACCACATCCCCAAACACCCCCGGCAAAGCAAAAGACCTTACCCGCCGCATCGACACCAACACCGGATCCAGCGCCACCGCCGGCTCATAAGCCACCGGCAAAAACAACACCCCATCCCCCAGCACCCGCTGCAAAGAATCCATCACCGGCAGCATCTTCCGGCAGGGCGCACACCAGCCCGCCCAAAAATCCAAAACCACCAGCCGCCCCCGCAAAGCCGAGAACCGCAACTCCCCGGACACCAGCCGGCCATCCAGCCGCAAATCCCGGACACCCCTAACCAACACATCCGGCACCACCTGCCCCACCCAAACACCCCCATCATGACTATACCTATACTCCTGCGCAGCCACCCTCAAAAAAAGGCAAAGCAAACCCAGGAAGCCCAAAAAACGCCTCATAACATCAAACCGTTAAATCGTAAAAAATTAAACCATTAAACTAAACCCGGCCGCAACAAGCACAAACCGCAGCACCTCACTCCCCCCTTTGCCGCGCCACCGCCTCCACCAGGCAGATCAACTGATCCAGCAAAGCCGCCACCTCCTCCTCACTCAGCAAACGCCCCGTCCCCCCTTCCTCATCCGCCAGTACATAACCCGCAAACACCATCCACAACTGCTCCCGCACCAAAGCGACATCATACAGCTCAAAAAACACCCGGATCACCTGCTCCGGCGTACGCCCCGCGAAATCAAAAAGATTAAAAACAAAAGCAGCCATAAGCACCAAGATTCAGACAGGGCATAGCATCCCCATTACCCCAACCGGGTTCATTTAACAACTCCTAAAACAGCCACAAAAAACAAACGGCAAGCCCCTAACTATTAACTACAGGGATTGCCGTTCGTACCATTCAGGTCGGCGACTTGATGATACACCGATAAAGAAATTTTAAAGAAAAGAATGTAGCATAACCAGCCGGTACCAAGCCAATAACCAGGCTTACCCAAACTAAAACAACCGTACCATTTTTCTTTCCTATTATCCTGTGCATACCCGTATTCTATACGAGCCTTACCGGAAAGACCGCCCTTAATGAATGTGGGACTGCCTACCATGGTTGCATTAAAGTTCTGACGCCTTACGTAACATGGATTTACAGCAGTCCCACATCCATCGAGACGCACAAATATAGTACATCTATAGATAGACATGGGAAATTATCTGCTGTCCTGCGTTACGGCGTCAGATTCTGCAACCACAAGACTCTTTAAGTTATTCCTTATATAAACCCAAATATAAAAAATTATTTCAAATAATCAAATACTTAAACAATTTGAAACGATTTAACTAGGTCTATTTGGTCAAAAAGCCAAAATGGATAACGAAGTTTTTGCCAAAAACATAAAAAATCTTAGAGAGCATTTGGACTTATCGGAACAGAAGTTTGCAGATTTATTAGAAATTTCAAGAAGTACGGTAGTCAATATTGAAGCGGGTAAAAATATTAAGTCAGATACGATAAACAAACTATGTGACCTTTTTTATATGTACAGTTGGAAACAGTTAAATAAAGAATCTATAAAAATTGACATAGATTTAAAAGAACAACTTGCCAATCATTTTAAAGATAAAACATCCTTTGTTACAATTTTAAATACTAGACCCACACTAGGTTACGCTATTGAATTTAGGGTTTTTAAAACTAATTTCCTTAACGAATTCAGAGAAACAAACGAAATTAGAAAATTCATTTCTGAAAAATTCAACTGGTATTATAAATCGATGAGTAAAAAATTGAACACTATGAGTGATCTCTTGGAAATAAAAAAAAATACCTTTAAAGGCGGCACGTATGTTTATCGTAAGAAACAGTGATGAGTTCATTAATTGCCTTTAAATTGTCTGCGCGTATTTTATTTAAATGCTTTGATTGAGGATTGCGAAACTTTAACCGTAAAATTGAATTAAGCTCTATCGTGTGTTCTGGTCTTTCATAACTTCGTCCTATCTTTTCCAATACTTAAGTACAAAGCTATCAACTTAATAAGCTAAAAAACACTACTAAATTGAGTACAGATTTTACTTTTCCAAGTTTCTACCTTTTTTGTATATGCGTCTTAATTGTGACCTTATCTGGATAAGCTAACCAACCATTGATCAAGTAGGTCTGATAAATAATCATTAGGAACTCCGCCATTCTCTTTTAGGTCCAGCATCGTTATTATATCATGGTCTGTAAGAAACATAATAAGCTTGCCATTTTCTTTTAAAGCACCTTTCGCCGCTTGTATAGCTCCATCATCAGCTCCCTTCCGCGATATAATAAATCCAACTGATCGTAATGCGCGTTGGTAGAGGTACCTTTCTGTTGTATATACCTGATATTGTGTCACTTCGCCACAATAGTTTTTAAATTCAAACAAAATAAAACGAGTATTGAAAGCGACCATTAACGCCTGCCAATAACTGTCGTATCCCTTAATTCTACATACCAAATCGAAACGAGAAAGCATGTCATCTGTACGAGTTTGCCTGTCCCATAGTGTCAAATCTTCATTAAACAAATACTTAAGAATGTCTGACATTAACAATTCAAATCTATTCCATGTATCACGTCCACATCGGGTTCCTGCAAGTTGTTTTTTAAAACTATCAGCTTTTGTTTCCGATGGATTAGGGACATCTGGATAAGTAGATACTACATTTTCAGCTATAGTTAGTAAAACATCACCTGCATCAGCTGTAAACTCACGAAAAATTTCCGTCCCCTGTTGTGCTTCCATTAGAAGCTGCTCAAAACTTTCCTTTAAAGTTATGGATAGCTTTAACATAGAGGATAAAAGCAGCCCTCGGTCCCAGATGACAACACCAAACTGTTCTTTCAGTTTCTGTCTTTCTTCCGATGTGATAATAGAACTTACAGCTAAAACCGCCAATCCATCATTTAAATCTGATACTTTTTGAATTAACGTTATAAGAGCTCGATCAATTGCAGAGGAATAAACTTGTTCACTTCTATAAAATTTTGTTTCTACATATAATTTTTGCGGCCCGATAGCAACGAAATCAATTTTTGCCGTTGAATCCAGGAGTTGCAAATCGACATCTCTGCTCGTTTTAAACCCTAATTTTTGTAAAAAAACATCAATAATTGCTTCAAATCTTTCGCTAAAATCGGTTTGGGTCATAAGTTATAGGCTATAATATTCTAAGTTAAACGATTTTTAGTTATTCCCAATTGCTCTTTACATAAGCATGTAAATTATTATAAATGAAGGGATAAGTATACTTGCAAAAGCCCCCTTGATAATTATATTTGATATTTATTCACCTTACCAAACCTGTCAATGTCTGAAAATAATCCTGAGAATAAAACAGTAAATACAGCTACCCAGCTATTAAGCAACTTATCTATCATTGATACTACATATTATTCGGAGGGATTTCCAAAGGAAGCTTGGCGAAATCTAATTCAACGAACAAATTATATCGCACAAATAGAAGATGGATTTGCAAATAATATCAATATTTTTTTCATTGAGGGTGAAGAGGATTCCGGTAAAACAATATTGGCATCACAGGTTGTTAGAAAGTATGTTGAATCCACAATTTCAGTTTTCTTTAATCCTTTAAACAACTTAGACTACCAGAACGAGTATTTTTGTGGTAACGTTGTAAATCAAGTGAAATTTTTACTTGGTGAGGCAGTAAGCGAAGTCGATAAATTTATTATCAGCACTGAGCAATACAGACAATCACTTTATCAATTACGTAAATCCATAAAGCGTCAAAGAAACAAAAAAATCAACATTGTAATTGATGGACTAGAGGCAAAGTTGACGGATCAAAAGGACTTCATAGGGGAAGTTTTTTCTATGTTGCCGTTTGGAGAAGAGTCCTTTCGCATTATTATTACAGGAAACAAGAATGACTTTTTGCTTGTATACAATCAACTTAGGAAACAAGAATGCAAGCAAATATCGCTAACTGGTTTTACAGAGGGAGAAGTGGCAAACTACCTAGAAATGACAGATCCCGGAGACTCGTTTCGTGATCTTTATAAGGTTACCAAAGGTTATCCGGGAAGACTAAGGACGCTAAAACGGCTAATCAAATCAGAAGGTTATTCGCTTGATCAAATCTCGGGCAATACAAACTATACAACCTGGTTGGAATTGGACTGTCAATCAATAGATCTCGAATCTTCAAGAAACAATGTAATTCTCTCTATCCTTTCCTTAACCGATAGGGCATTCACTATATCAGATATTGCCCAAATATGTATAATAAGCGAGTCTGAGGTTGAAGAGGCAATTCAATCAATACCTATATTAGACCTTTCTGAAAAAGTTGTCAATATAATTTCATCCGCACACAAACGCTATCTCGCTAATATTCTTCGTTTTAAAAAAAACCATGTAGAAGAGCTCCTAATAAAATTTTATGCAGAACATGAAAGTCTTAATTCTTTGATTGATCTGCCAACGCTGTACTCTAACCGAAAATTGTGGGGTAAGGTGATTGAAATTTTAGATGACCAATATCTCAACAAGATATTGAATCGGACAGGGTCGTTAAAACTCGTAACGGATATTCTTGAACTTGGTGTACAGGCGTCTGAAAACTCAAATCGTTATGCAGATTTATTACGTTATTCTATACAGGGCAGCATTGTTAATGAGCTTGATAATTATTTATTTTGGGAATCTGAAATTGAAGCAAGAATCTCCATTCGTGATTTTAGTGGCGCCATCTCACTTGCTGAGAGCGCAATCGTCTTAGTCGACAGGTTACGTTTACTGGCCCTAATTGCGAGACGACAAAAAGAGTTCAATAACACCGTTGATAATGAACTTACAACCCTAATACGAGAGCTTTATAAGGCAATAGATTTATCTGAAGCAGGCGAAAAGATATATGACATTGTAACTCATTTGATATATGCGTTACCTAATTTGGCAATAGAAATCATAGAAAAATCTTCGGGGAACGTTTCTAACAAAAGCATTAACGATTGGGTTGTGGCTAAACTTTCTATAGCAGCAATAGATTCTGAAAATAAAAATAGGGATCAAGGGAATACTTCACAAAAAATGGAAGCCATCCAAAAGCTTAACAACCCTTCGTTTAAAAAAATTAATCGAGCTATTTCTTTCCTAGTTGGGAACTTTAGCGCTGAACGCGTTTTAGAAGAAGTGGAAAAAATAGCAGATGGCGAGGAAAAATTAAAACTGCTCAGATTATGGTTAAGTAAAAATCGAGGTAATGTGGTTGGTATTGAAGATGTTATTGAAGCTGCATTAAATGAGCTAGTAATGACCTCTTCTGAAACTACGGTGAGCATAGAAGTTTTAAATGAACTTTCTAGCCAACTACCTCATGTTCGGCATGAAAAGGCAAAAGAGGATCTCTATAAGCGGTTTAAATCAATTGAAAGAGATATTTCTGACTTCGGTCTCGTGAAGAATAAGTTTATTTTTAAACTTAATATGTTTCATACAGAGTATTTTCTTTACAGTGAAAATGCAACTAGGTCTCTAAACACCATCATCAATGATATCGATAATGTTGATGACATGCTGATAAAACTCGAGGCTTATGCTGAAACATTTGCTAAATTGACGATTTTACAAGGGCCATTCAAAGAAAAAATCAGTTTCATATACAGTCGTATTCTTACTTTAAGTAAGGCCCTTTATCAAACAACAGCTTCTCAATTCAAAATAAGCGAACACTTCTTAGCCACAATCGGAAAGCAAAATCCGAGACTGGCGCTTAAGATTATTGAAGAAATGAACAATGTAGATCGTAGAGAGCGATCGCGAATGTTGGTCTGGGAATCATACTTGGATAATAATCTAAAATTTGTACATATTGATCTTTTAAAGGAAATTGAGGCCAGACTCGAGATTGGGGAATCTAAGATGATGTTGTACATAGATATATTGGAACGTTTTGCCGAAGCAAAAACGCTCCACCATAAGGTCATTCTACAATTATTATATTTTTCACAAGCTATTCCCGCCTTCTCCGAACCTGAATATGTGTTAAAAGGGTATGTGCTGACCTATAAAATAATATCCAAGGACGATTCGTGGAAGCAAAAATTGTCCAATAAATACGAAGCACTAATTTATGGTACATGGAAAGGTCTAGAATCAGATTGGGAGAAAATAGATCAAGGGTTTAACCTTTGTTATGAGCTTGCACAACATAATTCCGAACTGTCAAGGAAAGTATTCTCTGATAGTGCAGCTATTAAAAATAGTACTTGGTTAGACTCGAGATTGGTTGCCTATACATATTTGAACGGCATAAAACTTGTTATTAGATCATATTATGGTTTGATGAATGCGGGTTCTAATATCTCTTCTGACATGCAACTCATTGAAGAGTTGATTAATAAGGTGCCTTCACAAATTAATAAGCTCAGATTATGGACTGAAATGGGATTTTATGCAGCGGCAGCTGTAGAGGATAAAGTTTTCAGAAAAGTAACTAATGACCATGTTATACATATCGTTCATGATCTAGTCACCCAAAAATATAATTTGGAAGGGGCCATTGACGCGTTAACACTCATCCATATTTTAGATTCTAAGCTTGTTGACAAATATATCAAGAAGATTCCACAAGAAATGAGAGAGCTTGCCTATGGCAAAATATGTGATTATTACGTCACCAAACGCAATCCATTCGAGATTTATGACCAAAATGCTATTAAATATAACACCAATTTCACCGATCTTTCTAAGGCTATAAATGCGCTAGAGCAAATCAAGACCGATAGTGATTTGTATTTTTTATTAAGTCATATCTGCGATGCCATTTATGCTGGATTTAATAAAGAGCTTTCGAAGCCGCAAGTTACGATGTTGACAGAGGAGTTAAATACAATTGCTGGTCAAAAATTTCCCGATAAGAAAAATATACAACACGACGGCTTTAAAATTCTTGCAGAGCTAAAGGTTGCGAAAGCTTCGCGACACAATACATATCCCGCCACGTTCTGGGAAAGCTTTTCAGAACGAGCAAATACTATTCCTAATTTATCTGATATGATAGTTGTAAAATCTATATTGATCGAAGAATTACCGTTCGATAAAGTAAGTAATGGCAACATTATAAAAAGAAAATTATTTGACGAAATTATTGAAGGTTTGAATAATTTACCAGCACATTATGAGTACGTCGAGCGTGTGATAGACGTGTCCAACAATTTATTTATGGTTGATAAACCAACTTGGAAGAAGTGCGTTGATCGCGCATTTAACATATCTGCATCATTAAAAGATGGCGCTGAAGCTTATGCATCGCAACGCAAAATTATTGATTCTATGTTTCGTTTGGACCCAGCCTACGCCAAAGACTTGGTCAAACAAGTCGACAAGGACAATAAACAAAGTAAGATTAATAAGCTGTTGAATAAGCATTTGGAAACTCTAGAAGTCGCCGAAAAGATCAAAAATAATAAAACTATCGAGCAGAAGAAGCGGGAAAATGCTAATGCTATGGTTAGTAGTATATATATTACTTTGCGTGGATTAAACTCTGATAAAGTAACTCCAAAAAAGGTCGCTGAAGTTAGTACCTATTTACAGTTAGGAAATCGCCTTCCTCTGCACGAAGTATTTCCAGTATATATGTACTATCTAAATAATTGTGCTAAAATGTATAAGTCCACAAAGGACGGCCCCGCTGGTAACTTGCAACGTGAGAATTTCAAAGAAGCAATTAATGCAATTAATCTTATCCAAATACTTTCTCAGAAAAAGAAGGTCAATGAACGGACATTTCGAAAATCTTTTATCGATGAAGAGTTTACAAGCAATAAGTCATTTAGGCCGGAGAGTAGAGAGGCCGCATTTAATTTCATTCGTGCCTGGCTTGTCGAGCAAGCTGACGATTTCATTTATATAGCAGATCCAGATTTCGGAAAGGACGATCTAGAGCTGATGAAAATTTTAAAAGAAGTAGGCGAAAACATAGAAATTGATGTACTCGGCTCCAGAGATGCGTTTATAGAAAATGCAGAAGAGCAGTATCGAAAACACTGGAAAACAATATCTGATGAAGACCCTCCATTCGCTAATTTCACTTTCGTAAGGACACAGGACGGCAAAGAGCGGGCTTTTGAAGGCAAATGGATAATTACAAAAAATGGAGGACTCAGACTTGGGACAAGTTTTAATAATTTAGGAAATAAAAAAAGTGAAATCTCAGTAATGCAACCAAATGAGGCGCTTAAAATTAAAGAGGAAACATTAAACGAATATATTCAGCGTAAGAAAAAAGAATTAAACAAACAGCGATTGTATTATAAAGGTTTTTCACTTTAAAATCAACCATTGTCATGTTAACTTACCCCAATTTCTCTTAATACCTATTTTGCCCTGCGTTTGGGCATTTTATCATATATAATTTTAGCGTTGTTCCAAAAACTTGATCTAAGTAAACGATTAGCGCTAGCACTTAGAGTAGCGGGTTCGCGGCGTGGAGGAACACCAATATGCTCTTCATAGGAAACCACGCCAACCTCAAATACTTTAGGTTTTCCTTTAAACTCAGCTTTCATTTGAATAAAAACCGGCTCCGTTTTATGTTGAAACTCGTAGGTCATTGCAGTAAACTGATAGCCATTATCTACAGATTGCTTAACGAAAGCATTTTCCCTCAAATTTTTCCCTTGTAATATAGCTTGTGTAATTCCCGTTAACTCGGCCGCTTGTGTCACTTCTTGTATATCAGCCTCAGATTCATCCCCGGCGGAGCTATCAGAATCATCATTTCCTCTTTTAAGCGTAAGGTGCTTTGTGTCCAAAAAAAGCCAATCATTATCCATCCCTGTCTTTGCTAAAGCATCAAAAAATGATATGGTTTGTTCAGTATTCAATAGCGCATGTTCAATCAATTCGATTGTATTTTCCGCTGATATAGTTTTGGCGATAAGATTTTTCAACTCTTTAACATCAGTAGAGCGGCTAGCATCTACTTCAATTTGCCAAAGTCCATCTTCCTTTTTATTCATATAAAAATCGAATGCACTAGTTTCATCCTGTAAAAATTGCATCCGACCTGCCCTTGGTTTCAAATACTCTATTCTGCCCCGGTAGGAAAGTTCTTCGCCGTCTTTACTTACCTTGTGCAGCTGAGTTGCTTGTTGACCAATTTCAAATCGTCCCCCCTCTCTGGCAATTTCATAGATTTCTTTTAAATTAAAATCCTTCTGGTTAGAACGTACCAGAAAACCGCTTAAGGTATGACTCGCTTTATTGTGATATGCTTCAAGTCTAATTTTCTCTAAATCTACATCGTCATAGAATAAATTTGCTAAATCGCTTGCCAACTGTTGTTGAGAGCGATTAGTAATGAATATTCCCCGTCTTTGCGCAAAGTCATTCAAAAAACCGCGGTTGGTAATACTACCTAGTACTTCTTGTATCTCGTACGTCGAAGGATACTTATAATCGTTGGCCATGTTAATCTAATCGTAAAAAAGCAGGTAAGTCATTAAATATTTCCATCTCAATCAGTTTAAATGCAATTCCTTCAAACTCCTGAATTACAACAGGTTTTATTTTTCGAAAATCAGTATCTCGTTCATAAGTGTATATCGTGAGCGGTTTTGCTTTGTCGATATATCCGAAACTTTGTAAAGCATTCTTTAGGCGACGAAAAGCATTTATACTTAAACTGCCAAAATAAAAGACGATCTTATGTTCCGTACCATCATTCGTTCTAGATTCCGCTAAAATAAATTTCGAATAAATATAATCAAGCGATAGAACCTCACTACGATCCGCTGGATTATTGAATCTGTCAGAAGATGGGTAATAGAATTTAATCCTATGCTGGTTACTTGGCTCAAATGAATCACAGGAATGCACAAGGGAGGCAACCCGAAGAATATCATCATTATTCAGTACATAAATCTTGTTAGAGCCTTCGCCCCGTGTGTGACCTGATATTTTGATGTTTGCCAAAGTATCATAAAAAGATTTTCGGAAGGTCGGGTAGGCCTCTAAATCATGGAACCACATTACAATTACTCCTGTTCTTAAACTTGCCGAACCAAAAGATGGGTATGTTTCGTGAAATTTTTCACTATTTCTAGTTTTGTTTAACTTACGGTCTAGTGTCTTGATCCACAATTCTAGATTGTCTTTTTTAAAGCTCGTGGTAGCATACCGTTTTGCTTCGACAAAAACACCTTGTACATTACTGGTGCGTCTAACATCTTCAAATTGAAACATTCTATCGATACCCTGACGTTTCCCGTCTTCATTAACTACATCGATATTGGCATCACCAACTTGTTTCCAATTAAGTTTAGTTAAAAGTACTGCAGCTTCATCATTCCACTGATCTCCATTTACTCCTTCATCTTCAGGCATGTTGTTTATTTGAATAAGGTTTGTTTAAAAAAGTTGAAATGCTCTCCGAAGTTATCTTCGGTACTGTAAAATTTTACCGCGCCATTATTAGCCACTTGTAATTCAAATTGGTGATCTTCGTCCATACGGATATTAAGTATTGCTTTGCAAACATCTGTTTTATAAGCGCTAACGAGCTCTTCCGCCACTGAATCGTCAATCACGTGCCCGATAAGTTTTCCGCTAATACCATTTTCATAAACGAAGTTTTCAATTGATATCGAATGAAAATTTGCCGTTATTTTCTTTTCAATTAGTTTAGTGTAAATATGATACGGAGATAAGTTGGCATAGCCTAATTCGTATACAAAATCAAAAGAATTCCTAAACGAGGAACGAAGCAGGCTTAGGTAATTTGCTGGACCAAACACGCTAAGAATTTGATAATCAAAATCAACCTCAAAAGGAATTTCCAAAAAAAGCATAATTTGTCTTTTGATCATTGCTTTGGCCTCAGAATCAAACTCATAAATAAAGGTTGCATTCCGTTTAATAAGAACCGCAGAAATCAAACCATCGTGAACATCAATGCTTTCGAATCCAAAGCCCTTATCATCATTATAAGGGGCCTTTTCCAAGGCCAGTTGAAAGCTGGCTATAGAGTTTTCGCCTGGAATTTTAAACGTGTTGAGAATGATACTTTTCAAGTTTAGGTCATTATGCAATAAATCTACAAATAATAATCAATTTCAAATATTAACTAGTTGTATGTTTAAAATAAGGTCTAAAAAAGCCTACATGAAAAATTAATTGCATTGTTACATTCCTTAAATTTTTAACTACACAAACGATAAATCAAATAATTGGATTTAGTTTTTTTGTGTCAACAAATTAAATTTACCAGCATTACTTACCATCAAAATCACACAGCGTCCTCCCACTCCTCTTCGCCTCACCCAAGCTGATTTTAACAATGTGGTGCGTGCAATTGTGCAAGCCCCTGCAATCATCCCGTAAGTGATACCGTTTCGCATGCCCGCTGTCACAGATATAAACCACAGAATCACCCTGAGCATACCCGCTCAGTAAAAGCCCCAAAAGCAGTACAGATGTTTTCATTTTTGATCAATTAGGAATATCGCATAATAGCCCAGCCCTCTGTTTCAACCAACTGAAACAAAAATAAGATCGCAAAACTCCCCTTTTTTACGGGAAACCGTATGCGCATGAAATCATGTGGATCGATGATAACGTTGCTGACCATCAGTTCAGCAAACTTCATTTGATCGCCTCAACATGAAGGCCAGTCCAGGGCCTGCTTGCTTTAATCTTCTTTTAACCGGTGAACAGATATCCGGTTATCGCTCTCCAGTAAAGCAAAATGATGCCGTTTCGGCACCGTCAGTATTTTCAGAATCTTGTTTTCCGACTGTATCTCAAAAATAAGTTTAGGCTGCGCCCTGCTGATATCAAAGACCATCGCTAAACTTTCGTTGGCCAAAACCAAACGATTATCCGCCAAAAGCTGCACCAGATGAGCGCCGAAGCCCTGTGCAAACAATTCGGCTGAAATCACCATCTCTTTCAAACCCGGCGTTACGATCAAACAGCCATCATCCGTTAACATCGCAATTTTTAAAGCGGCATGCGGATTAGGCACAGACCAGCCGATAACAGCGGAGGGTAAAGAAAGAACCTCCATTCGCCCTTCCTGATCCATTCTGACCAAGCAATCTTTGCCGCTGAGATAAAAATGCTCCTTTCGCCAGAACATTGCCGGATGAGTAATAACCGGCAAATCATAAATACTCAGCCGCTCCTCATGATGGGTAACGACGCTTCTATAAAGCAAGCGTCCCTCTAAAGAAAACAGATCCAAGCAAACATCATCCCCATCACCATGCAGGAAATAAAGTTCCTGGTGGTCGGCATGCAGCCCGACCGCTAAAGTATTGGGCAATTTCCAGTGTAACTGATGTAAATTAAGCTCGCGCTCAAAATCACTGTAACGATCAAGTTTCTTTAATGTCTGAAACGGAACATCATGTCCCATCAGCATCAGGTTGGAAGAAAGATTTCCATCGGCTACCAATTGCAATTTTTGCGGCTCCGAAGGAAATGTAAATAACATTTGATAAGTGGTTTTGCCGCTCCAATTTGCCCGTAGTAGAATAACATCACGCTTTTTGACACCAATACCGATGAGCTGATCATGATAAGCAACCAGTTCCAGCCAGCGCACATCCGTTTGCAGCTTCATGTAAGAATCGGCCATTACCATTCGATGCTGTGGTTTGTTCCGCAGCATATACCGATTGGCGTCCTGCCCCAGTAATTTGTCATCCGGCAGAAATTTGGTTAACAACCGCAAACCGCTATGATCACCACTAAGCGTCTGGGCCTGGACAATCTCATAAGCGATCCCCAATGCGGTTTGCTTTAATCCTTCCTGGTTATGGCGGGTAGCCAGGTCTGCCAGAACATTGAGGAAGCCGGTGCGTTTCCGGACGCTGACATGGTGTTCGTAAACCTGTTTCACTTCCCGCTCCAATTGTCCGGCAAGATCCTCTATGCTTTCCAGATAAGTTTTCAAACAAGTTTCAGCCTGCTGATCATCCTTCCAGCCATCCAGCAAAATTTGACGACCAGCGGTTTTATCCTGCATTTTAATAATACTGAGACGCGCGGCATTTAAATAGTCCTTATTATCCAAAGATCGTTTGACCATATCCGCATAATATTGATGCGCCTTTGCCTCCTGTCCCAACTGCGCATACAGATCCCCTACCTTTTCAAAATTGTTCAGTTCCACCCACAGCGGGATAGCCTCACCAAGCAAGCCACCCAATTCCAGACATTCCGCCGCTCTTACCTTATTATGGAGGTGATCCTTATACAGCGCTGCCGCCTCCCGGTAATGTTTCCCATTTTGCAGGACTTGCGCAGCGGTGAACAAATCGCCAAGCAAATGCGCATGAATGTAAGCCGCTTTTTTATGATCTCCGTTTTCCAGAGCCTTTTTCGCAGTATCCAGATAACGCAGACGCAAGACATTCCGGTACTCGCCAAGATCCCAGGCATCTACCCGCCCCCCGCCAAAACCTCCGAAGCCCCAATTGATATTGCGGCGGCTTAACTTACCGGATTTCGGCGCGACCCCCCGGTTCAGGTAAGGGCTATTCAGCGGGATCGCATAATTGAGCGCCTCATCTTTGTTTTTATCAAACATCTTAACCAGGCGATTGAGCTCACTATCCCTTTGTTTTTTCAGGTCTTTTAAGCGGTTATGCACCCAATTCTCCAGTTTTTGCAACAAGCCCTGACGATCGGCGATCCGATAAGGATTGCGTTTGATTTGGAAAAAGGCGGCAATCACGCCAAAAATCACCTTACCGATCAGCGCCAGGATCAACAAAACCCATAAACCCAAAGTGCCCAGCAACCTTCCGGTTTTTCGGAGTAATAGCTTAAGCTTGCCTTGTTGCTCCTCCTCCACATTTGGAATTTCATCAAAGGGTTTCTGCTCGATAAGCGCATGAAGCGCAGCCATGGCATCCAGCGGTTCCTCCTCCGGCTCCAACCGGATGGATTGCAGACGCGGGTAAAGTGTCTTATCCAGCGGTATGTGCTGCAGCCATAGCGCCGGCTTAACAGCAGGTAAAACAATCAGGTCAGCCAGGTTCAGCTGGTCCTTTTCTTCATAGCCAACCAAACCTATATGCGGGTGAAATACTTGTACAGGCCAGCGCTTCAGGCTTTCGGCTTCCTCCACACCCACCTGCGGCTTTAAACCGGCATGGACCGGAATATAAAACCCCTCAACAAACTCCCGATAAGGATAACGCAGCGCAAAATCGACCGGTCCGCTAAAAATCACCAAGAGCCCTGCCGCTTGGTGAACCGCGATACTTTCCGGCAGAACAAAACATTTCAGCGTACCGGCAGGAGTCCCCCATCGGCTGATCTCGGTAAGCCAACCTACCGGATCACCGCCGGGAAGTATAGCGGCCCGTACCGGCCCCACCTTATGCTCGTTATAACTTAATTGCAGGATCATGATTTCAGGGCATCAATAAAACGCTCGATATAATTTTTATAAAAAATAGAAGGTTCCGTCCAACGCGCATCCGTATGATCGGTAAAATAAGCCGAGCCGCTGACTACCCCATCAGCGCTCCAACAAGCCGCGGGCCGGTCAACCACCAGCCATATACAGATATCAGGAATACTGGCATTTATACTTTTGAGATGCAGCAAGCCCCTGGAATCCAATAATGCCTCGCTCCCATTTGCCCAGCTAAACCGGGTAAATTTGATATTCGGCAACTGATCAAATTCGACCGGCTCCTGTTGAACAGCTTTAACCCAGTCAATAGCCTCCAGGGTGCTTTCCTTCCAGACCAACTGTTGTTCTTCCACCTGGAGTCGCCGTTTATCCATAAAAAGGAGCCCGGCAGTATGCACATAAATGCTTTGGGCGGAATTGATCACGCTGTAGCCATTATTGATCTGTCTTTTAATGACCGTTAACGTACGAAAATGAGCGATCAAGGGTTGGTAGGCATGATAAACCGCCAGGTCTTTTTCGCTTGCTTTTAAAAACTGTAAAGTTTCCGGGTTCAGGATCTCCAGGCCATATTGGCTGAAGAGATAAAAATTATCCTGAATAAATTTCAGCCCATAACCGGTTTGATATTGTGGCTCTATGATCTGATGATCCACTAATCGTTTCTTTAAATCCAGGGTATATAAATGCAATTGGGCAGATAGATTGCTGGCCAACAGTACATAAATATGCGCATTCGATTCTGCAAAACAAAAAGCGCCAGGCACCAGATAATCGATCAATTCTATCGCGCCATGATTTTTGTCCGGCCAATAAAGAAGCCTCCGATCCTGCGTAACGACAAGGATCTCCTTTGCCTGCGTGACATGGGTATTATTCTGCTGTACTTTTACTTTGGAAGTCGGATAATACAAGGGAAAGTTATCCACCTGAAAAATAGCAGGCAGACCATGACTATCACGCTTTTGCCGGGCAAGAGGTCTGGCGCGGCGTCGGTAAAGGTGATCACTCAGATCAATCTGGGCCTGGTTCAGCAATTTTTGCCGGCCACGGTTGAGCTGGAATAGCCGGACATATCCATCCCGGCGCACAGTTACCAGGAAATTGAGCTGATCACGTACCCGGTGAAAAATAGCGGCGGTATCCGCTTCCTGCAAAAATTCCTCACCGCTGATCAAAATATATTTACCCTTATGCCCGGTTTGTTCTTTGACCGCTTGATATAATTGTCCGCTGCAATTTAAAGACGGGTCCAGTGTTTCCAGCGCAGCGACCACGCCTTTTTTGCTATCCAGATCGAGCAGGTTCCGTTCTCTTCCACCAAGCGCCCATACCTGCAGATGCTGATTATTTTGTTTCCCCTCACGGAATGCCAATGCGGTGGCCAGGGCCAGCACACGGGGCATACCCCACATTTTTAGCGTGGCATCCATAAAAATACCGAGCTCATGTTCGGTCTGATCGGGTGGTATTTCGCGTTGGAGATACAAGGCCTCATTATGAGCGAGTCTGGCACTCAGTAATACATCGTCCTGTGCCAGTTCACTCAACAGCAGCTTATCCAACTGCCCCCGATTAGAAACATCAGCCACTCCGCCTAAAGAATAGTCGCTGGTGCCGGAAAGATGCATGGGGATACGAATGGCCGCCAATATTTTACGGGTTAACGTTCCCAGTAAATGAGTCCTGACATCATCCTCCAGTTGTTCCAACAACCCGGCATCTTCGTTCTCCGGCAAGCCCACGGGCACCTTTTCCGGTAAAGCCATCAAACCCGTTTTCAACTTGAGCGCCAGCGTTTCTGTATCCGAAAATACCGCCAATGCCTTGGCAAGCGGTGAAAGATCATGACGCAGGACATCAAAATCCAGCTTTTTAGGGTAAGCCCGTAAAGTGTAATCCAATTCACCAGTATTCAACTGACTCAGCATGTCCTTTATAAGCGGACACGTCGTATCCGGGGGCACACTGTCCACCATGGTCTGGATCAACGCAGTTCGTCGTATACCTGATCTGGCTTCATAGGGCAGGGCATTCACGATTTTCAACAGCGCATAAGCATCTTTTTTCAAGGTGTCGGCCAGCTGGTAATCCGCGGTATTAAATCCATTAGCCAGGGAACTGCGCATCATTTGTTGCTCCACCTCGTAAAGTTGCTCCCAGTTGTCCTTGCAGGCACAAAGCAGCAACAGTATACTACCCAGCGGAAATTTCGCACCAGGGCCGAGCTCAGCCAGTAAATAGCTCAGATCTTCCCGGTAACAGATGGTCCGCTTATTGGCAAACTCAATGACGCGGCCATGCTCCGCCCAGCGCCAGAAATAATCCTCTCGGGCGCTGAAGTAATCGATAGCCGTATCCGTCACCAAGCTCATAATGTCCTAATGATGTTTCTTTTTGCCGGCACGAAAGCAGCCGTTGGAACCGTGCTGTATCCGCCATGCTCTTCCCATATAACCAGGCTATCCGTTCCGTCGTTTAATCTGGCATGCAGCAGTTCTGCGAGTATCGGTGGATCAAAATCATACCCTGAGGGTATCAACAGATCGTGATTCCGCCAATAAGTACATCCCGGAATCGACGGTAAGGGGTTGCCCGCAACCAGCACATTTCCCAAAGTATCGACAGCAAACCGCAATGGCTGCAGCCGGATCTGCGGCGCATTCCCGGTATAAGCTTTCCAGGTTGCTAAATCCGTTTTCAGGACCTTCTTCTCGCGTTCTTCCGCAGAACGTACCAATCTGATACCGATATGCCTGCGGTCAATACAACCGGGAAGTGCAGAAACAGGCAGCTCGACCGGTAAAAAATCAGCCAAACTTTGCCAATTCAGTTCCGGGAGCATCGCCACAGGCGTTTGCTTCCCCAAAGGAAAAAGCCGGTGCTGATCATCCATGGTAAAGGTGGCTTCCGCGGGCAGCGCCAGCAGCATTACCCAACTTTTATGGGACTGCAGGGGCCCCCGCAACCAGACAAGTCCTTCTGCTTCGGCACCTTTCCAGCCCTGCAGCAGCCTGACCGCTCCAAGCTGCGCTTTATATTTTCCCGCGATACGGATCACCCTTTCCTTCATGCGATTTGCATAATTTCGTTCCACAGCGCATCAATGGGCTCCTGTACATATTTGCGCTGCTGCTCATTGCTGATCCATTCACAACGGCCGTTCAGGTAGGTTAACCTGTCTTTGATAAGCGAACGATCGGCCATCGTCACTTCCGGATCTTTCCACTGTGCGCTAAGATGCGCTACCTCCTTATAAATTTCTTCCGCATCCGGTAAAGTGTTTTCCTGTGCACGCGGATGATGATCCTGCCCATCCTGGTCTGCCGCAATGGCCGTGTTCACGATACCCGCAATAATTTCGCGCTGTTCTTCAGTATCCCAAATATGACGCAGAACCCAAAGGTCAGACAACCTGGCTTCCTGTCTTTTGCATAATACCGCGCTGGCCGCGATCACGCGCTGCAATTTGACAGCTCGCCGGTCAGAAACCTGCAGACCGGCATTCCTCAATTGATGGATAAGCTCAATATAAGCGGGTCTTATGGTCTCCAGATCAACTTTAGCGGCTACTTGTTGTAACTGCCGTACCTCTTCCGGGTGGATCTGTGGTTTTTCCTCTTGCGTTCTTCGTTCCAGTACCCAACCGGCATGCAGCACGGCATTCAGTTGCTCCGGGTCTACATTATCGCATCGGACCCGTAAAAGAAAGCGGTCGAACAAGGCCTGTAAAGCTTCGTCCTCGGGCAAGTGGTTACTCGCCCCGATCACCATCAGCGCCGGTAATTTCTTCGTTTCCCTTCCCCGGCGAAAGACTTTTTCATTGAGTACCATGAGTAGGCTATTTAAAATCGCACTATTGGCATTTAACAGCTCATCTAAAAAGATCAGTGATGCCTCCGGCAACATACCTTCCGTATTGGTCACCAAATCACCCTCACGGAGCTTTCGGATATCAAAAGGGCCGAAAAGCTCATTGGGTTCGGTAAAACGTGTCAGCAAATACTCAAAGGTCTGACCGTCCAAAAGTTTGGAAAGTTCCCGGACGGTCGCACTTTTTGCCGTACCCGGCGGCCCCAACAGAAATAAATTTTCACTGGCCGCCAGACAAATGCCCATCAGGTCGATGATCTCGTCCTTGCCCACAAATAGCTCCTTAAGATGATTTAATACAACCAGCAGTTTATCCGTGGTTATTAAATCAGTATGCGTAGCCTCACTCATATCGTTTCTTCATTATTTAACAGCACCAGTTCAGGCCATAATATCGCCTGATGCGCACCTAAAACTTCCTTTAATAATATTTTTTCCTGTTCACCCTTTAACCTGCTGAGATCTTTATAGAAGATAATACGGTCTATATAGGCCAATCTCAAAGACTGATGTGTTAAAATGGATGCATCCGGTATCGTTGCCAGTCCGTTGATACCCACTGAAGAAAACGGCCATTGCCGCGCAGTATCCTGCAGATGTATCACCAGGGGATCATTGGGTGAAAGCCCGCTGGCTAAACGAAAAAGATCTGGTAAGTAGCGTAATACCATATCAGCCGAATAACTTGCCTCCGCGGTCCTTGCACCCTCAAAACCCTTTAAATATTCTTGTAATATGTCTTCGCCCAGATCACGCAGGAGGATCAATTGACAGACATGATAGAGATATCGAGCCGCCCAAAGCGCCGCACCCTCATTAAAAGCCGGGGCAGTACCGGGCATATCCATTACATCGCGGTCATAGAATTCGCGAAGTAAAACCAAAGCGTCCTGGGCATCATTAGGCTCGAAATCACGCATCTCACGCGCTAAGGTCACGTTTCCGTCTTGCAGGAGATCCAGGAGAAAAAGGCTCAGTTTCACCCTTTCAAGTACGCTATTTTTTTGCAAAACAGCAACAGGAGATCGTTTTTCGAATCAAACTATTTCTTTTGATTTATTTTAGATAAGCCATTAGTTGATTTTACACTGCGAGATAAGATACATCTTTGCGTTATGTCGTCATTCCATTGTTCATCATGATCGTATTTACCTACTTTATCGGAGAAAGCCTGACACCTGAACGATCCATAAGGGCCAGTCGCGAACTATCTCCATCAATCCCTCCGGCGCGAGCTACTATTTTTCAATAAACTAAATAGCCAATCGACTCAAAAAATCAGATCAATCTAAAAACCCCAAAAACCACGACACCAATCACCAAACCGAAAAACAACAACGTAACCATACACCCCTGATTTTTCACCGGCCGCTGTTTGGCCTTTGGCGCAGATTTAGCCACAGCCTTACCCACCTTGTAAGTAGTGGTCAACATACTCATCAGGATTTTACTTCCTGCTTTAGATTTCTTTTTCCAAGGATCATAACTTCCCCTTGCCATATCGATTTCGTTTTAAATGGTTATAGTATACTATTCAGTGTTTTCAAATTCCCCCTTAATCGTCGCCACATATGGTCTATACTAAATAGCTCTGATATAAAAATCCTATTCATTCTATCCCTGCTCCCTGATATACATTTATTTCACCCCTGTATCCCCACACCACAGCAACCTACAAGTCGACGTGAACAGCATAGGTCTTTCCATCCTCTCCCGCTACATCCGCATTACCATCCTCATCAAGATCAGCAGCTGAAATATGATCATCATCCAGATAACCATCATTTGGAAAATTGATCTGCACCACCTGCCCATCACTGACCTCAACCATTAAAGTATAAGTAGCGGAATAACCTGTATTGGGATTAGCATAATCCACCGTGGCAGTATAGCTACCATCCTTAATCCCCTCCGGATTACCATCCCCGTTATCAGCATGGGTTGATGGATTTACCATAGAGTACGAAGACGCCGCGTCCGGTCGGTCCCCTCCGGACAAACCCACAGAATCGACAGCCGCGTTCGTGTTTCCGCCCTGCTTTTTACTTTCATTTAAACAAGAACCGCAAAGCAACAGCACCAGGCCATAAACACAACACCACCCGGAAGTTTTATTCGTAAAAATCGGTCTCATCTCCCCTATTTTTTGCAGACACCACAGGTTAAGCCCTCTTTCGCGCAACGCTTACAGTACTTGCAATTCTTACAAGCCCTGCACGGGCTCTCCCCCTTACAGGTCGCATAATTTTTCACCGGAGTTTTCATACCGCCCCGACTTACTAAAACTCCGGCAGCAATGATCAGGATGATCAGATATCTTTTCATGATACGATTAGGTTATCCGTAAATATAACCATTTACCTCGATCCAATCTACCCGGAAACAACGCCCTTATTTACCCTCCAAACCACACAGCGTCCTCCCACCCCTCTTCGCCTCACCCAGGCTGATTTTAACAATGTGGTGCGTGCAATTGTGCAAGCCCCTGCAATCATCCCGCAAGTGATACCGTTTCGCATGCCCGCTGTCGCAGATATAAACCACAGAATCACCCTGAGCATACCCGCTCAGTAAAAGCCCCAAAAGCAGTACAGATGTTTTCATTTTTGATCGATTAGGAATATTGTATAATAGCCCAGCCCATTATTTCAACCAGCTGAAACAAAAATAAGATCGCGCAAACCCTCTTTTTTACGGGAAACCGTATACGCAGGAAATCATGTGGATCGATGATAACGTTGCTGACCATCGGTTCAGCTAACTTTGTTTGATCGCCTCAGCATGAAAGCCAGTCCAGGGCCCGCTTGCTTTAATCTTCTTTTAACCGGTGAACAGATATCCGGTTATGGTTCTCCAGTAAAGCAAAATGATGCCGTTTCGGCACCGTCAGTATTTTCAGAATCCTGTTTTCTGGTTGTATCTTACCGTTCTTGCTATTGTTTGCCACCGGGATAAAAGTACTGTTTATCAACTGCAATTCGCTAACGAGAACAGAGAGCGCATATCGATGCGATTGATGGCCCCGTTCAACATGCTACAACAAGGTTAGCTTATAAAAAGTAAAAGCCCAACCGTTGTGGTTGGGCTTTACTCTCACATCGCAAATGCTATATCCTTATTACGCACTGATCACAGATCAGCGCAAGGGTGGTTATTTGGTAAATATTCTTTCAATTACTTCCCCTGTTTTAGGATCTATTATAAATTTATATCCGCACCAATTAAACGAAACTAAATTCAAATTATCCATTTCAATACTTATAAAAGGACAGTATCCAATAGCATCAAGATTTTCTGTTCTTTCTATTTTCCATAGAATCTTACCATTGCGGTCTATAGCAAAGACATTTTGATTATATTTAGTATTAGTAGTTCCCACGATATCTAAAAGAACAATTATTTTATCATTAAATACCAGGGTCTCCTTTATAGGAAAATCAAATTCGACTGTACGTCCTTTTTCAAAGACTATCTTCTTTTCATCTATATGATAATTTTCTGTATTCATAATGTGTTTATTGTTATGGGATTATCTGATCTATTGGTTCTATTGGGTTTACTGGGCCCCCTGGATTAACTGAGGAGCTTCCGGCGGTTGAAAATATAGCTTGTAATCTAGTGTTAATAAAGTTGGCCTGGATATTCCGGTAGGCTTGACCAGGCTATTCCGTGCACTTTGGAGCACCGAGTTGTGCAAGCAATTAAGAAAATCGCAATTAATAATGATCCACTTTTCATGTCATCTTACTTTAGAGATTACAATCCGACCCATCTTGTTGCTATCGATGTCAAAATCGGATACATGAGCATTCTTTTCCGACGATCAAACGAATAGCTATGGTCGTAAACCAGGCTTAGCCGACATCAGTTAAAAAGGATCAATATTTCTGATAAAATAACTATTGCGGATACAGCCTGGGAGAATCTTCAAGGTAAAATTGAATAAATTCTGAAAGAGAATCCGTAATAGGCTTAAAACTATCTTTGTCCAGGATAAGGCCGATGGTGTAAGCGTTTCTTCCGTTTTGTGCTTTAAATCCGTACCACCAGCTCTTATGCATATATTCTGCGAATATCAATACATCATCCAGTTCGGTTGTCAACGGAACCTTCAACTCTCCAGCACATGGAATTAGTTGTTCAACTGAATAAAAGAAAAAGCCCTCTTCGTCCATATCATCGGGATAATGTGTTCGCATTCCGTTGACAACAGTATATAGTTTTACGAAATCTTCCGGCAAGAAAACTTCTTTTTCCCTTTGAGTTTTTTCAATTTTCTCAATTGTTGCAGGGAAAATTCCAAATCCCTGCTTTATCCAATTTTCTAAAAGTCGATTAATTGATACTTGAATATTATCTACCATAATTTCAATATTTTTTCCATTAATAGTTTTCTCGGTAGTAATTGACCGTTCTTTAGTTTAGACCGCGCTGGATGAGCGCGCGTTAGTACTCAGTCCGAGTTCAGGGTTGGTCCAGCTTCCTTCAACAGACGGCAAGACTATGTTTTTTAACAATCGAATATCATCAGCACCATCGGCAAAATTTAAAAGGTTTTGCCTGAGTACAGCTTGCCTTGCTATAAGCTGACAATTGCAATAATTTTTATATTTGCTTACTAAACATGTTGGCATACACTTCATATAGGTGGCAAGTAAGATTGCTGATGCACTTAGCGTATCGTCGGACTACTTGGTAGGCAAGGCCGATAAGCAGATAGATCAATCCTTATTAGATAAGGCAATAAGTATCCGGCAACTGCCTAATGAGGACAGAGAACACATTATGTACGCTATAGATGGCCTCATTCAGTATGCTAAGACCCGAATAGCTTATAAAAAGTAAAGCCCTCTTGGTTGGGCTTATTGTTATTTATTAATACTTGCTCACACCACTGATGTGCGCCAGCAGGGATACATTACATTACGGTAGCTAAAACCCTTGCAGTAGCCTGGGCTTTGGCAATGCTAAACATGTTGTAAAATTATTATAATGCCGCAGATAATACAAGTAATTCCAACCCCCAATATTTTAATATCTGCTCCAAGTCTATCTTGCTCTCCTCTTATAAAAACTTTGGCGGAAGTTATAGTTTGCCAAATTCCGTACATTAATAAAATGCATCCCCCTATTGTATATAAAATACTCATACTCCTACTATTTTTTTTTCTTTTCTTTTTCTTCTGCCTTTTTAAAGAATTCTTTGGCGTTCTTCTCACTATCCTTGTTCGCCTTCGTATTAGCCAATTTCGGAGCCTCTTTAACTTCTTTTTTCTGTTCGTGATCCGCTTTAAATTTTTCAGCTATATTTTCAGCTATCTTGTTAGCAGCAAAAGCGGTTCCACGCAAAATCACTTTTCCAACACTTGCAATCCCCTTTGACTCCTCCACTACTTTACCTAATGAGCCAAATCCTCTATCTAGTGCTATTGTCGTAAGTGCACTCCCATAATGCCCGTCACTAACGTCCTTTGTAGCTGATATGGCTGAGCTCAGTGAACTGATGCCTTCGCCAATCGGAACTAATTCTAAAGATGCCCCTCCTGTAAATGGAGCAAAAACGTATCCAGCACCAGCTGTCGCGGTTCCGCTAATGGCTAAACCACCCGCCAAGGTCTCAGCATCCATTTTTGGTATCGGAGCAGGACTATTAAATCCTGCCGTTGATACTAGATGTCCTCCGACCGTTCTAGGCATATTAGTAATAACAGGCCCTCCACTTGGTACATCACAACAGCCCCCTTCTTCCGCCTCCATCCCGTCCGGGTCTTCAAATCTTATTGCATTATCAAAGCCGTAGACGTATACAGACCATCTTCTATCGGCTTCCGCTTTCGGATCAATCACATTCCACCTGGCAATCACCGGATCATAGAACCTTGCACCGTAATCGTACTGATTGCTTAAATCAGTCTGTATCTCTTTTCCATTATAAAGATAACGGTTATTATTCGAATTGTCTTGTTTCAGACTCCTCAATCCAAAAGCGTAGTATTCATCTTCCTGTAAGGTCCTCACCGCGCTATTGGCCGGATTCTTATCAAAGGAAACCCGTACATTGCCCAGGTTATCCGATAAATTGTATTCATAATGGTAATTCCCACCATTCGGTATAGCTCGTCCTTCTTCCGTTTGGATAAAACTGATCGCGTTATTGTTATAAACAATACCATTGATATAATCCCAGCTTCCATCACTCCCCGTATTCCGTAATTTCTGGCCACCCGCATCATAAGTATAAGTTGCCAGCGTCGATGTCCCCTGAGTTACGGTTTGCGGCAGATTAAGCAGGTTATAGCCTATGGTTTTATTTACCCCATCGCCAGTGGCGTTCCCATTAGCATCATAAGTATAACTCCGGTATGCGGAGCCACTATTGGTTACCGTTTGTAATTGATTGCTTTGACCACTACTTTGATAAGTATAGGTTAAAGAAGCACTGCTATTTCCTGTCCGGCTCAGGCTTGCGATATTACCCTGCGTATCATAGCTTAGTTGTTCATTTAGTAAACCATCGTTTGATAGCGCTTTTCCCAGACGGTTTAACTGATCATAGCTGTAGATAAAGTTTTTACTGCCGCTGGCAGGACCTTTGTACAACAATTCAGCGATGTTGCCATTATATTGTTTACTGATGGCATCTGAGCTATTGTTATATCGTAGTTCATAGCTAAACTGATTGCTGGCATCTCCCGCAGTTCTTAACCATCCCCGTTCATTATAGGCATATGCAATATCCTGCAAAAATGGCGTCGAGCCGGTTTCACTATGCAAATGCTTAATCTTCAACTGGCCAAGCTCATTATACTCAGCACGTGATAAAAGTACATTTGTTCCACCATTGATCTGTTCAAAACTATCTATCCTCCTGCCCATATGGTCGTAACTAAGTGTACTGACTATGGTTACCGCCGGATTTGTCGCATTTGCCGATGTATAATGATTTCTTGTACTTGAGATCACTGCGTTGCTGAAATCATAGGTATTCGTAATCACATCGTAGTTCCCCGCGTTCGGTATACCGCCACCCAAATAGTGCTGCCTGTAGCTCTGTATCGTACGGCCCAGATCATCATAATAATTGACGCTCAATAACATATTGCTGCTACCAAGAATAGCCGTTTTGGTTGCCGTTAATAAACCTGTGGTCATCGGATTGGCTCCTGCTGGAGCGCTATATTGTGATGGTTTACCAGGAATATTAGTATAATCGTCATAGTAATTAATCGTCAATATGCTGCTTAACGCCGGATAACTGGTCACTGAATACCCTGTATTATTGTCCGCATAATTGCGTACATCCCATTGATCTCCGGAATATATACTACCTTGTAATGTAGACAGAGGAATCACCGAACCGGCATTCCATAGTCCCGTCATGATCACACGGCCCAAGGCATCATATTTGGATACAGTCCATTGGTTAGTTACTCTTTGCCGGCCATCTTGACTAAGTACTATTTGCCCTTGTTTGTTATATACCATGTACTCCCAATCCCTGTTTTCACCAGGGATCTTTTTTTGCGTAAGTCTGTTCTGTTCGTCATACCGGTATTGATAACACAGGCTGTTCAGGATCGTCTGTGAAGGCAGCGCATTATCTGCATTGCTTTTGGGAGGGAGCACAAAAGCAAGATTACCCAGGTCATCATACACGTAATATGTCGATAAAATCTGTAGTGCGCCTCCGGTAAAATTAAAGGCGCGTTTCAATACTACATGATCGTCCTTGTCTTTGTATTCTTCTACACTTCCTCCTCTGGTATTTTTGTTGTTTTCATCCTTCGCAATGGTTATAGTAAGCTGACCCGCCTGATAATAATTACCATTGGCGTTTCCAAAAACGAGCGTGCGCGTTTGGTCTGCATTTACAGTTGCTGCGTATAATGCTACCTGGTAAGTGTTTGCGGTATCTGTAAAACCAATTACATTATTTACCTTGTAGGTCGTTTTTACTGTATGCCCAGAGGTACTGCCTGCTATAGGCTGCCAGTCCGTTCCCGGAGCACCTTGCTCTTCTACCCGGTTAAGCGGTGAGGAATCGAAATTAGTTATGCCGTAAGGAGCCGGGTTATATACGATTCCATTGTTTTGTTGTGCGCCAGAACCAGCGGTGCTTCCCGACGGATAATAAAAATTAAATACCCCTGCCCCTGAAATGAGAGCGTCGCCCTTGAAACTTCCGTCCGTCCCTGTTGCGGTATAAGAAAGATATTTTTGTGTTTCCCGCCCAAACTGATCATAAATTACAGGCTGTACGACATCCCTATTTGCCGGAGACCCTTTTACCTGCACAGTTTGTAACGGTCTTCCAAGTCCATCAAAATAAGCGACCGATTGCATAATATCGCAGCTTGTCTTCCCCGTCAAGGTAAAAGTATTCATCGGTATTCTGGGCACCGATGTTACAACAAAGTTCTGGTTTGGACTAAATCCGTTATTGATGAGCGAACAATCCGGGCTTAGAATATAGGCATGAAACGAGTTTCCCGCAGTCGCAGTGAAGCTAAAATCCGGATTTAATGTAATACTACCGGTACTGAAATACTCACCAGGCGCGGGCGTATTTGTCATTGGAGCGGTCACTTGCGTCTGTGCTTTTACGCCTAATCCGATAAACAGGAGATTGATCACCAGCAGTAATCTTTTGCTTATTTTATATTGTTTAATAGCCATGTGATACGTGTTTAGGTTAATTAGTTGATCGAATCTAAAAATACACTTACCGATGATGTGCCGATCGCCGTGGCGAAAGTAAACGTTTTGGTGACACTGGTTGAACCGGATGGCATCGTGACTATACCGGTAAAGCTCTTAGCCGGAATCCTGATATTAGCTGTATTTACATTATTAATATCGCCCGCTGGCCGTGTAACCGTTACATTGATCGTATGTCCCGTTGAAGAAGGAACTGATGCACTGATATGCCATTGTGCTATATCAGTACCATTAGGACAGCTGCCATTATTATTCGCATATGTTTGACCATTCTGAGCGATATCGTTTTGAGCTTGCTGATCTGCATCGTCTTGTGAAATTAATGAGCTGTAGGTGCCTAAAGGAACCGTATATCTTACAGTGGACCCTGCCAATCCCACTCCACAATTATTCTTCTGATAATCGTGCCATGCCTCCGCGTTCAAATAGGGTGTTCTACAGGTACCCGTGGTGTTTGCATAATTAGGGCCATCAATGGCTAATGCATTTTGGGCCTGCTGGTCCGCGTCTGCCTGTGAGATCGTGGATGTAAATTTCCCATAAGGCTCTGTATAGGACACCTGGGAACCAATCTGTCCTGTGCCACAATTAGTTCTTATGAATGTGCCGGGGGCCGCGGCACTCAAGAATATTTCCTGGGGGAGAGTCTTGTTGACAGCATAATTATAGGCGACATTTTTGATTATATTACCATGAGTATCTCTGACATTGCTTAGCCTTTGAAAGTCATCATATTCGAAATACTGTGTATTCTCTTTCGCATCCGTTATGTCTCCAATTCCGATTAATGGTCTGTAGGTATAGGTTTTCATTTGTGCTCCGTCAGCGTACATCCTTAATTCATCAATAATCACATTACCACTCATCGTGATCGTGGCGATTCCCGGGGCCAGACTATGTTTAAATAAGCTCCATCCTTTGCTATTGGTCATAACCATCGTTCCTGTACCGCCGTTGACAGTTGCGGAACCCGTTTTACTCCAATAATAAATACTATAGGGTTTCGTATTATTTAAAGCGTTAAAAGTTACTGATCCGGAGGATAAGTTATAAGCCAAATTCCCGGATGGAGCTGTATTATCAGCGGTGGGAACACCGCTATAGGCCCAGTTACCTTTTCCATCGGCTTCAAAACTGGTATAAGCTGCTGTATCCGGGCTATTTACGACCTCTGCAATCGGCAAATCATTCAAATAATCCCATATGATCCTTGTCGGCGTTTTCGTATCTACCGTATATCTGGTCAGGTTGTTTTTTGTATCATATGCATCGAAACTTATTTTCTGAATATACCGGTTATCATATACCAGCTGTCCGCCGGATATACCGGAAGGAGTGAAATCACTTAAAGGTTTTATAATACCCAATTTTAGGATCTTATCCGGCACAACTGCCCCCATTTTTCCCTTGGCAATGGAAAATGAATTTACTTGCCCGGATATGATGCCTGCCGTTGCATTTTTAAGTGTATCCCAGCTTTCAATAGGGAAAGCCTGCATATTGATTTCAAGCATTTTATCCAACACCGCGTTACCGGTACCGGAGCCTCCTGACGGGATGTAATCCGCCGGGAACTTAACCCGGCTTGCGGTCACCTTATTTCTGCTGTCTGTATGAACTTCCCGCGTTACCTGCTGATGAACAATGTTATCATAATAATATTTTACGGTATCGGTTGTAAATTTGGTTGTGTCGTTCTGATCATATACGTTTACTACTTTCGATATCTGATAATTATCATCAGAAGGGATATCATAACGGGCAAACTGCCAGTATTGGCAATCCTGACCTTCTTCTCCGGCAGCATCATGCATAAAACTCCCACCTGCCCCGCCTTCATTAACCACCTGTTTCACTGAAGCGATGCCAACATTGTTATACCAGGTTAATGGAAAAGCGGTATATTTATGAGTCTCCCGCTCTACGATCTGATAATTATTACTGGGTAAATGTTTATATATCGATTTACTTAACAACAAACCACGTAAAAAAAAGAAACTACTTGCCAAGGGCTTCTCCGTAGCTCTGGCAGCATTCAGATCATTACTCCAGGTAAAATTATACACTGATTTACCAGAGTTATACACCCCATTCCCTTGGTATTCTACTACCTGCGTATAAGTTACCGGACTACCATCCCATGGCAACAATTGATTTGTGGGGGCAGACATAAAAATGCGACTTCTTTTTCTACCTGCGACAACTTCTCCATCGTTACTTCCTGCCCAATACTTATGTTGCCGGGTTATCGTAAAGAAATAATTATTTAGAACAAAATTCTTTACCGGACTATAATATTGATAGGTCTTACTCAATGGATAGGGACTGACACCATCAAAACTATTAACAGAAGTAACTCTTAATCCTCCCGCCAGTTTAGTACTTCCATCAGTATCCCTGTATTGATTTGTCTGATATTTAAATGTTGTGTACCCCCCTGTCGGGTAAAATATCTTTGTCAGGATGCTCGCCTGCATGTATACTGAATCCGGGTCCCTGCCATTGGGTGTATCGCTTCCAATCGTATACGTGCTTATGGTACCCGCCCCGGAATTACTGAATTCAATTGTTTGTTGCGGGATAAGCGAGCTCTGTCCATCTTTTCCATTGTAATAGCCCCAGTAATCTTTACCAAACGTAGTATATTTTGGTAAAGGCAAAGGGTTATATTCAAAACGGTAGTGCTGGATACTCAGACCCTGAGCATTTAAAATTTGGATAGAATCCAATCGCAAGCGTTGTGTTGTCGCATCATTGTCTTTGATAAAATAGCTTTGGAAAAATTTAATGGTTTTTAGCAACTGGTATGCCTTAGTCTTATAATCGTAAGCGTAAACTTGTATATCTTTCAGACTTTTCACCCCGGAAGAGGTCAATAGATCCTGACGATCGGCATCGCTTTGATGAAATAATACCTTGCCATTTTTAAATAATATACTATTAATTTGCTTTTCATTGACTGTGGATGCTTCATAACTCACCGGGTTGAGTGTCCCTTTGTTTTCGAAATATGGATTGGGCGCACTTGGCAAGCCAACGCTACTCACCGCATCGTCAACGGTTAATGATTCTGATGTTTCCGGAGGGGTGGTTACGATAGAATTTACATAATTAAAGAATACCGTATCCCTCCGGTCCTGTGACAGCATCCGTTCTAACATCCATGCTGATTGACTTTGAGTAGAGACCCCTCCCGAAAAAGAGTTTGTATTTTCAATTGCTCCTGTAGTGCCGAAATCATAAATATTCCCATGATCATCGGTAATATTAAAAGAAGCAATACTGCCAGGGTCATTTGGCTTTGGATTCCTGTTTACTTTAACCGGAGCAAACGGGATTAAAGTCGGCTGGTAATTGTTTTGTCCATTCAGAAAAAACTTCCCACCAGTACCAGGGAAACTATAGGAAAAGATATCCGGCAAAGCGTCGTATTCCCCAGAGGAGTTACTAATCAAATAAATGACATCATCATCATTGGTACATGGGGATATCGTAGATGCGTCACGCAAATGACCATGCAGATAGCCATTAGAATTATCGTCCGGTCCGCCTTGTACTCTCCTGGAAATTTCTCCGCCCGCATCAATAGACCAGCCCAATCCGGCCCAACTGGCCAAGTCGGTTACTTTATTTCCAGCGGCATGATAGCTCAATGTAACAGGGATTTTAAAGCCTCCACTCGTTATTTCATATAGCGGAATCGAAATGGCTGGTACCCCTGTGCTTAGATTCACAGGATAGTCCCCATATCTATTTAAGGAAGCCGAATTCGGTGCCTCATGAAAAACCTTAGGTATAATGGACTGGTCGACCTGAGAAAATGCGTTATTGACTATACAAATCCCCATAAAGGTCAGTAGTCTTAATCGAAAAGTTCTTTTTAAGACGGTTTTAAATTGATCAAATTTCATATAAAAATTCTAAGTCCTTTAGTGTAATCATTTGTGGCTTACTTAACTCTTATCGCTTTTTTGCGCAATACCCAGCATTGCAAGAATGGTTAAGCTTACTTTTTTCATGATTTAATTAATAAAGGGCTGGTTTAATAAGATTAGGGTTTTATCAGTGTTTTAGCATAGCCTGGCACCATGCTAAGTTTAGCCGTTCATTAAATCGCTTATTTATGGATTCAACTCTTATGAACATTCAATCAATGAAACTATTATTATTGAATTATAACAATCGCATTAATTAAAATAATATTAAGGAATTACTTAGCCGCGAAACCACAAATAGTCGTTGTGGCTTCAGGAGAAATCTAAGGGAAAAGTATTCATATGACTGTGATAGGTTAAATCGTTAATTATTCAGGTATAGCATTTAATCACCTGTGGATTAGTCTGGTATAAAGCTATATTCTTTAAGTATAATAAACAATATCAGCAACCTGGAGTGCACCACATCTTCATCATTTCTTCATAATTAGTTTACGTAAGATGTGTGTACGGTTAAATATACCATTGCAAGAGTTTGGGTATTTAAACTTTAGATTTGTTCCTAATTTTGATCCATGAAAGCTAGACGAAATAATGCCCCGGAACGCGGTTTAACCATGCCCAAAGCCATCACGGCGGCAGGTTATTTCGCCGGAAAAATGGAAAATCACACATCGTCGCTAAGTAAAGACTATTCACGCAGAGACTTTTATAAAATCTCCCTCCTGACCAGAGGCGAAGGGATATTGTACCACACCGACCAGGAAATCAAAATTAAGGATCATACCCTACTTTTTACCAACCCCATGATTCCATATGCCTATGCGTCACACTCCACGGAACGCGAACAAGGTTACTTTTGCCTTTTTACGGAGGAGTTTATCAATGGCCAGCTTCGGGAAGGAGAATTGGCCGGTTCGCCGCTTTTTAAAGTAGGCGGTACGCATGCGCTGCCCCTGGATGAAAAGACAGCCACCTTTCTTTGCCAAGTTTTTGAACGGTTAACAGCGGAAGCACAATCGACTGAATGCAAACCGGATTTACTTCGCGCCTATATGCAATTGATCATTCATGAGGCCCTGAAAATCGCGCCCCAGCAAAAAACCGCGATACTTAACGCATCGAAACTGCGATTAACTGATCTTTTTCTGAAATTGTTGGATACCCAGTTTCTGCAAAACGCAACAAATCATAGCCCTGATCTATGGAATGCGCAACAATACGCCTTGCACCTTTCGGTTCACCCCAACCATTTAAACCGGGTTCTGAAAGCAGTCACGGGAAAATCCACGACTCAGCATATCTCCGAACGTCTATTAAGCGAGGCCAAGTCCAGGCTATTGCATGGAAATCAAAATATCGCAGAACTGGCATACGGCCTGGGTTTTGGCCATGCCTCCAACTTTCAGGTATTCTTTAAGCGCCATACCGGTCAAAGCGCCAACGCCTTCCGTAAACAGCATGCTGCAAACTCATAATTTCCGGTTTGAATCTCATACTTTTTAAAAACCCGGCCATTCTACCTTTGATTTATTAAAAATCAGCGATAAAATGCAAACTATATTGATTACCGGAGCGTCCAGCGGATTAGGAAAGGCCGCCGCGCTAAAATTCGCCAATAATGGCTGGAAAGTGATTGCCACCATGCGTGATCCTGAACGCGGCGCCGAATTGGCCGCCCACAGATACATCACTGTTCTCCCCCTTGATCTTACCCATACTTCCCAGATAGCGGAAACCGTAGAAAAAGCCATTGCATCGGAGGTAGACGTCGTATGGAACAATGCTGGTGTTGGGTTGACCGGTCCTTTAGAATCCTATACCGACACGCAATTACAACAGCAGTTAGACGTCAACTTACTAAGCGTCATTCGGGTGACCCGCGCGTTTATCCCCTATTTTCGCCAGCGCAAGCAGGGACTTTTCCTGGCCACCACGTCGATTGGCGGATTGATCACCTTTCCTTTCAATACCGTTTACTGCGGCAGCAAATGGGCAGTGGAAGGGTTATACGAAAGCCTTTCCTTTGAACTGGCGCCGTTTAATATCGGCGTAAAAACCATATCACCGGGTGCCATCGCCAGTTCTTTTCGGGATAATATGGTCATCGCGCAGCATGAATCTTACCAGGACGCGTTTGAGCAGATGTACCAAGCATTCCTGAGCGGAAAAACACCAACCAGCGTTTCTACCGCAGAAGAACTCGCCGAAGTCGTTTTCGAAGCGGCTACAGATGGGAAAAAACAACTGCGGTATGTCGCCGGCAAAGACGCCCATGTCTATGTTCAACAACGCTTAGCGCAGGGCGCGGAGCAGTTCAGAAATAACATGGCGGAACTTTTCTTTGGCAAATAAACCATCAGGACCGCCAGGCACCTGGCGGTCCTGATAAATCAATACCATCCACATTCCTTTAAGTCCGGCGTTCCGTTAACATATAGCCCTGGCCGCGCACATTGATGATATCTAACGCCGGGTCATCCCGCAAAAACTTGCGCAGCCTGGTGATATAGACATCCATACTCCTCGCACTAAAGACATCATCGTTGCCCCACAGTTTGATCAATGCGGTTCTCCGGTCCGTTAACTGGTTCTTATATTGAAGTAAAAGCTCCAGGAGACCCGCTTCCCTTTTTGAAAGATCAATAATGTTATCGCCATTGTACAATTTCAAGGCGAAGGGGTCAAACAGCAGTTTGCCCAATTGCCGGTTATGATAAGGTGCTACCGCCAATTCCGTTTTGAGCACGCTGCGTCTTAACAAAGCCTTGATCCGCATGATCAGCTCCTCCATGCTAAACGGCTTTTTAAGATAATCATCGGCCCCCATATCCAGGCCTTTAAGCACATCTTCCACCCGTGTTTTTGCAGTCAAAAAGATGACCGGCACGAGTTCATCAACCAAGCGAATATCAGCGACGAGTGACCACCCGTCCTTTCTTGGCATCATGATGTCAACAACACAGACATCGGGCTTCAGGGCATTGAACTTTGCCCAGCCATCGACACCGTTGGTCGCTACCGATACCTGGAACCCCCTTGTTTCCAATGACTCCTTGACCAGCAAGGCCAGAACATCCTCGTCTTCCACCAAGAGTATTTTGATACCTTCCATCAGTAAGGAAAATTAATGATAAAGGATGTCCCTTTCCCCTGCTCGCTTTCCACTCTGATCACGCCACCCAGAGTCGTCACCAATTGTTTGACATAGCTCAGCCCAAGACCGTAGCCTTTTACCTCATGTACATCACCTTCCTGGATCCGAAAAAATTTATCGTATATAAAGGGCAAAACGGATGAAGCCATCCCGCTCCCATTATCTTTAACGATGAGCTGCCAGGATGCGGATAACCCGTTTACGATAACCTCCACCTTGACCTTGGCATGGCTGTATTTGATCGCGTTATCAATGAGATTAGATACGATCGTGCTGATCATATATCCATCTGTCACGATTTCTTCCTGGGGCAAGTGATAAAATAAACTGATCACCGTTTCCGCGCTCCCTGCAAACAGGTGTAAAGTATTTTCGAGTAAGGCGCGGAGACCGACCGGTTCCCTTTTGGCCAGCTTAAGGCCCTGTTCATATCGCGTAATATCTAAAATCCGTTCCACATTAGCGCTCAACTTTTCGAGCACCGCCGTATTGATATGAAGATAACGGCGAATCTTCGCCGGGTCCTCCGCGGCTCCGAAATAAAGCAGCGCCTCGTTAGACGTATTTAAAATAGAGATCGGCGTCCTTAATTCATGCGTCATGTTATTGATAAAATCGTTTTTGATATCATCCAATTGTATTTGGGTTTTGATGACACGGCCCATATAGAAAAGGCATCCGGCGGACAAACAAATCAGTAAGAAAGAAACAAGGACCGGGAACATATTCTGTTTCAGGGACAACATCAGCAAATCACCAAACTCCGCTTCGATGACCGCCGGAGATTGAAGAAAGCCAACAGGTACGCCGATATGACCGGCCGCAACAGACTTTTGATTTTTAAATAAGACCAGGCGAAATGGCAACCGCACCTTTTCTTTAGCCAATTCTCCCTTATAAATCGCCGCCAGCACATCCATTTTTACGGGCTTACTCAGTTGCTGAGCGATTAAACGCGCCAGCATCAGCTTCACCATCGGTAAGTCATTGGAATTGATGGCCATGCTTTTATACCGCACCGTAAAGATCGTTTTTGCATTTTTCAGCATGGATTTTACCGAATCCGGCACCTGATTTTCTACCGTGGTATCCATAAAGACCGACAATGACGGGGTCTTATATTTTAGGGAAGCCGGTAATTGATTTTGCTGCAGTTCATAAGATACAATGCTTTTCTCTAAGACAGCGGTCAGCGTTTTGCTGAAATTTTCCTTTCCCGTCTTATACACGCTGTATACCCAATAGAGCTGAAAAAAGAGTATACCGGTGGCGGTCAAAACCGCGATAAGAAAGATGAACTGGAACCTCTTCCGCATGGTTAAAATAACATATTCTTTATTGGCGACTTCTGCGCGATCCTCAAAGATATTATAAATCTGATACATAAGCCCCGGCAACAAAAGCGTATCCTCAAACGCCCCGTTCAACTGCCGGCAACACCCGTACAGTATTAAAGAAAAACCGGCTTATCCGTGAACAACAACCTCCCGCCGGCAGTGCCTTGACATCACTACCTATTGCTATCAACCATGGTGATCATGTCTGAAAGCTCCTCCAGCAATTCCGCCGACGTTCCATTGAAACCCGTCGTTTTGAACCTGATATTCCCGTTTCTGTCGATGATCAATTTTGTTGGCACGCTGTCGACACCATAGAGACTTCGTACTTTTGATAAGCGGCCATCCTTTCCTTTTTCGTCAAATAAAAGCTGGAAGGCGTACTTATTTTCGTCAATGAATTTGGCCGCTTCCTGTATATAATGGTCACCGGTTTCCCAGGTATCGATAAATAAAAAAACAATGTCCTTATGGTCCCGATACTTATTGAGCGCCATTTGCATCCCGGGAAATGATGCTTTACAAGGCGCGCACCAGGTTGCCCAAAAATCAAGGATCACCATTTTGCCCTTTAAATCCGACAAGTTAACCCGCATTCCATACTGATCTTTTAAACAAAAACCGGGTGCGGGTATGTCCAGCATTTTTTTGGCCAATGCCTGCATTTTCTGTTTTTTTGCTGTATGGAGAAGACTGTCGAGATATGGTCCGTATCCAACTTCGTTGTGATTTATTTGGATATAGGCCTCTTTTAACTCATCTTCCAATTGCCACGAGCTAACATTTGTTCTGATCATCTTTTCGATGACGGCTTTCGTGGTATCATATCTCCCAAGCTTATTCAGCATCATCGCGTAATGCTCCGTAACGCCCAGGACCGGCGCATGCTGACCATAGGTATATACCTGCCCTTGGTAGTTTAAAGCCTCTGCCCATTTGCCCCGCTTGAAAAGTATAAGGGCATAGGTGTCCATACAGTCAAAATAAGTATCCCGATTCAATTCCTTTTGCATGTCCGGGCTTAAGAACATTTGAGGGCTGGGTTTGCTTTGCAAGCTATCCAAAAGCGTTAAGGTTTGTCTGGACAGCCGCTCCGCATCATTTAACCTGTAACTATCTTTTAGCCAATCGGTCAGCACCGCGTTTACCGCTTCCGGCATACCGGATTTGTCTTTCATTTTCCACAAGGCGGATGCAAACTCCGTCAAACGGCGGGCCTGTAGATACGCCGTAGCTAATTGGCCCAGCAACCGATCCGCCTCCGCAGCGGAATCCCGTTCTCCGGGGAAATATTTCGACGTGAGTAGCTGATACAACGAGTCCTTTCGTAGTACATCCGCAGTATGGGAAAAATTGGCCTCCAATTCCGTTCTAACCAACTTTCCCCTTGGAAATCTTATTTTAATTACCCGCGCTAAGGAATCTGCCTTTTTTGTTTTTTTAGCATGCTGAAAATAATCAAGAGCATTGATCAGATCGTGCTCATTCGAGCTTTTTGATAAGGCCGCGGCTATGCGGTTACCGAGCTGCTGGTCCGCGGCCGTAGCATAATATAAGGTCAGCAAATACAAAGACTCATACTCGCGTTCCAGCGAAGGATATCTCGCAAACTCCTTTTTGTAAAGCGCCGCAGCGTCGGTCATATTTTTTTTTATACCAAACATATCGGCGGCCAGACCGACCATGTAGGCCTTATTCGCGAAAGCGCCCCGCGCCGGCAGGTGATTTTTATACACCAGGTAGACGTAGCCCATTTGGTTATTATCATCCAGCAGATCCCCATTACGCAACTTAATACCAAAGGCCTTCGCCCCATCGGGTATCTTAAAACCGCCTTTTAGCCATCTCCCTTCAACCCTTAAGTCAATATCTGCTACCGGGTATTTATCGTTATCAAAAAAGTATACGCTTGCTTTTACAGCTTTGCCCTGCAAAACCGTACCGGCCGGATCGTAGGTCAGCGCAACATAGCTACCCGCCAGTGGCGTGTGGTCTGAAAGGTTTACATGAGGCCCTGCCTGTCCGAATGAAGCAAATGCCCGGATAAGCAGGAGCGCCATTAGTAAAAATTTGTATTTGTTCATCTGGATAAATTATGTTGATGACGCAAAACTATAGAAACCAACAGCGCTCAATGTTAATCAGCAAAGGTTTAGTGTTAACGAGTGTTAACTCCCTGATGAATCAGGTTGAGGCCCGTTTCTATCCATTTTCTAAGAAGTATACCGCAGCTGTAATACGTTGATCAGACCATGGATCAAGGATAAACGATGTATGGAGATACCGGGGAAGCAAATGGCCGGCCTTACCGGTTAAGCCTCGAAAGCCGCGCGGTTTTTACCTATAAATTCGGCCAGCTTCATTGGATCCTTACCGGTGATGGTTCGTATGCGATCATTCATATGGGGGCTCGCAAAAAGATGATCACTGATCACGTGCGCAACGTGATTTTTAAAGTGGTCAGATTCGCCCAGTCCAATAATATCGGCCATTTCCTGAATACTCACTTGTTCGTAAACTATATTTTTTCCCAAGGCACGGGAGAAAATTTCTCCTATTTCCGTGTAGGTCAATTCCTCTGGGCCAAAAAGCTGGTAAGCCTTTCCCACATGTTGTTCTGGTTCATCTAAAATAGCTACAATTGTACGAGCCAAATCCTCCCCGGCTACCGGCGCGTGCCGCGCGCGCTCAGGAAAAGCCATTTGCAATTTGCCTGCTTTGATGGCGGCTGACACATATAAAAACCATTCTGAAAAGAAAGTTGCCCGCAGATGCACGGTGGGAATACCTGACCAGTTGAAGGTTTCCTCGGATAAAAAATGACGTATGGTCGCAGGGCTTTTAACTGTGGACGCCACTTGTTTTTGGGACAAATTGACGATCAATTCCGCACCGGCTTCCTTCGCGGCCTGCGCGAACATGACGGTAGCATCTAATAAATTAGGGCTCAGCGGATAACAAAAATACCCTCTTTTAATACCTTTCCAGGCTGCCCGGACATCTTCCATATCATGTAAGTCTCCCACAAATATTTCCGCCCCAAGCACCTTTAAGCTTGTGGATCGTTCATCCTCTTTATGCACAAAAGCCCGTACTGGGTAACCTTTTTGCATTAATAGTTCTACCGTCGGCGCGCCTGTCGCACCCGTTGCGCCCGTAACCAATATGGTTTGCTTTTCCATGATTTTTAATTTATATATGATCTCTGATATCGTTTTGTATGTCATTTTCCATTATCCTTTCCATCTAAAATATACCGAAAAAGTATATTTTAGATGAAAAAATTGGGGTTTACCGTGCCTCTTTCATTCGTGACCGAACAATTTATAAAATATACTTTTAGTATATTTTATGATAAAAAAATTAACTGCTGTACCTATGGAGTTCATTCTTTAAACCATCGATTAATACCCGCATGGGTGCCTCATTATCCATGGCGCGACATATCACCATCCCGCCCTCTATGGAAGCGTACATCCTAAATGCAAAGGCTTCCGGATCAAGCATGGAAGAAAACTCTCCATCCTTAATACCATCCCGCAAAATAGAAGCGAAATATTCTTGCGAATCCAATAAACGCTCGCGGACCTTCGACTTTATGCAGGCATTATTATCATCAGCTTCCACGGCCAAATTAAAAATGGGGCATCCTCCTTTGATATAGGTTTCCAGCGGCCTGGTATTGAAATCCAGGTAGGCAAAGATTTTCTCTTTCGCGGTTTTTCCTTTGCTGATGGCCTGGTCCGTACCAAAAGTTATTTTCGCTAACAAATAGTCCGTGACCTGAGTCGATAAATCATCCTTGTTTTTAAAGTGACTGTAAATCGCACCCTTGGTTAATTTCGTAGCCTCCAAAATATCATCTACGTTGGTTCCCGCAACTCCTTTTTCGTTGTATATAGGAGCAGCCTGCTCAATGATGAATTTTTTTGTTCTCTCCGCCTTTGTCATAATTCCTTTTGCTTTGGCACAACAAAAATATACCAAAAAGTATATTTTACAAAATTAATAGACGCCTTGGCGCTTTATTGATTTTTACATGACAAAACGCTATAATTTCCGGGTTACTCCGCCAGTTCATCAACCATACCTTCTATCAGATAACTGATGCTGCAAACGAAGCAGCGCGCACTGCTTCGTTTGCAGCAAGACCAGTGATCCGTTTGTTACCGGCATCAATGAAGTAGCCGTATTACAGGGAACGCACGTCAACGATTTTTTTGAAAATGATGTTTTCCGCAGAACTTCCAACCTCGATCTCAAATTTCCCGGGTTCAATCGTATAATTCATTTTTTCATCGTAGACACCAAGCTCATCAACCGGGACACGCAGCACAACCTTAGCCGTCTGCCCTGATTTAATCAGCACTTTTTGAAACGCCTTGAGCTGCTGAACTGGTGTCGCTACCGAACTCACCAGATCTTTCACATAAAGCTGTACAACCTCTTTCCCATCCCGGTCCCCGCTGTTTTTTAGCCGGACTTCAACAGCAATGGTATCCTTCTCCGTTAATACAGAATCTCTTGCTGTACATCCCAGGTAGCTGAAGTTGGTGTAACTGAGTCCATAGCCAAACCCCCAAAGCGGGTCCGGGTGGTCAAAAATATAATGCCCTTTTGGCTTATCCAGGCTTCCCGGACTGTCAAATGGTTCGTTCCTGTCTGTCGCCAAATGGTTGTAATAACTGGGTGTATTGCCCGTACTCCCTGGGAAGGAAATATTTAGCCTGCCCGATGGGTTAACCGCACCGGTCAGTATATCGGCGAGCGTTCGACCCTGTTTTTCGCCCCCATACCATTGCACGAGCACGGCGTCCGCATGCGCTTTTACCCAGGGCATCGCCAATGGCTTTCCGGCAATAAATACAACTATTAACGGCTTTCCTGTCGCCTTGATCGCTTTTAGCAAGTCCTCCTGAACCCCCGGAAGCTCCAGAGCACTAAGATCGAACCCTTCTCCGGAAGTAGAATATTGAGGGCTTCTCCCCAGAAATGTACTTCGCGTCCCTATGGCCACAATGGCCAAATCGCTTTCGGACACGGTTTTGACGGCCCGGGCGATGCCTGATTTATCCTGACTCCACCAGTCGCAACCTGGCTCGTATTTCAGCGCGCCCCGGTTGCCCACGACCTCTTTAAGACCTTGTAACAAAGTAGTTCCCTCCTTCGTATCGCGGCTGGTCCAGGCGTAATCACCAAATACCGTCTGATCGGCATTTGGCCCAATAACCGCGATAGACCGGTACTTTGATAAATTAAGGGGTAGAATCCGGTTATCGTTCTTGAGCAAGATAGCGCTCTCATCGGCCACTTCCTTCGCCAGCGCGATATGTTTCGCACTGCGAACCACCGCGCTTACTTTTTTTGGCTCACCGTAGGGATGATCAAACAAGCCCAATTGAAATTTGACGGTCAAAATACGGCGCACCGCCAGATCGATATATTTTATATCCAGATTTCCGTTTTTAACCGATTCCTCCAGCGTCTCATAAGCCCCGTCAACATCCAGATCAACACCCGCCCGCAGCGACTTGATAGCCGCTTCTTCCCGCGAACTTACCGCATGGTGAAACGTTTGTAACCGCTCCACCGAACCCCAGTCTGAATAAACATATCCCTTGAAACCAAGCTCCCCGCGCAGGATATCCGTCATATAATAAGAAGAGCCGCTTACGGCAATACCATCATAGGAACTATAACAGGACATTACAGCCAAGGGGTTTGTGTGGGCAATCACCTGCCTAAAGGGATACAGATACAAGCTGCGCATGTCCCGTTCACCACCACTGACATTAGCGCAATTTAGGCCTCCGGATGGTGAGCCATGCGCGACAAAATGCTTTGGCGTACAGGTGATGTTAAAAGACTGGTATCCACCGACAAAGGCCGTTCCCATTTGCGCGATCAGGTAAGGATCCTCGCCGAAGGTTTCCTCTACCCGCCCCCAACGCAGTTCCCGCGCAATGTCCAGAACCGGTGACAATATCTGATGAATGCCGATCACCCGGGCCTCTTCACCCGCCGCGGTGGTCATTCTTTTGATCAAATCAGGATTAAAGGTGCTTCCTTGTGCCAGCCCGTGCGGAAAGATCGTACAATTATTTTGCAGGATACCTTCGATGCCTTCCACCGCCGTCAGCAGCGGTATGCCCAGTCTCGTCTTTTGCAGCATGTAGCGCTGCAATTCCTGGTACATATTTGCGCAATCCTGCGCGTTCATACTCATCTCGTGCGTACAGCCGAAACTCTCTCCCTTAAAAATGCGGTCTATTTCCTCCGTCTTCCCTGCGGCCCGGTTTTCCAACTGTTCCATTTTTTCCCGCAGCGTCATGCGCTTTAATAAATCTTCTACGCGGGCGGCAACAGGCGCGTTCGGATTTTTGTATAGCAGCGTGTCCTTGTTTAGTGTGACTGCTGCATTCCCCGCGAACACGATCAGGGATAAAACGATAACGGTAAATGTTTTTTTCATTTTCTTATGGGGTTTGTAGAACTTGCGGCTCGGGAGAGGTCCCGTCGTAGACGTAATGAAACCAATCGAATAAGGCCGTACCTCCGGCACTTGCGGTGTTATAGGAGAAAAGCGCTGGCCGGACCGCCTTCCAGAAATTATAGCCGGACAGTTTACACGCTTCCCCTAATTGATGATACGCCTGACCATTCACACGATAAAAAAGTAAGGTATTGCCATCCAGGTCGATCTTTAGCTGTAAAAAAATGTTCTCCTTGTCCAAAATTCCTCCCTTTGTCACTTTGCCCATATTATCCGCGTAAATGACTGTTCCACTGTCGGTTTTTAAAACACCGATCTCATGAACGTAATTACCCGTCAATGCCAGGCCTGCCCGCTGCCCCACTGTCATTTTAGCAATGTTCAACTTAACCGTAACCATCCCCCGTCTCCCCATTAACTTTTGTGTCAGGGTATTTCGGGCATGCTTATGATCGGCCGCGTTCATGGCGGTTAAAGCGAGGTAACCTTTCTGCCCGGTAAGCGACCAATGGTCGTTTACCGGGTTGTGGTTCCATTGCCATTGAAGCCCCAGGGACGCGGCATTAAACTCATCGGAAGTCTGTAGATAAACGGCTTTCCGCCGGCCATTTACTTTTGGTTTTTGATAAACATCAACCGGTTCGCCAATACCGTTACCGTCATTGTCCACACCCATAACCGGCCAGTCTTTTACCCATCTAACCGGTTCAAGATGAGTTACCCGTCCGATAGCGCCGGCGTCCTGGAAGTGAACAAACCAGGATTCACCCGATGGCAACTCCACCAGGCCGCCCTGATGGGGGCCGTTAATCCTGGTTTTGCCCTGTTCGAGTACAATTTTACGTTCATAGGGCCCGTAGATACTTTTCGACCTTAGGGCCGTTTCATAACCAGTCCCTACCCCACCTTCAGGTATGATCAGATAATAGTTATCATGACGTTTATAGAACTTCGTGCCCTCCGCGACCGGACCTTCATAAACGGTTTTGCCCGAATCCAGCAATCGCGTTCCGTCAGGGCTCATCCGGTGAACGATAATGGGACCCGCCCCCAGGCGGCTGTGTCCTAAATACGCCTGTCCGTCCTCATCCCAAAAAGGACACGGATCTTCCCATCCTTTTATCTGTTTTACATGGACAAGCGGGGCCCAGGGACCCGCCGGATTTGTGGCAGTGGACATATACAACCCCTCGTCCGGTGTACAGAAATAGATATAAAATGTACCATTATGATAACGTAATGCCGGCGCCCAGCTACCCGCACCATACTTGTCCATCGTGTTGTATTTATCATCGATATCGAGGCGGTGATAAACCTGGCCGATAATATGCCAGTTCACCAGGTCGGTTGACTGCAGTACGGGCATACCCATAAAGTGAAACTCCGAACAAACCATGTAAAAACTTTCCCCTACCCGAATGACATCTGGATCAGAATAATCAGCATTGATAACCGGGTTTTTATAGGTGCCATCCAATTGGTCTCCCCAGCGACCGCGCTGTAACGTCACCCGTTGTGCAAAAATGAACTGTGTAAAACCCAGTAGGATAATACCAACTAAAATGCCTCTTCTTTTTGCTTTATTCATAAAATTATTTTCCAAAATGCCAGCTTCCTGTTTCTCCGCAACAAAACGCGGATCGTTTTAAAAGCACGATCAATACCAGCCGGTTCGGCCTGATCAGTAAGCCATCAAAATATACCGGGTTACTTTGCCCGCGATTTTTTAAAGGACGCCTCCCTTCAAGGCGCCCTTAACCAAAGCCGTTATGTTCTTTTAGCGTAAACGCATTGTTGTTTTATTACCGGTTAGATCTGTTTAGTATTTCCCTGTTAATTCGCCCTGGTTTGCACCTGATAGACTTTGGAGTAATTCCAGTAATTCTGGGGATTTTTTCCTGCTGCCAACCCGCCGGCCCGAAGGTAATAAGTAGTATTGGCCTGAAGTTTGGTAAAAACTCTGGTGAAAGAAGCATCTCCGGACAGTCCGGTGTGATCGTCACGATAGGTGCTGTTATCCACGGGATTAAAATTAGACCCATACCATGAAAAACGGTTTACCCCTGCCGATGGACTAAGCCAAGCCGCCGCTTCCGTAACACTTTGAAGTGGATCGTTCCCTTTTACCTGGTAGCTTATCGTTATTGACGCGTTCGTAACGGCCGTTATTTGCATCGTCACCTTTACAAAAGGCGCCACTTTAAAATCATGTCTGGTCTGACCGTCAACCACCAATACCGCGGTATCCGCGTAAAAGGCACCGACAGGTATCGCTTTGTAAGTACCGGCGAAAATTGAATTATTGGTATAAGTACCGTTTTGACTGTATGATGTTCCCTGGGCGCTGGAGGCTGTTGCGCTATAGTGTTGTTGATAAACATTCAAAACCCCGTCCGGGTAATTAAAGCCAAAAGCATTGGTATTATTGGTCGTCGGTACCGTATCATTGGTGCTCACATCCAGCAACGCGCCCGAAATAGAGGCGTTGGGCGGGCTATAATTATCTATTTTAGAGCAGCTGTAAAACAACAGGCTTGTGAGGATGATTACCGCACCTATTTTTATATTGTTGATCATCTGATTTAATTTTTATGAATTAATAACCTGGATTTTGTTTTAAATAGCTATCAGCCCCGCCGGTGCCAATAGAAAAATAATACGTAGATGGAATGAAAGTCCGTGTAGGCCTGTTCGGTACCTGTACGATCCTGAATATATAGGACATGTTGGCAGGGCTGGTATTATCTTTCCAAACCAGGTACGGGAATAAGGCGTGGAGCGGCGTATTGTTAAACACCTTATCCGCAATATGCCATCTGCGAAGGTCCCAATACCGCTGGTTCTCAAAAGCCATCTCCACCGTACGTTCATGTCTAACCTGATCCCGGGTAACAGCGCTTAACAGCCTGATGCCGGCACGGCTACGTATCTGATTGATGGCGGTGAGCGCATCGCTCGTATTACCCAATTCTATAGCGGCTTCGGCGAAATTAAGCAGTACCTCTCCGTACCTGAAAATGATACCCGTGGCCGAGCTCTTGTTCAGATTAGGGACAAAAGTGGAAGATTCTGTAAGGAATTTTTTCATGAAGAAACCCGTCTTGGTAGATTCGTTGGAAACCGTTGGTCCGTCCTTACCATTAAAGGTGATGGCGTTAGCTCCTGTACCGTAGGTCTTACTCAGATCCTCGTTAATCAGGGTATCCGTTCCGACTACGATCCCTCTCCGTAGTTCTATATAGCCGCCTTTGGGGTCGCCGTTGGCGTGCCACTCCGCGTTAGGATATAAAATAGAGGCGAAAAAACGGGGGTCTTTACCGGCAAACAGGTCCGCGGGATTTTTATAGGGAATGGGGTTCCCGTTCGCGTCATTGACTTTCAATTTCCCGGGGCTGCCGTCGGTATACTCAAACTGCTCGACCAATTCCACTGTTGGATTCGTATAGTTACCCCAGTCTACTTTGAAGCTTTGGGGTTCATTGAAAAAATCGAGGCTGTATGCGTTATTCGGCAGCGTATATGCCTTGGCAAAAATAATTTCCCTATTATTTGTAGCATCGGTACCATTAAACAATTGCTGGAAGTTCGCCGCCGGATCGGCATTGCCCTGATAAAGCCCAAATGCCCCCGATTGTATAATAGCCTGTCCCGCGTCATGGGCTTTCTGCCAATAATCCGTGGCTGCCGAGGCCGGGATACCTACCAGACCATTGATTTGAACAGATCCATATTCGGCCTCTGAGGCGGCATATAACATCGCTCTGCACTTTAAAGCATAAGCCGTATACTTGGTTGCCCGGAATTTATCAGAGCCATCGCCGTAAGCCGGACTTAACACATTGATCACCGAATCCAACTGGCCACCTACAAAATCATATACCTGTTGTTCCGTGCTTCTGGGTACCTGCAAATTGTCAACCCCGGGTACCAGTACCTTGGTAATGATGGGGACCCCGCCATAGCGCTTCACCATGCCGAAATACATATAGGCGCGCAGGAACTTCGCTTCCGCCAGATATCTTGTCCGCAAGTCCTGCGTAATATTGGCACCGGGAACTTTAGCTATAAAATCATTCAAATCCTTCATCAGTCCATAGTCCCACCAGCCAAACCCGCCTGAAACGTTGTTGGAAACATTGGCCCAGGGAAAAGTGCCGATGGATTCATCTGTCCAGGTACCCGTATAATTGGGCGGGAATCCTTCTGAGTAAGTTTGATCCTCGAAGTTTGATCCGATCCTGCTGTAAAAAGAAGCCATCAGCGCATAAACAGCACTGGGCGTAGAGTAAGCCGCGGTCCCCGATATAATGGTTGTTGGCTGCAGATTTACAAAATCCTTTTTGCAGGATGAAATCACCAACGCGAGTAAACATAAAATATAGTGTAGCTTTTTCATAGCTTATCGTTTTAACTTTAGAATTATGAGCGAACTAAAAGGTCAAATTCAGACCCAGCGAGAATACCTTTTGTATGGGATAAAAGCTCCCCCTACCATTGCCAGCCAGGTTTTCCGGATCAAGATATTTCACACCCGTTAAAATAAACAGGTTCTGACCGGAGAAATAAAATCTGGCACTGCCGATGCCTGTACCCTGAAGGAGGCTTTTCGAAAGGCTATATCCCAAATCCAACGTCTTCAACCGCAGATAGGTGCCGCTTTTGGTCCAGAAGGTAGACGATTGGTTGTTATTGTTCGAGCCGCCAACAATCGTGCTCGGGTATTTTCCCGGCACCCAGGGGCTGCTCGGATCAAATATGTTTTCATGATGCCACCGGTCTGTGAAAAACTGAAATGTATTTGATCCGTTAAATAGCGGATCCTGCAGTTCAGCAGCATAATTTACGTCAAATTCAGACGCGCCCGCAAAGAGTACCGAAAGATCAAATCCCTTGTAAGCAAGCGTCGTATTCAAGCCGTACTGCAACTGCGGAAAAGTTCCCCTGCTGATAGCTGTCTGATCATCGCCGTTGATAACACCATCACCGTTGATATCTTTGTACCGGATGTCACCTGGCCTGAGGGTTAAGTTTCCTTCGCCATCCTGGATCGGGGCGGAATTAATTTGTTGCTGATTTTGAAACTGCCCGATAGCGATATATCCGCGTCCCAAATTGGCATTCCGATAGGCAGAACCACCGGTATAATTGCTCCATGCGCTTCCGGCAGGAGGATTGACCTGAAAGCCATTCCGGGTACGGCTATAGGCCACATTGGGCGACAGCGTCAATCCAAAATCACCAAACCTCTTGTTAAAGCTTAACTGCAATTCAAAACCCCGGGTATTATCCTGGTTAAGATTGGCTTGTGGCGGGTTGATGCCGGTTACCGACGGATAGGTCACCTGTACGGTAGCGGGAAGACCGGTTCTTTTCCGGTAGAAAACATTGAATTCCCCGGTAATCATGCCCTTCCACATCCCCCACTCCAGTCCGCCATTATACAGCGTTCCCACCAACCAGGTTAAATTAGGATTGGCATAGCTGCCGACTTGCAGCCCATTGGTAGGCGCGCCGGTAGTAAACAGGTAACTCCCACTTGGATAATTATAGCCTGAGATATAATTAAAACCATTAAAATTGGCATCATCCGGCGTACGCGCCCAGGATAGCTTCAATTTCAAATTGGATATAAACGGAACCTTGAAGAAGTTTTCCTTGCTGATCACCCAACCGGCCGATACTTCGGGAAAAAAGCCCCCGCCATTCGGAAACTTCCAGGAATAATCATATCGGCCACCAAATTCCGCCAGGTATTTCGCTTTATAATCGTAATTGATACGGGCGGCATAGCCCATATAGGCCGTTTGGCTAAACGGGTTATTCACGTTGATCGTCTGATTGAGGATATCCCCGAGTTGTAATTGATCCAAGGCATCAAGAGAGAAATTACGCTGGACGGAATAGCCGTCCGAATTGGTTTTTGTCTTTTGCAACAGCAATAATCCGGTCACATGGTGGTCCGCACCAAACGTATGATCATATTTCAACGACAATTGAAGGTCAGAAGGAATTCCTCCCTGGTAATTGTATTGATTTAAAGTAGACGGGGAGTTTGCCGTAGAAACAACATTATACGCCCCGGTGGATGGCGAATAATTGTATAAGGAGTACTGCTTCAGCCAGGTTTTGGAATTCGTATTATCATACTCATAGTTATAGTTAAGACTTGCGGTAAGCCCATCAACATAGGGTATTTGGTATTCTATTGTTCCTGACGCGTTTAAAACGGCCTTGCTGTTATTATAATAGCCTGCCTGGGTGCTTGCCGTGGCCAACGGATTTACCCCAATGACATTGGTCGCGCCAAAATAATTGGTGTTATTGTTCGCGTAAGGCGTATATATGGGATACGACCTGATGATAGCCGAAACCACGCTCGTGCCGCCGCCGCCATCGGTAATGCCCGGTCCCGGAGGTGCAAGGGTATTCTCCAATCTGCCACTGACATTAAAGGACGCCTTTAGTCGCTTGCTGATTTTGAAATCTACGTTACTCCTAAAGTTATATCGTTTAAATGTAGAGGTATTGCTGCGCAGCAAACCGTCCTGGTCCAGGAATCCGCCGGAAATAAAATATTTTGTCGCGTCCGTTCCACCTCTTATACTCAGGCTGGCGTTTGTCAGCGGCGCATAGTTTTTAAAGATCAGCTTATGCCAATCTGTACTCTGATAACCCGGGGCGGTCCCCGCTATCCATTTTTGAACGTCCTCCTGGCTGTAGGGCAATGATGGCAATGGTCCGTTGGGATTTTGGGCCGAGGCGATATTGATCGCGGCCTCGTCGCTCAGTTCCACAAACTGTCCCGCGTTCAACAGCTTGGGATAGGCGACCGCGTTTCCCTGCAATCCCCTGTAGATATCCAGCGACAACACCGGCGCGCCGGTTTTACCATGTTTTGTGGTAACAATGATCGCGCCGTTCGCGGCCTTAAAGCCGTACATGGCAGCCGCACCGTCTTTCAATACCGTGATGGATTCTATATCATTGGGATTCAGCTGGGAAATATCCGTCGCGACGCCATCCACGATGGTCAGCGCGCTCCCAAATCCCCTGATATTAACGGATGCGCCATCGGAGCCCGGCTGACCGCTTGTTTGTTGAAATTGTAAACCGGGTAATCTTCCCTGCAAGGCATTATTGACATTGGTCACCGGCGATTTGGCAACTTCTTCACCAGTGACTTGTGTAACAGCGCCGGTTAAAGTCGCTTTCTTTTGTTTGCCATAAGCGACGACCACAACTTCACTTAATTCAGCCAGCTTAGGAACCAGTTTTATCGTCACCTTTGCCGAAGCCTGTATCTCCTGGCTGTCGTAGCCCACAAAAGAGACCAGCAGCACAGCCCTTTCTTCAACATTCCGAAGGGAAAACTGCCCGTTACTATCCGTTGAAGTACTGATCTGCGTGCCTTTGATGACTACCGTTACGCCGGGCAGGCTTTTTCCGTTTTCATCCAGCACAAGTCCCTGCACATCGATTTTAGCCGGGATCGTACTTGTCCGGGTGGGGTTATTGACCTTATCCTTCTTTTCGATCACCACCGTGTTTTCATATATATTGAAATCAAGCGGTTGGCCGGAGAGGCTTTTTTTCATCACCTCTTGCAAGGGGGTGTTTTTAAAATCTATGTCAATCGTAACGTTCGTGTTTACCTGGTCATATTGATAGAACACATTATAACCTGTTTGCCGTCTAACTTCTTTAAATAACTGTTTGAGTGTTATGTGATGGTCTTTCAGGGTCACATTCTGCGCATAGGAAACAGCGCTTGCCTGCATGATGACTGTAAACAAAAATAGGGCCGTAAGCTTCATAACCCGCAGGATTGGTCGTATGCATTGTTGCAGCCGATGAGAAATAATAGCATAGTAAAAGCTAGTATAGTTTTTATACATTTGGGAGTTGGTTTAATTCTTAAAATGTAGTCCGAAATCTCTTTTTAGGATACCGACTTTAAATCAGGGGAGCGGGAACTCTCCTGATTTTTTTTATGCGGTAACCAATTGTTCTGGGGTTACTGTTTTTTTCTTTTCTTCATCTCTTTTGGTTAATTTAATAATTGGTTTATCTGTGGTTTATTGGGTCACGATGATTTTCCGGCCTTCGAGCTTAAAATGAGCGGCGCGTGTCAGCTCCAGGGTTTTAAGGACGGAGGAAACATGAGCAAAACGGGATACGGTGCCGCCGAAAAATTTATTTTTAACCGAGGGATTCTCGTAAACGATATCAACATCATACCATCTGGAAACCCTCCGGAGTATACTTTCCAGGTTATCGCCATCAAACGAGAAATAATTGTTTTTCCAGGCCAGAATGTCGTCGACATTGACCGTATGCAAAACCATATCATGGTGACCTGCAAACTGCTCGGCTTGCTGACCTGGTTTTAAGATCGCTTCCTGTTCAGGGCTACTCACTTTGATACTTCCCTCGACCAAGGTCGTTTTGATGGAAGCTTCGTCATCATAAGCGTTGATATTGAACATGGTACCGATGTCTTCGATGGTCTGTTGTTTCACTTTAACTTTAAAAGGTTGTGCCGCATGATGGGTTACTTCAAAATAAACCTCACCGGTAACCTTGACTAAACGTTCTTTTCCCTTAAAAGTCGTCGGAAAAGTGATGGTGGATGCCGCATCCAGCCATACCCTGGTGCCATCAGCCAGGATTAAAGGATATGGGGATTGTTGTCCCCTTGCCGTAGAAAGTGTATTATAGACCACCTCGTCTGCAGCATTATCGTTACCAGCTGCTGTATAGGAAATCGCCTTCCCATTGTCAACTTTTACAACCGTATTGCCCTGTTGCGCGAGTGTGCCATTCAAATGACTGGTAAGTGTAATTTTCCGCCCATTAGCTAAGGTTAACGTAGCCTGATTGCTACCCGGCGCGATATCCGTCGTTTTTGCCAGGCTGCCCGGTGTCGCCGGTTTCCTGATCGCTATGAAATATAGCCCTACTATTAAAATGACGGATGCCGCTACCGCCGCGATGCGCAGGGTTAGTACGCTGCCCCCGCGGTTCGGCGGCAAAGCGTTCCAGATCTCGGTCTTTAGCCTTTCATAATTGGGCTCCGGAAGCGTATCCTCCATAGATGCGGATGAGCGAAGGTACCAGTTTTCTACAATGGCTTTTTCTTCTGGGGTACAATTACCCTGCAGATATTTTTGCAGTAATTCTTCTTCGTTATTGCTCATAAACGACCCGGTGTCTTATTGGTTATGATGTATAACGACAAACCAACCGGGAGGTAGTAGATTAAAATAAAAAAAAATCAAATCATTAACCAATCACCTCATCTGATGATCGTTACGATATCATTTATTTCTTGTTCGCGGTTATAAATTTTCTCCGTCATTTTAAAGATCTGCGGAGGCAAGTTAAAAGGGTAACTTTCGCAACCTTATGAGGTCAGGCAAATGGTCAAATCTATTTGATGAGTAATTTGCCCCTTAATATCTGGAGGGCATTGCTGATTTGCTTTTTAACGGTATTGCTTGAAATGGCCAATTGTTCCGCGATTTCTTTATGACCAAGATGCTCGTTGCGGCTAAGTTCAAACACCGCACGCATTTTTGCCGGTAAGGCAGCCACCTCTTTCTCAATTTCAACAGCGAGTTGCCTTTCCCTGATCAGGCTGTCCGTAATAAAATCCGCTGACTCCTTCATGTCTTTCAGGGACTCCATGAATTTGCCTTTTACTTTCTTGTTTTTTAAATGATCAAGTACCTTGTTACGAACAGCGATATAAAGAAAGGCTCCTAAGGGAGGAGCGATACCCGCGTCGTTTGTTTTTATCCAAAGCATGGTGAAAATTTCCTGGACAATGTCCTGCGCTTCGGTATCGTCCTGGAGCATTTTCCGGCAATGCCGAAACAATATCGGCCAATATCGGTCATAAATTACCCTATAGGCTTGCTTTTCGCCGGACTGAAGCCGCTGTAAAAGTTCGTCATCCCCCAAATGGGTTAAATTGTCCATCGCCCCGAAAAATCAACTAGGTGGTTTATAGAAAGAACAATATTAATTAATTTTAGATCTATCGACCAAAATTATTCAAAATAATGGGCTTGCAGCAATGATTGTCAAAACCGATACGGAATAGAACGCACAATATTAACCCCTATAGATGAAACCATTTCCCTATCTGACAAAACACAAAAACAGGCTTTATCCCCATTATTTTTTGCAGACACCGCAAGTTAAACCTTCTTTCGCACAACGCTTGCAGTATTTGCAATCCTTACAAGCCTTGCATGGACTCTACCCTTTACAGGTCAGTCAATTACAAAATAAATCACTCATTTTTTGATGAACAATCATATTCAATACATCATCATTCAACGGCCGCAATTGATTTCAAATCATCAGTTACTCGGGAAGATAGTTTGACAACGGCTCAGTCAATGGCCATTCAAAAGAAGCTGCGCCTTTTTTTTTCGGACAACGGTATTCAAAATAAAATCGCTCAATGGTTTCAATGTCAAATCCCGGTACACCGGATGGACACCGCCCCCAGTAAAGAACTCATACTCGTCCTTTCTTTTGGTATACCACACTTTTCCCAGTGAGTAAGTTGTCAAAGTATCGTAACGGAGGACCATTTGGAAGTCGTTAAATTTAACACGATCATACGGAATGACCGAAGGGTCTCCGGGAAAAGCATCGCAGGCCACCTTCTCGTACTGCCTCCCGTTCCAGCGTATACATTTTTCCTTGATCATAGATAGATAAATCCCCCCTAAGCCGATGACTAGCACCAAAGAAACCGATAACCATATGACATACCAGGGATCGGTCAATTTCCGCGGACCTGTTTTCTTTTCTTTTGGCGGCTCCACTATCATATCCTCTTGCATTCCAATATTATCATCTCCAACAGCGGTCGGGATATCCTCCGGTTCAACCGGACCGGCTATGTCAATGGGAACCGGGTATAGCCTCAGGTACTCCTGGTATGGCCTGGGTGAAAAATCGGTTAACCAGGCTAATAATTCTATTTGCCTTTCTCCGGGTTCAGCGACTTCTCCGTTTAAAAGATTACTAAGTGCTCTAAAAATATTAACGCCTCCCCTTCTTATCACCCGTGCATATTCAGTATAGTCTTCACGTTGCTGAAAAAATGAAGCCAGTAGCTTTTCGTCAGATCCTTTGAAACGGCTTTCACAAGCATTAACCGCTTCCCGCCGCAGATTCGCCGCCGTTGGATGCGTCAATTCATGCGAAAGACTGCAAGCGGTCTTTCGTTCTTCATAATCCCGGAGTACCGCGGCACGGTATTCATTAAACCGATACATCGTACTAAGATTTAAACTTTAGCCTTTTCCAGTCTCGCTACGGCAGCCAGCAAAGCCTCTGTGTGCTGATAGATCCCATCCAGGGATTGCAGCTCATATTTCACCTCTTTCTTCGCCTCATCCAGTACGACCAGGTATTCCTTAGCACCACCCAAATACAAACGACAGATCGTTTTACGGTTATTATCATCCAATAGGATCGCAAAATAAGACTGCGCATCCCGGTAGGTGACTCGCTTCGCCTCAACATGCTGACGCAGCAAAGATTTCACAATATAAAAACCTTCCAGTTCCTCTTCAGTCGTTACGATATTCGAGGCCGGCTCCGTCGCCATAGCCCCCTCCAGTTTACCCGCTTCCGCCACCTCGATCTGCTTTTCCTGGTTAAGGGCGGACTTTAGCCGCTCATTGATCGCATCGCTGATCAATACGAAAAAAGAGCGTTTGATGATCGGCCCGAACTGTTCTTTGACCTTAGCGGTCAGCACACCCGCATATACCTGCTTGGTAAAGAAAGAAACAAAATGATCCGAAGGCGCCAGCATTTCCTTATTCAATAAGTTCTTCAGCTCGTTCAGGTATTTCAGTTCGCTGGCCGTATTCGTAATACTTTCTATATCAAAATATGACTTATGAAACTTCTTCAGTTCCACGATCTCCGTTTCCTTGATCTCCGTGATCGTAAACTCAAAGAAGGGCGAACTGTCCATCTTGTTCTTTTCATCGAGGTCCGTATAAAAACGATAAGTCAATCCATTGGTCAACAAGCCGAACTTCGCCTTGGTCGTATGGAAATAACGGAACAGTTGCGAATTGTGCGGGTCCAGCTTCTCCAGGTGATGCTTGCATTCGATCAGAATCGTAGGTTCCCCATCCTTCATGATCGCGTAATCGACCTTCTCCCCTTTTTTGATACCGATATCCGCGATAAATTCCGGGTTGACCTCAAAAGGGTTAAACACTTCATAGCCCAAAACCTGTATGAAAGGCATGATGAGCGCGTTTTTGGTTGCCTCTTCCGTTTTCAGCTGGGGTAACAGCTTTTCGACACGCCCCGCCAATTGTAATATTTGATCTTTAAAATCCATAATGATAGTGATATAGGTTCAACGCAACTGATAAAATTCAGCCACGGGTTTAAATGCAGATAACGTGGTTGTCAAAATAGGCCTCATTCCAATGCCCCCTGTTATCCGTACGCTTGTTCTTATTTCCTTAAATCTTCAATTTTTGCCCTGGCCTCTCCGAAAGCACTTTCAATGACCGTCCTGTCTTTGATAAACAAAGTATTGTCCGTGCCATACTTTTCCAGTTTCACATACCAGGTGCTTTTTCCCTTTTCAACATAATAGCCAAGCTGAAAACCATCGGTGGTGACGAACTTATTTTCCAGGTAGTCCGGATTGCCTGCGATATCCTTTTCAATCTCCTGTGTCAGGGTTTTCAATGCTTTGATGACCTCCAACAAATCGGTATATTCGATCGAAGCCGTCGTATTGCTATATTGACCTTTCTTCTCGATCTGATAAAAATAAAGCGTCTCCGCGCCGCTCATTAACTTCCTGACCCTGGTCTCCGCGTTTGTATAGGCGGTTTTCAGGTCAGGCAACCGGAAATCCACAAACTTGGATATCGTCCCCGTTTTGGAAGAGAACTTCTCCATTTTGGTTTCAAAGACCTTCGTCTCTTTTTTGACTTCCTGGGACCAGGCAGCAGTTGAAATAAAACCGCATAATACAAGGGCCAGGATCATTTTAACAGATGACAATTTCATGGTTGTGACAAATTTTGTTTTAGGATATTTGATAGACTGTTTTCAGAAAGTGATACGATTTAGAATCCATATAAACTTTTACGCTTGACGCTGGCGGCGACACTGTACGTTTTAATAGCGGCGTTGATTTCCGTACTCATCTCCGTTTTACCATTGTACATCAGGTACTCCACCTTGTTGTTATCATTGACGACGCCCACCAACTCCATAACAGGGATCTGTGTGGAATGCAGAATGAATCCAAACTCATCAATAAACTGAATCGTCAGTGTTCCGTTGAGCGAGTAGTTTTCCCGGAGGTCATTGAGCTCTGATACCCTTAAGTTATAGTAAAGAAAATTACCCCGGTACAAGGCCTTGAGCGAGGTTGATGCGCCCGGCTTGACAAAGCTCAGGGTACTTACCCCCAAATCCCTTTGTTTGGGTTTAGAGACTTCGAACTTCTTGATGTCCCGGGCAGCCAGGTCCCCTATTTCCCGGAGCTCGTTATCAATTACCTTATAGATCTTATGCCCGTGAATAAAAGTATTTTCAGCAATCTGCGTATCACGACCGGCACAAGAAGCCAGTAACAGGATACCTACGAGGTAAATAACTGATCGGGTATACTTTATCATGATGAATTTAGATTAAGGTAACACCTCAAAAGTATCGAGTCCGGAGATACATTTTTTACGGGAACCCGTAAACCCATTGACCATGCGTCAGGCCAGCTGACAATAAAAAACGCCCCTATTGTCGAGACGAGGTCAACCGCCTGTTCCATACCATTTCCGAACCATCGGATGAGATAATCGTTCCTGTCTTACAGCCCGCACTTACAGGCCGACCGCTCCACATATTCCTTATTTCCCCCGGAACTCATATAGTAGCAGCCACCCTCCGGACCTAAATAGAGCTGCTGACCGCTTTTATAGGTACCGCAATTGGAATCACCGGAACCCCGATCCGTGTTGACATCGGATTTTTTAGAACAATTGGTCAGGACACAAAGCCCCAACAACGAGAGCACAATTAACTTTTTCATGTGATTTGGTTTAAATAATACTTTTAATAAATGCAGGTGATCAATCAAAATATATCGTGTGTCTATATGGAGCACTAAACCATGACACTGTTCAGGCTACTTCCTCCATAAGAAAGGTCACCATGAGACCACGATCCTCCTGACCCGTTTTTCCCCTTCCAGGCCCACCCGTTTTCCGGCTCCCGCGACGCCGTCTCATCCCGAAGTGGCCAGAGCGATCAGGGCCAGGTTCATCCCCATATACAAACCCAGCACCACCCAGGCAGCGCGCCGGTCAAATTTCAGCGCCCGCTCCAGTTTCCCGTTCTCCGCCATCCGTAGGGAGACCACCGATAAAACCAAAGTCGCCAGGATAAACAAAAAAGTCAGGTCATGAACTTGATCCACAAAGGAAAAGGCCGTCGTAGCGGGAATATTACTGTCCATAACATATTTATTGCCCACCGCGGCAAACAAGCCCCCGATACTCAAGCCAAAGCGCTGGTCACGCGCCGGCGGCACAAAAAACACCAGAACGGCCACAGCAAAGGAGATATATAACCCGATGAACAATTTAAAGAACAGCCCCCAGCTGTTCCTTTGAATACGGACCTCATACGTGATCCGGGAAAAAGCACTATGCCCTTTTAAACGCCGCTCCCCGAAGTCCGAATCATAATGCACCAGGCTCTCTTTCGCCCCATAGCCGATAATATGCCAGCCTGGAAGCCCCAGCCCGCTATACAGCTTTAAACCCTCCGCCTGCCCCTTTAAGATCATCCTGGATGTATCCAAACCCGCTTCCAATTGAATCTGCAGCGCCTGCCGGTCAAAAGGGTAATTCTTCAGCTTCCAGTCATGGATCAGAATCGCCCTGCACGATTCGCTCGCCAGTAACAGACGCCCGTCAGCACGCGCGTAATACGGATCAGCAAAGGAGACCTGTTTCGCGTTGATCAGCTCGACATTGTTCAAAGGGTCGAAACCCTTACGCCGGTAATCAAACCACATCCAGAAATCCGTCGTGCAGGCATATTCCTCCGGCCGGAGATCATACATATTTTTCAAATATATCCCCGTATAACAGGTATCCCGCTGTCCGCCGAATAAAGCAAGCGGCCATACCAGTAAAGCACAGCACAACCACTTTTTCATCTGATCGTCGGAATCATCGGCGTGGGTATAAATGACTGCAGGACCATACCCAGGCCAAACCATAAAACCCAGGCCAAACCCAGCAGCAGGACCACACGGGTCACCGCAACGGCCAGGTTACCATGCTGTAACTCGACCCGAAGGGATTGCCCCCTGAACACCTGACGGGACAACAGGCCCTCCAGAACAGCAGCGATCACCCAGGCCACACCGGTCAGACAACAACAGATCAGCAGAAAACTCAGGAAAGCCCCCGAGCGCCATGGGTTAAGGGAAGATACCACCAGCAGAAAATCCCGCACCGGCGCGAACAAAGCCGTGATCAGGATGATACCCGACAATGTTTTACCGGCTAAAACCAGCGCCTGTGCCGGATTCGGCGACTCCCTGGGAAAATGCTTTTTCCGGAAAGCAACGGTCACTACCAGAACAAATAAGTAAGTCCATACGACAGCCAGCACCAGCATAATGCCTCCGGCCATTAAAAATGATGATTTCATGATGAAAGTGTATTAATCAGGTAAAAATCCCAATAGTCCATATGATCAACCTCCGGGCTGAGCCGCCCCGCGGTAAATCCCTTCGCCGTCGTTTCCCATAACACAAAACGCTGCGGTCCCGCCATTTTCGCCGAACCCGGCAGCGGCAACTCCAGACCCAGCAGGGAATGCCGGAACGCCGTGCTCCCCAGGATCGCTACCTGATAACGGTAATGGTTAAATAAAGTAAACAAAAAGAGCGTCCGGGTATCGCAATCCCCTTCCAAATTCGCCATGAACTCCACCGGAGACTGTACACCATAGGGGATGTGCCCCAGACAGGCTTTCACCTGTTCCTCGGGCCCACTTAAATTCAGATCGGCAGCACTGTTGCCGCAGCTACCCTCTGTTACCGTTGTATAAGGAATATCCTGTACAAATCCGACCAGCATTTTCGCGAATTGCAGGCTATCCAGCCGGTTAACCCGGCGCAGGCTATCGAACAAGGGGTATACGCCGTTCAGCCGTGACCGGTCCGCCAGGGTCATCGCCGTATAAACATCGGATAAGGAAGTCAGCCCCTTGAGCCCTTCGTGTTCCGCTACCGCGCGCCGGTAGGCCGACCGGAGTACCCGGACATCGCCTTCATATGGATGACCATCCTGGTCGGTCCAGGCCCGGTGATGAATGATCCACTCGTCATCCGCTTTCTCCGTGTCTTTCCGGACAGCCCGGTGCCTGACCGGTTGTGTCCGGGTGAAATCCCGCCTGTCAGTACGCTGATCCGGTCGGGGGGCACCAGGATGCCGGGCCTGGAACACCCGGAAAATACTAACCGCGATCCCGGCCAGGTACAACAGGCATAGTAACCCATAAAATATGGAGCGGAAAGTATTTCCCCAACCGGTACGCCCGACACGGGAAGTGATCGCCGCCAATAAGATCAGCCCCAAAACAAACAGGCCCGGCCATGACCAGTTGATCAGCCACAGTAAGAGCAGCCCGATGAAGCAAATACCCAGAACCGTTTTGATCAAGCTCGTAAACGACCATCCCGTTTCCACCGCATACCAGTCCCCCCACCGGTAAGCGCCATTCCCATGACGGTAATAATCCCGGCGATGCCGTGAACCATGGATATAGCTATACTCAAAGTTAGCCGTCCTTGTCCAGGCATTCCCCCTGGTACCCGTTGAAGCCGCGGCAGCGACCGGAGGAGCCGGCGCATTGAAGGGATGCGGGTCCGGCAACACGTGTTCCGTCCTGACCCGCTCGGTCAGTATTTTGGAAATATAACCGTAGATCGTACCGGATATGGTCCCCAGGTGCTCATTGTCCTCTTTCATCACTTTGGATAGTACCGGGTCCGCGATCCGCGGCTCTTCCAGGTTCAGCTGAAAATAAGCCCCGGAACCGGGGTCATAACAACTGACCGGCTGACCAAAGGTTCCCTTGAAGGAACGCATCCCCGTCACCTCCGGAAAATCCCCTTCCTCATCTTTCCGTACTTCTTCCAGCCTGATTTCCGCCTGATAGATATGCATATGATAAAACTCGCTGTACGTCTGTGACCACTCCCCGCGATGTTCCGCATAATACTTCCCCGTAAACGTGCCTTTGATAAAAGTGCGCTGCACGGTCGTGATCGTATCTTCTGTCCAGAAATTGCTCATCGGTAAATCCGTTCTAAAAAATCTTCCTGATCCTTCAGGTCTCGTTTTTCTACTATTCTTTCGGTATTGAAAGGTGGATCCTGATAGGTCTCCCCGACCTGGATATCCAACCGGTATTGGTCTTTGAACAGGTCTGTATAGGTCCGCTTGAATTCCTGGTAATCCCGAAGAATGATATTTTCATACACAGCCCTTTTATCTTTAAAATAAGGGTTAGAGATATCCATATGCCATTTCAGGTAAAAGGGCAGCAGGAATAAGGCCACCACGATCAACGTAAAAAACCAGGACAGCATATATAACCCGCCACTGACCAACAGCTGCAAGCGCTGCACAAAGAAATCCGCCCTGCCAATCACAAAACGAACACGTTCCAGCGCATTTTCCCTGTCCAATATCAGGCGACTGAGCTCGTCGCGCAGGGGTTGGATAGCCTGAGCCGGGTAGCCCAGGTGCTCCTTGTGCCGGATGGCCGCTAACAGCCTTTTTTCCACTTTGGCCGATCGCGCCGTCAGTTCCTTTTCCGCCCTCCCGATTTGCCTTGCTTTGAGCTGTTCCACTTTACCCGAAAGCTGGGGCTCAAAAACCCAGGCCTCCAACGGTTTGGAAATAAATACAGCAAAGAAAATGACAAAACCCACCCTTAGAATAATGGAAAGGTGTTTGATGACCCCCTGATATTTCATGCGCAATACCGGTTTAGATAGGGTGGTCAACAGTACCTCGTAGATATTATTGATCATCCACGCGAACAAAAGCGAAACCGGAATCGCCATCCAGGCGCTATCAAACAACATCTGAAAAGAATACCAACAGGATAAGAAACTCAGCATACCCACCAGGAATGCCACCAGCCCGACCAGGGCGAAGCGGCCCCGGATACCCCGGTGCCCACAGTGATTGATGATCCACCAATCTTCGCCGGAATGTTTACAAAAGTATTCCACGATACCTGCCATCGCCTTAGGATGAATGCTGTGCTGATATCCCGTCTCTCTCTTCATCCGCTGCGGTCATCTCCGGCTCCTTAATGTCGATGCCGTCGGGCGTGATGGTACTGACATAAGCATCCAGGTTCGCATCAATATGCGCCTTTTGCTGTTCCTTCCAGCGGTCAATAATATATTCGTTCAGCTCTTTTTGCGCTTCAATGACCCGGGCTTTCATACTGGTCATTCGTCCAACCTCGTGCTGGATGACCAGTTCCCGTTCTATACCTTCCTTATCCTTATAATAATCATGATGGATCTCTATGCCGTTCTGCGCCTTGACCAGGTCTTTGATATTCTCTTCCAGGTAATCATACGGCCCTTTGATCAGCATCATCTTAAAAAATATAGGGGTCAGCTCGATAGCCATGAACAACAGGGTAATAAAAATAGAAATGCCGGGCGCCAGTTCATGGGAGATCTTGATCCTTTCCAGCAGACCATCCAAACCCGCGGACACCGACTTGTTCTTTTTCAAAGCCACCTCCAGTTCCGCATTCATCCGGGACCGTCGTTTTTCGATGTCCTGGATCTTGGATTTATTCATTTCCGTAAACTGATCCTTTTCCGCTTCCACCCGGTCCCGTTCCGCTTTATAGGATCTGGCCATAGGCCCCTCCCCCTCTCCGCGCCCGCCCTGCCCCTTGGAGGTTTCGATATTCCAGAGCGAATCCTTGGTCGCGATCACCTTCATATACTGATCGATCCTGCTTTGTATACCCGCGTTTTCTTTATCCAGGTCCCTGATCCGGTCCTCGAAGTTCTTGCGGGTTTTGATCTCATATTCCTTTTGCGCTTCCAGCTGGACCTGGTAAAGCCTGGCGTCGATCTCGCTTTTAAACATCCGGATCTCCACGGGTTTGGAAATCGTGAGGGCGATGATCGTCCCCATGATAATACGGGGCAGGGCGCTTTTCAGCTCCTGTTTGGTGATCGCTTCTGTGCCATCGCCCTTTCCGGTACTGGTCACAATAAAACGATCTATATTAAAAATGATCGCCCCCCAGATCAGGCCAAAAAGAACAGCCAGTAATAAGGTCGGTATATCTGTTGGATCATATTGCCCCGAATGGACGATCGTTTTGATATCATCGATAGCGTCCCCCTTGGGCGCAAAGATCGTGTAAAACGCATAGCCACCCGCCAAAGCGGCCATCACACCGGTAGCCAATACGATCCCGCCCATACAGGTATATTTGACCTGATCCGAATAAGTGCTCTTTTCCAGGATATACCTATCTGCCCCGGATATTTTCCAGAACTGGCGCATCACCCAGGTTGGGGTGGGATTTTTGTAATAATTAGTTTCCATGAGAATAAGGGTTTGGTTTTTCCATAATGAACTGATCCTGAATCAGGCGTTCCTGTAACGCGGTCTCCAGGTATTTCCGATAAGGTGTATCCAGTAAAATATCTTTCAGGTAAATGACCGGCTGCGGCGTGCGGGGCTCCGGATTCATTAACCGGAGCAAAAAATCCTGTACCACGGGCGGCTGTAAATGATCGGATTTAGTCCATATGGGCACTCCTGCTTCGCGACAGTTTAGCTCCCGGACCGTTAAATGCAAAGACCTCCGGATACGCCGGTAGACGCCACAGGCCTTCACTTCCAGTCTGCCGGAAGCCGGTACCGGAATAACAGGGTAGTCTTTTGGCAGATAGGAGCCTATCTTTTCCCCATCAACGTAGACCTTTACCAGGTAGGCACCGCGAATATTCCAGATGAGCCGGACACTCGAACCGGTAAACAGCAATCGCTGCTCGGTATCGAGAGCAGCAAATCGAAGAGACTTCAATCCACAGGCCAGCCAGGTCCAACGGCAAAATATCATCAAAAAAACCCGGGATCGACGATTGCTCATAAACTGATAAATAAGACATTAACGGCTGATATAAGGGGTCGTATGACAGAAAAAAATATCCTATTTTGGCTTAAACAGCGCAGACGGATACTCCCCGATAACAAAACCGATCGGTTCGAAAAAAGCGTGCTATTACCTAAAATGGCATCCCCTGCCGCGGGTTTACATATTCTTTTCATGATTGTGATAAGGTTTAGGTTGTAATATCTATTCGAACACACGACTATCGTGCATTACGATCTATCTCTTAACTGGTTCGGCTAGTTTAATAGCGATCCCAATTATTATAGATCCAGTTCATTACATGCTCCTGACTTCTTAAATGAGCCGGGTGAGCTTTGATCATCCGTTCTATTTTCTGTCCCGCTAGCACTGTTGTCAGCCCCCATGCTGCCATCAGTTTCCTAATCATATACAACACCTCATATCCTTCGGAACGATTAAGTAAACTGCTATCCGGCTCACCTTTTAATTTAGGATCATCCTCCCGGGTATGTATCCAGCTATAGTTACCGTGTAAATCTGCTTTTGTAAATGACATTCGAATTAATTTAATCGTTAATGGTATTTCAAAAGTATACAGGAATGAAAGGCTTTTCTTACGGGAAACCGTAAAAGCAAAAACAGTGAATCTATTTTCGATACCCTAATTTTGCGACACAGCACTTCATTTATTAGACTTCCTTTTCTCCGGTAAGAATCATTCTGATTTCCTGACCCAAAAAGCATTTTCGACATTTCTTATTTTTTTTACCATTTGGCAAAATATCTAAGGCGTCGAAAAGATCAGATCGATCTAATACTACTCACGAAATGGGACCGCTTCAGCAGGGATGCGCCCTATAACTATCAAATGATTTGTATATTGTAATCCGTGGGTGTCGCACCACAAGCTATCGAACAGCCATTGGGCATGTCTCTGCCGGAAAATAAAATGATGACAGGGCTCGAAATCGAAAACGACCGCCGTGTCCTCAACACCTTGTTTAGCGTGCAACGCGCAAGAAAAGAAAGGGTTGGATGGTCGTAAGCTCCTAGCAGTTATAAAAGCAAAGATGACGAAGGTGTTAAAAAATACATTGATATTGACATCCCGAAACTGGGTTCAAACCAACGATCTTCTCATGTAGATCCAAACGAGAAACCCTATGACATATTTGCGCAGAAAGTGTTCTGAAACAATCAAATCATCCCCATATCCTTACAGAAGGCCACCAATTGCTCATTTTTCGAAAACTCCAGGACCTCTTTCATCTGGTTCAATCGTTTTTCCACACTGCTCAAACCGGATGGCCGGATCTGATTTTGCGCTAAATAAGCCGGGATATCTTTTTGAAGCACGCCCTGTGCCAGCAGCGAAATAATAGTGATGTCCAGGTTACTGAACGCATAAGCATTTTTCTGTCTGTTCATTTCCCGGAAATGGGCGGGAAAATGCAGCTTACCCTTATAAATTTCCTCCATCGCGACTTTCAGCTCCTGCGCATCATACCTTGCCTTGCGCACATAGCCGTTAATACCCTGCACCTTAAAAAGGCCGTCGATCACAGCGACCTTACTTTCCGCCGAAAAGACAAGGGTTTTTAGATCAGGTTGTACTTGCTTAGCCGCCAGGATCAGTTCCGCGCCGCCGGAGATCTTTTGCTTCCGGTCATCTTCCTCAAAAAAGAGATCAGTGATCAGCAGATCATAGGGGCTTCCCTCCTGGAGGCTTTTCTTTACCCACATCAGGGCGTCATCACAATAATAGGCATAACGGGGTAAAAGAATACCCAGGTCTTCCAGAGTTTTCCGAACGGAAATACTGGCACTCTCCTGATCTTCAGCAATTAATACATTTTGGAACATAATTGATCGATTAAGCCACGGGAAAAGCAACCTGTATTTGGAGGCCTTTTTCCGCAGATGTGTCAAAGGTAATAGCCCCGTGTATATGGTCTATACGGTTTCCCGTATTTCGAAGCCCGTTACCATACCTGACTTGGGCAGGAAAGCCCAGCCCGTCATCCGCATAATGAATCTCCACCTTGTTCTCTTCCCGCGCAAACCGGACAATCACATGGGCAGCCTGGCTGTGTTTGGCCATATTGACCATCAACTCCTGCAGGATCTGCAGTACCTCCTCCCGGACCGGCGCGCTAACGTTTTCCCAGATATCCCGCGCATTGCCCACCATACCTACTTTGGTGCCTGCATTCGCAAAAGCCATCAACAAGGCTGTCACCTGGTCCTGGAAATTATCTTCCGCGACAGATTGCTTTTCATACGAAATATCACGCGATTGCTCGTACAACACCTCAATCCGGTCCAATAACTGTTCTTTATCGATCGCGTGCTGATATTCGATTTCGGACATGATCCGGTACAAACCATTGGCCACTACATCATGTACTTTTTTCGAAGTCCGGAATTGATGTTCCGAGATCGCCCGTTGGGCCTCCAGTTCTAAGCGCTGCTTTCGCTTGCGGTACCAGAACACGGCGAAAACCACCCCGGCCAGAACCGCCAAAATAAGCCCATAAAGCAGGATACGCTGCCGCACAAGCTGGTATTTCTTTTCCGTATTGTCCCGCTGGAATTTCAGTTTATCTGCCTTGTTTTTTTCTACATCATAACGAATAAAGGCAAATTGATTCTTCGCCGCATTGCGCGCAGCCTGCAAACTATCGCTGAGCTGCTGATAACGGAAAAAGTAGCCCTTTATGGCCTCCGGGGGACCGAGCCTGACCAGTTTTTGCAGGGCCTCGAGCTGGTCATCCGGGCTTGCAATAAGCCTTGCTACCCTATACATTTCCCCGGCATACCGAAAAGCCGAATCTGGTTTCAGCATCGCATAATAATCAGCCAGATGCGCATAGCTGGCATTCTGTCCCCAGAGATCTTTCTCCCGTTGACGAATCCGAAGCGCCGTTAATAGCTCAGGAGCCGCGTTATACCCTGGTCGCTGCAGCCATCGGGTCCTGGCCATATTGGATAATATCCGGGCGTATTCTTTTCCGTTCTTCGGCGTCTGGCTGATGGTTGAGCGGTATAGAGCCAATGCTCCCACGTAATCCCCCTTTTTCTCCAGGGCCAAAGCCTTATTATTCAGAAAAATCCGTTTGAAGGCCTCCTTCCTGGTAAACCGGATCGCCTGGTCATAAAAAGGAAGCGCCGCCTCATAATTTTTCAGGTTCACATTGGTCACACCAAGTTCATTATAATCCGAGGAAAGACAGGGATAGTTTTTTTCCTTCTCCTCGTCTAAAAACCTCAGCGAGGTCGCCAGGCTTTCCTGGCTCCCAAAATAATCCCCCGCGTCGGACTGGATCACCGCCATATTATTGTAGGCCATAGCGATCTGCAGGCTATCTTTCGAGACAGCCACGACCTTATTGAAATAATAATAAGCGGAATCATTCTGCCGGTATAAAAAAGACTCTGCTTTTTTATAATCCGCGGTTTTAACCGGCCTCCCGGGGGGCGGATTTTTCGTTTGGCAGGACAGCAGGCCCTGCACCAGCAGCAATAAAAGGAATAAGCGCTTTTTCAACAGTTAAATTTTGATCTAAAATAAAAAATTAAAACTGTTAATTAGGAGCGTTACCAGGCGGGATAGTCACCAAAAAAGTAAGGCAAGATCACTCTTGCCTTACGCTGGTCCATATAACCTTAGGGATTCGGAGGTGTAATCCCCGGCGGAACATGTCCGTTTTCCCCGCCAGTATCATCCTGGGCTACGATGGTTATATTATTCGGATGGGTATTATGGTGTTGCGCAGGGCATGAGTATGCCAGGAAGAGCGCAAAAAATAGCTCAAACATTTTCAAAAAATTTAAAAGGTGAATAAATCCTGCAGGCATCCCCGGGAACTGTTCCCGGGGACAGCGCTGCAAACCGCGTAAGAGGCGCCTCTCACATTTTTTTGGGAAGTGTGGAGCATTGATCGCGGAAACCTTTAACTGCTTCCCAAGCCGGCTATCAGCCCCCGCTTTCTTTGCTCTGACGAAACCAGTTTTGTATAAATGGCCCCGGTAGCGAACCGGGCTCATTGCTGATTTCGAAACAAAGGTATGGGGGCCTAAAACACTTAAAAGCAAGGAATTCCGGTAATTCCTATAATTCCGGAAGAATTCCTGAAATGCCTCCGGTATTCCTGAATTTACCTTAGCTTTACCTTAAAAAAGTTGAAAGATGTTTGCTGATTATCAAGCACTCGTGTTACAAACCTATCACGACAAGAAAGCGCAGAACGAACTCCCGTTCCATCTGAGCCATCCCACGGCCGCCCGGCTCAAAGCGGAATGCCTCCGTGTCTGCGAAAAAAGATATCACCGGAAAGACGAAAATTTACTCCACTCCTTTTTTGATCGGCAGGAGAATCCGGCAAGCTATAGAAACGCGATCAGGAAAACCGACCCCGATAAATTCAGGCCGCTGGTTACCTATCTAAAACAAAGCGGCCAGCGCCGGACCAGTGAAAAGAATATTGAGCTACTGGCCTGGCTCATTGATTTCGAACCCAGGCCCTTCCGTCCGGGGGAACCATACCCGGCTCAGCCAGCCCTGAGCAGACCCAAAATGGATGCACCGGAACAACTCGTAGATACCCGGTCATCCCAGCTTCCCGGACCAGCAGGATTAATCCCTTCTATAAAAAAGCCCGGAAAGCTCATCCTTTTAGCAGCCTCCGCCACCATCGTTGGTATCACGACTTATTTTATATTAAAACCAGCATCTACATCGATAAAGGGGGGATGTATGTACTGGGATAAGGACCATTATCAAGCCGTCCCCTGTAATCAACCGCCTGGTGAAACCCCGTTTTATCTACTGGATATGCAGAAAATCACCCACTTCAGACGCATTACCCAGCCCGATACCCTTACACCGCATTCCTTGGGATCTGTCTGGTATATCAAAATTAATGGGCGGATAGAATTTTATACCGCCAGTGGGAACCATCCGGTCGATACCAGCAGACACCTGCTACGACTAAGCAGTTATATCCTTAATAAATATATCTATCATGTGCCGGACCATCATTAATGGACTTCCCCATGGTGAATCCCATCTATATTTTTCGGTATTTTAGCATAATGGAATCTATTATGCTTAACAAAGCACAGGCACGCAAGATCATACTTGAGGCCGCAGGGCTCTCCAGGAAAGCACAGTTTGGAACGGGCATAGCAGCCGTTTACCGGCTGATCACCCACCTGGGTTTTGTACAGTTGGATACTAATTATGTAGTAGAACGGGCTCATCACCATGTCATGGCCACACGCATACCAGACTACAAGCCCGAATGGTTAACGGAATTGACCGAAGATGGCCGGATTTTTGAATACTTCACCTCTGATGCCGGTTATCTCCCTATGCCCGACTTCCGTTTTTCACTACCGGTCAAGCAAGCCTTTGCCACACAGCAAAAACTGCTGACCAAACCGGAACGCCATCTGATGAAGCAGATATTGGACCGGGTGGAACGCGAAGGTCCAATGATGGTCGGGGATTTTGAAAATGACCGCCAGGAGGCCAGCTCGGGTTGGTGGGACTGGCGCCCAGCCAAAATAGCGCTTGAACGGCTTTACCTTAACGGTGAGTTGATGATCCGCCGCACAAAAGCATTTCATAAAATCTATGACCTCCCCCACAACCTCATCCCGGCAGATATAGATCAAACCATACCTGATCCCGAAGAGTTCGCCCGCCAGGTGATCCGCCTTACTTTAGGTGCCCTGGGCATCGGATACGCGAAGGAAATAGCCTGGCGCACCCGCCGTGTAAAAGGCAATCTGGTTAAAAAAGAACTGCAAAAAATGGTCGAGGCCGGTGAGCTAAAAACGGTCATCGTCGAGGGGCTGAAAAATGCCCAGTTGTATATGTTACCCGAACAAAAAACGGAAATCGAGCTGTCAGGCGAAGCCTTTATTCTCTCCCCCTTTGATATCCTGAATGTCTTCCGGCACCGCTTAAGGGATTTCTTTAATTTCGATTACCAGATCGAATGTTTTGTACCGGCCGCCAAACGGAAGTATGGCTACTTCTCTTTGCCTATATTGCTGGGTGATACTTTTGTTGCCCGGATGGATGCCAAAGCCGACCGTAAACAAAAACTGTTCATCGTCCATAATTTACACTTCGAGGCCGTCGAACTGAGCGAAACCGGGCTCGGGGAAATAATAAGGGCATTACAAGCATTCGTCCAATTCAACCAATGCAGGGACGTTGACTTTAAGAAATCCAATCACCCGGTTTATCTGGAAGTTATCACCCGGGCTTTCCGGTAAATCTCATCTTTGACGCCCTAGTCATATTCATATTGTTACAATAATTAAGCCCTGTGTTTTATACCTTGTATTCGCAAATCCATTCCCATATGCCATTTAAGATCAAAGTATTTTGCGTCAGCATGCTATTCGTGTTGCGCGTACTGTCCTCTGCCGCACAGCAAATTGATTATCCTGCCACCGACCAGGTGGCGGCTGACTTCAAAAAGCTTCTGGAGCGCCCACGTGTTCCGTTAAACCCCGCCTTCGACGTAATTCAAACAAATTCGGTTATCATCGAGCACGGCTTTATTTACAGCGAAAAGAACGAGCGGATACCTATCCTGATTTATAAACCAGCTACAGGTATGCGGTTATACCCTGCGGTTATTTTTTTACACGGCACGGGCGGCAAAAAGGAAGATAACAGGAAGTTTTTATACCAGCTGGTTAAAAGAGGTATTATGGGTATCTCTATTGATGCCCGCTTTCATGGTGAACGGATCGCCGGGGGAGCGCATGGTTCAAGGGAATACGTGGCCGCTGCAACCGCTGCATGGGAAAACAAAGACAGGGCCCATCAAACCCATCCCTTTTTATTTGACACCGCTTTTGACCTGTGGCGGGTGACCGATTACCTCACCAGCAGGCCTGATGTCGATCCCAACCGCATAGGCATGGGTGGTATCTCCATGGGCGGAATAGAAACATGGCTTGCCGCCTCGGTGGACCCGCGGATCAGGGTGATCGTGCTGGATATTTCCATACAAAGCTTTCAATGGTCTTTGGTTAATGACCAATGGCAGGGGCGTGCAGGTACGATCCGGGGTACACACCTGCAGGCGGCTAAAGACCTGGGCGATTCGGCCGTAAACAAACAGAATGTAAAAGCAGTATGGGATAAATTGCTGCCCCATATTACCGGGGAATTTGACTGCCCGTCATTACTACGACTCATGGCACCACGCCCCCTGCTGGTTCTCGGCACCGAAAACGATCCAAACTGTCCGCTACCCGGCGCCAATATCGCTTATACGTCGGCCATGCAGGCTTACCGCTCCAAAAACGCGACCAATAAAATCAGTCGTGATACTACCCCTAAACTATTCCATACCTCCACGGCTGAACATTTTAAAATGGCACTGGATTGGTTTAGCAAATGGCTGTAATTACCCTTCCTGGCCATTTGCAATAAGGTACCTGTAGCTGGCTCCCGTACCTTTCGATTTACGTGAACAGTTTAGCGATGAAGAAATAGCAACAAACCTTTAAACAAATAAAAAAACTTATGAACTATCCCTATTTTTTCAGTTAAAAAATGGGATTGTCCTGTCCAGAGACCCCAACCGGCCCAAATTGGAAGCCTGTTAATAACCCTCAAAATCCGGCATGGTTGCATCTATATCTTCCTGCCCGCATGATAATAGGTGCAGATTCTATCTTTTGAAAAACATGACGGCAGCCCGGAGAACAATACAACAGGGGGACCACGGTAATTTGGTCCTGTAGACCGGTATCTAAATCGATCCCAGGCAATACGCTACGGGTCTTCCTAAATGTCCCTACCAGGCTTTTTCCGGTCTTCAGAAGGCCCCCTACAAATAATGAAAAGTATTGTTTGTAACAAATATTTTTTTACGTCGAATATATTATATTATTACTTATCTTAGTGGCCGTTAAGTCATTGGGATAATTTTGTGAAGTACCTTAAACCTAAATTAAACAAACGTTTAAAAGCCTATACCATGTCAGAGATCCTGGTCGTGCTGATCATTATCGGCATCCTGTCGTTCCTGGCCTTACCTTACCTGTTAACCGTAGTTACCCGGGCAAAATCGACCGAGGCCAAACTACAATTGGAACACCTGCAGACATTAGAAAAAAGCTATTTCTACGAATATTCCAGATATACGACCGATATGGATGAGTTAGGATTCGTCCAGGAAAAACTGGTGACCGATAGTAAAGATGCCCGTGCCAATTACCGGATCGAGATCATCAGCGCGAGCAATACCGAATTTAAAGCACGAGCAACCTCGGTAGTAGATTTTAATGGCAATGGCGTCTTTGATGTCTGGGAGATCGACGAGAATAAAGTATTGAAAGAAGTGACGAAGGATTAACGTGCAGCTTTACTTACAAATTCTGGTGTTGTTATTACTGGGGCTCATATGGATACAGGATCTTCGGTATCGTGCGGTTTCCTGGATAATCTTTCCGTTCCTATTGGGCGGAGGCATTCTATTGCGATTACTATCCCATGAGACTTTCGCGGATATCTGGCCGGAACTGCTGATCAATATCAGCCTGCTGCTCATTATTTTGTTACTGCTTACCCTGTATATAGGGATCCGATCCGGGCGCCTGGTCAACATCACCAAACGGCACCTCGGAAGCGGAGATCTATTGTTCTTTTTAGTACCCGCCTGTAGCCTGTCCGTGTTGAACTTTCTCTTCTTTTTTGTAAGCAGCCTTTTCTTTACCGCGCTGATCCAGTTGGTTTGGTGGACGGTAAACAAAAACAAACAAATCCCTCTGGCGGGCTTACAAGCGCTGTTCCTTATATTTTTTTTATCCAGTGACTGGTGGCTCTTTCACCAGAATGTGACTAACGATAGCTGGCTGCTCCAATTTTATACGCCATGGATGTAAAACAATCGGAGTCCATTGTTCTGCAGACCGCAGATCTGCATATGCTTTCCCGGGAACAAGCCTGGCATTATCGTGTCCTGCCCAAACTAGCATCCGCTGGTCTTCTGGAGCTTTATTGCGATGAGCAAACGGATAGGAATGCGCTTCAGGCGGAATTAGAGATCGTATCCGGTCTGGAGATCCGCTTGTTCCCGGTCAAACCGGAGGTGGTGAACAGACTGCTATCCCAATATTATATACAAGAGTCCACGACCGCGGTCCGGGTATCGGTCAATCAGAATGCTGAGGATTTTCTGATCCAATTGATCCGAGAAGCGAAAAACCTGAAAAGCAGCGATATCCATATCGAACGCTACGAAAAAAAATGCCGTGTCAGGATCCGTATTGACGGTAATATGGTAGAGCGCCATCTCCTGAAAAATGACGATTACCCGGCCTTGATCAACAAGATCAAGATCAAAGCCGAGCTTGATATCGCTGAAAAAAGACTCCCCCAGGATGGCCGGATCAACTTCAGCTACCAACAATACCAGTTTGATATACGGGTATCGGTCCTGCCGACGCTCTATGGGGAAAAAGTGGTCCTGAGGCTACTGAATAACGATGCTACGGGCATCGAACTGGACAGCCTGGGTTTTTCCGGGACCGACCTGGCCAACTACCTGCAAGGCGCTAAAAGACCGAACGGCTTGCTGCTGATCAGTGGCCCAACCGGTTCTGGTAAGACAACCACCTTGTATGCCACCCTCAAATTATTGAACAAGGAAACCCGGAATATCCTGACAATAGAAGATCCCGTCGAGTACACACTGGAAGGGGTTAACCAGGTGCAATTGCGGGAGTCTATAGGCCTGACCTTCGCCGCCGCGCTCCGGACATTTCTGCGACAGGACCCGGATGTGATCATGGTCGGTGAGATACGGGACCCGGAAACAGCCGGTATGGCCATCCGCGCGGCCCTTACCGGCCACCTCGTTCTATCGACAATCCATACCAATTCCGCCTGGGGTATCGTTTCCCGTCTCATCGATATGGGCATTCCGGCATTTCAGGTGGCCGACACGCTCAATACCGCTGCAGCACAAAGATTGATCCGTTTATTGTGCCCGCATTGCAAGAAACAGCAGGATTTTAGTCCTAAGCTTTACCCTGGCCAGTTCAAGCCGTACCACGAAGTTAAACAGCATTATGTAGCCGGGGGTTGCGAACACTGTTATTATACCGGTTACAAAGGCCGGAAAGCCGTTTATGAAGTTATCCCCGTTGACCTGGAACTGGCGCAGGAGATCAAGGCAGGCCACACGCAGATCGCGCGCCTGCTTAAAGACAGAGGCATACAAACGCTGGCTGAAAACGCATTCCATATCTTCAGCCAGGGCGATACCTCTCTGGAAGAAATTTATCCGCTCTTATTTAATTATTAATTCCTCTATGCACAAAACCTTTACCCGAATCCTATGGATATTGTTATTGAGCCTTAACGCCCCTGATCTATGGGCACAGGCACAGCAGGGGGACCGCATACAGGCGTTGCAATTTAAATTAGACAACGCCGCCGGATTGGTCCCTGGCCTGAATCAAAAAATCCAGCTCATGGTGACCGGGGTCTCTATACAACAGTATATCGGCGCACTATCCCGGGCTAACGACCTGAGTGTCAGCGTTGACCCTTCGCTAAATTTCCAGGTCAATGATACCTTCAATGGTGTTACCGCCGAGAATGTATTACTGTTGCTCGCACAAAAATACAATCTGGATATCACGATCGTGGGTTCCATCATTTATATTAGCCCCTACCGAAACCCGGTTCCGCAAGCCAAACCTAAAGAGTTTAAGATAAGTTATGCTGCCGCTGGTGACCTGCTTTCTATGGAACTCGAGGGAGATAGTTTACCCGCCGTTGCCAAAAAAATCACCGAAGTATCAGGCAAAAACATTATCGTACCCGGCGCGCTGCAAAGCAAACGGGTTACCGCATTTATCCGGGACGCACCGTTTGAGGTTGCCTTAGAAAAATTGGCTTATGGCAACGAGATCAAGATGGTCCGTACCACCGATAACTTCTACCTGTTTCAACCTTTAGGTGAGAATGAAGAACTTTATGTCAACGGTGACCATCACACCGATATCCGAAAGACCTTTCGCGCGACCGGTCCCCAGGTGCAGCCGGGGGCAAACGGTCTTTTTGTTCGCTCCGTGAGCGGGCAAAAGCTCATTTCGGTCGACGCTGTTAACGCGCCGATCCTTGACCTCGTTAAACAGGCCTCACAGGAGACCGGTAAAAGCTATTCCCTGTACTCCGATATCAAAGGCGCGATTACCATACATGTCAGCGATGTGAACTATGATACCTTTCTTGATCTTCTGTTTAAAAGTACGGAATATACATTTCACACGGAACGAGGGGTCTACCTGATCGGAGACCGTAAACTGGAGGGCTTACGTACATTTAAAGCTGTGCGGCTGCAAAACCGAACGATTGACACGGTCGTATCTATGATTCCGGCTGACTGGAAACGAGGTATGGAAATTAAGGAGTTCCGTGACCAGAATACCATTATGCTATCCGGTTCAGCTGCGCAGATCAATGAAATTGAGGCGTTTATCAAGCAACTTGATGAATTAGTACCGGTTGTACTCATTGAAGTGATTATGGTTGACGTGCGAAAAACACGTACGGTATCGACCGGGATCTCCGCAGGTGTCTCTGACAGCGTAAAAACAGGCGGTACGGTATTGTCCGGCCTGAACTATACCTTCGGATCCAAACCGCTTAATGATTTTTTAAGCAGCATGAGTAAGTTTACTTCCGTCAATCTCGGCCATGTTACTCCCAATTTTTACCTGACACTAAATGCGTTGGAGGCTAAAAATAACATAGAAATCCGTTCAACTCCCAAAATGGCTACCTTGAACGGACATTCTGCCAAACTCAACATGGGTAATAAACGCTACTATAAAAACACCACTCAGAATCTTGTCCCGTTTACCAACAGTGCGCAGACCATCTTTACGAATGTATTCCAGGAAGTGAACGCAGATTTGTCTGTAAATATCAGACCCATTGTATCCGGTAATGACCAGGTCACGCTGGGAATAACCGTCAATAATTCAGAGTTTACTGCTTTTCCGACCGACGGGTCACCACCGCCTCAGTCTAACAATAAATTCGAAACCAGCCTGCGTGTCCATAGCGACGATACCATCGTACTCGGAGGTCTGGAACGTACAGAAGCGGACGAAAATGCTTCGGGCATCCCTATACTATCCCGGATACCGGTGTTGAAATGGCTATTCAGCAGTCGCAGCAAGACAAACGCTAAAATATACACTGTATTATTTATCAAGTCTACTATAATCCGTTAAACATGTCACTGCTGGAAAGTTATTATAATATTAACGAGGCGACGGGGCTCAGTATCACGATCAGCCGCGACGGGCAGATACAGCTGGACGGATGCGGGATTCTGGTTAAAAACAACAAACTCCATCTGGAGAAAAAAGTCACGGCAGTCAGTAAGATAGAAGAACTTGGAAAACGATTTGACACCACGCTTCCGGTATCCCTGAACCTGTGCGGGAAAGGCATTCTCTACAAGCAAATGCCGGGGGTGGACGACATCGGACCAGAGGAGTTCGCGGTGCTCCTGCCACGGGCGGAAATGACCGATTTTTATGTACAGCACTTCCGTTCCGCGGATATTTCCTTTGCCGCGATCATCCGCCGTTCAGAAGCGGACGAATGGATAAGCTTACTGGACAAGCAGGGCTTCCGGGTGCTGATGCTGAGTCTGGGTCCTTTTCCGGTTCAGCATATTCTCCCGCAATTGAATATTTATAATGAAGAAGTAATTTTCAATGGTCATACCATTTCGCGGGATATATCCCTGAACTGGACAAGCGTCCGGTATCAGGAACCGGAGTTCGCCCCGGCAGCTTTTCCGCTCAAGGTAGAGAACGAGCCCATCGATCAAAGGCTGATCATACCTTACGCCTCGGCTTTTCAACTGGTGATGGCTACCCGGCTTCATCCCAGCAAGGCATCGGCCCCCGTGCCGGATACCGCCTTTAACCAGGCAATGGAAATGAAAAAGGTCCGCGTTAAAGCCTTTATTGTGCTGCTGATCTTCTTTATCGTATTGCTTTGCAATTTCCTGGTTTTTTCCTGGCTGCAGGGGGCTAATGATACCCTATCCGGGCAGGTCAGCAGCAGCACACAAAATGCGAACCAAAGACAGCGGATGATCACCAAGATCAACAAAAAAGAACATCTGCTCCGGGACCTGGGCTGGGATGAAGGCGGCCGGAAAAGTATACGGATAGATGAGATCGCCTCGCTCTTGCCACCGGAGATCACCTGGCAGGAAGTAGCTGTCAATCCCATTGATGAGCGAAAAAGTAAAGATAAACATACGCTCAACTTTGCAGACCGCCGTATTGTGGTCAAAGGCGTATGCCCCCAGATCATCCCGGTCAATGAGTGGCTGGCTCGGATCAAAAGCCGCAAATGGGTCAAAGATGTACAACTGGAGAGTTATGATTACAACAGTGAATTAAACACCGGGGTATTTACCCTGTTCATTACTTATTGATATGTGGAAGTATTGGCCGTTTCGAAAAGATTACCTGGTGTATACCGGTGCCGTTCTCTTGTTTTTTATTTCTTACGTGCTGGCGTTCTCCAGAACCCTGGATGAATGGCATACTTACCGCGAGCTAAACCAGGAGTTAGCGGCAAATAATGACCTCAGTTATCAGCCTGGCTACATGGAGCGCAAATCAAGGAACCTGGAGCGGGCATTAGCGCTTTACCACTCGGATACCGCGTCATTTCGGAGCAATACCCTGAGCCAGATTGCTATACTGGCGGAAAAACAGCATGTCCGGTTAACCGGTGTGCCGGCTGAACAGGATATCTTTCATACCGACCGCGCCATTCTGCAAAAACTTCGTTTTACCGGAGACTTTTTTTCCCTGAACCGCTTCCTGTATGAACTGGAGTCCACCAGGGGCATTGGTCTTCCCAGGTCTGTCGTCTACCGAACAGACCGAAAGGTCGCTCCTGCCGCCTCCACCACACCGGTTCTGGAGGTTTTATTGGAGATCAGTAAATGACCCGGAGTAACATGTTTAACGTTAGCTTATTACCCTTGTATATATTATTTTTGAATGCGATTAATTATTTGTCGGCGAATGAAACTTAAATACGTGTCCACCTGCTTATTCATCGTGCTTTTATTAACGGAAAGCCTTTCCTCCTGCAAAGAGTTTATTGAACCGTCTATCAGTAAAAGGACGGTCAAACTCAATGCCCCCGCTGATAATTATCAAAGCACCAGTTATAATATTACTTTCTGGTGGGACGGTGTAGAAGACGCTTTATCCTATCGTCTCCAAGTAGTTTCTCCCAAATTTGATTCCATTGGCGTCCTGGTGCTGGACACCCTGATCCGCGGCACTAAATTCGTACAGACCCTGGATCCCGGAACCTACCAGTGGCGGGTCAGGGCGGAGAATGGGAGCACACAAACCGGATATACCGAACCCAGGAACCTGGTTATTCTGGCTTCCTCCCTAACCAATCAAATCCCCGTCCTGTCCTCCCCGGCGAATAACGCGGCGACTACACAAAGCACGGTTATTTTCAAATGGAGCAGTCTGTATAAAGCGACCAGATATCATTTGCAGATCGATACCAACAGCTTTGCCGATGAAAGCGCCCTGGTCAAAGATCAGTTGACTCCGGGGCAGCAGTTTTCATTCAAACTACCCCGGGATCAGGTTTATCAATGGCGGGTCAGGGCGGAGAACGACTCGAGTCAGTCCAAATGGTCTGCTATTAACCAACTCAGCTATGATTCTACTCCGCCGGGGACGGTTACCCTCGTTCAGCCCCAGGATAACACCACGCTGAGCAAACCGCTCACCCTGTCCTGGAATAAAGTAAACTCAGCGTCGAGTTACAAGCTATATGTATACAAAAGCGACCAAAGCACGCCGTACAGCAGCACTTTCCCTTTGACCTTGACCGCGACCAGCTATTCCTTTAATTTGGGTAACAGTGGTGACCGGATCTATTGGCAGGTCAGCGCACTGGACGCGATCGGTAATGAAGGAAAAAGCAGCGAACTTCGGAGCTTCACATTACAATAACACGGATGAAAAGTAAAAAGATAAATTATCTGCTGGGGCTGTTGGTCGTGATCATCTGGGGATCGATCATTTACCGCGTCGTTGCCGCCCTTAATGGCGACAGCGACCTTCCCCTCCCGCAAACAAAACCCCGTGAAATTTACAATGACCATGCGCTCATCAGCGACACCGTGCACCTGCATACCGGGTACCGGAATCCCTTCGGGCAGACCAAACTCAAGGACACAGCGGGCAGCATACCTGTAAAAAAACTGATCCTTTCCAATGTCAATATCTCCCGGCCGGCTGTCAAATCCCTGATCAACTGGGATATGATCAGCTACCGGGGCTTTATCCGTAACCCGGGGTCAAAGAAGCTGATCGCCATTATGACGATCAACGGAAAACCCGTGATGCTCGCTGAAGGAGAACGTTCGGGACCGGTCAAACTGCTCCGGAACTTCCGGGATTCTGTCAGCGTCGACTATCAGGGGCATCATAAATTTATACCGATCAATCCGGCTGCAATATGAAACAACTGCTACTCTCTATACTGCTCTTATTCCCTGCTTTAGTACGGGCGCAGCAGATACCCGGTGATGGCACCAGCCAGGTCCGTATTAATGATACAGACAGGATGATACGTGCCGGGATCTTAGCCATTTCGGCTACACCCAAAACCATTCCCGATCGTCTGTATTATTGGTACGGGAGCGGCGGGATCCACCAAACACAGGGTGGTTACAGCGGGCACCTGCTCCATGGCGTTTATGAAGAATATTTTCTCAACAAAAATCTGCGGACGCAGGGGACCTTCGCGGGAGGACTGAAAGACGGTATCTGGAAAGAATGGAACGAGACCGGAAAAATGAGCCGCCTGGTCACCTGGGTCCGGGGCGAACAAAACGGACCGTTCCAATGGTATACCACCGATGGCAAAGTCAGCACCTCGGGTTATTACAAACATGATCTTTGGGATGGCACCATTACCTTTCATATGGGTACGGACTCCGTTAAAACCCTGCGGTATAAAAGCGGCAAAGTCCTGCCGCCGGGAAAAGGCAATATCCTGAAACGGCTGCACCTGTTCCAAAAGAAGAAAGAGTCCGCAGTAAAACCGGCGGTTTAATGATCAGCCATGCTCAAAGCCTCTTCTTTATATATGGTGATCATTATCGCGCTTGTTATCAGCCTCATTTGTTCCGCGCTGATTAGCGCGGCTTATTTTTACCGGGCGCAATACCAGCTTCATTTTCAATATGACCGGCTGGTGAGCAATTGCAATTCCGGTATGCAGATCCTGTTGAACAATACAGACAGCAGCTACCGGGAACCCCAGAGTTTGTCGCTATCCGGCCTCCCTACAGATTCCACCATCCTTCAGAAATACCCATGGGGAATATTCGACATTGGTGTCATCAAAACCTTTAGTCACCGGGACACGCTATGGCGAGTTTTCAGCATCGCCAATCAGGTAGATTCCAGCAAATGGTCTTCCATTTACCTGATCGATGAAGACCGGCCACTTTCTCTCAGCGGAAAAACAAGTATCCAGGGAGACGCGCGTCTTCCGAAAGCAGGCGTTAAAACCGCCTATCTGGATAACCAGTCCTACAGCGGAGATGAGCAACTGGTCAAAGGGCATATCTATGACAGCGACAGGCAGCTACCCCCACTTGCCGGTCCGCGTCTGGAAATGATCAAGCATCTTTTCCGACAGCCTGCAGACAATAGCGGGCGCCCGGGACCGTCAGCCGGAGCAACCCGGTCTTTCCGGCTACCCACCCGGGTGATCCGCTTAGAGGCTCAGGCCACCCTGCAAAACGCAAGCTTTAACGGAAACCTGATCTTATACTCGGATACTACGCTGACTATCGACAGTACGGTTTCTTTGGAAAATGTCATCGTTGTGGCGAAATCCATACAGGTCAAAAGCGGTTTTCATGGTCATTGTCAACTTTACGCGACCGACTCCCTCAGCGTGGGCGGCAATTGCCACTTTACTTATCCCTCCTGCCTGGCCTTAGTCAGGAACACTTCCGGCATTACCGACCTACCTGGAAAAATAAGCCTGGGTGAACACAGCAGTCTTGAAGGACTGATCTTTACTTATGAAAAACAAAGCAGCAAACTGCCACCCGTAATCAGCCTCGCCAAAAATGCCGTTGTCTCCGGCCAGATATATTCACAGGGGAGCCTTTCTTTAAAGGAAGGAGTAATCATTCGCGGAGGCGTCATGACCTCCCGTTTTCTTTACCAAAACAGCATCACCTCTTACGAGAACTACCTGGTCAATACCCGTATTGATATGACCGCTCTATCCCGGTATTATCTGAGCAGCAACTTAAGCCCGTCTGCTGGCGCCACCCAACACATACTGCAATGGTTAAAATAAAAATCAGGTTTCAGGGCAGGTTATCCGCTTCCAGCCTGATGGAAGCGGTCATCGCGATGGTAATTATGGTCCTGGTCTTCGGGATCGCCATGATGATCTATACGAATGTGACCCGTTTATCCCTTTCCGTCAGGAAAATCCGGGCACAGGCCGTTTTGCAGGAACGCTTAATTCAAACGGTTAAAAACGGCAATACCGATAACCAGCATATCCAGGTCGACGAATTCGAGATCGAGCAAAAGGTCAGCCCCTTCGGACCGGGATCGGGACTTATTCAAATTGAGCTGACCGCATTCGGTGAAAACCACCAGCAGTTAGCGCAATTAAAGCAAATCATCAGCCATGCAAACGAGGCACATTAAACTTCCGGCTTTTACCATCATGGAAACTATCCTGGTCATGGTCGTTACCGCTATCCTGATCGGATTTTCCTATTCGGCTTACCTGCTCATCAGCCGCTCCTATCAATCCTTTAATACCAAAAACAAGCATATGATGACCGTATTGCAGCTGGATAAACTACTGAAAAAAGATTTCATACAAGCGCGGCTGATCACCCTGGAAGACCGGCATCTGATCTTTCACGGTGACAGTATGGTCACTGACTATGAATTCCAGCCGGATTATATTCTCCGGACCCGGGGGCTGACCGATACGTTTTACGTGCAAAGTACTGCTCCCGTCACCGCCTTTGAAGAGCTCCGGTCAGACAGCACCCAGACCGGATCGGATAATACCGTTGACGATCTGCAATTGACCGTATTCCTGCAAAAGCAAAAAATTCCGTATCATTACCATAAGTTATACAGTTCCGAAAACCTTTTTCAACCCAGCACCGATGCCATCCATTGATCTCAGCAGGTACGAGCGTAAAAAAAGCGCACCTTCTTCCCCCGTCACCCGGAGGAACAGCTTTCATGACCTGATGAATAAAGACATCAGCTTCGGCAGCAAAGAACTGAATGATAAAAAAAAAGAGGCCCTTTATCTTGAACTGAGCTCCCTGCTCCGGGCCGGTATTGACCTAAAAAGCAGCGTTGAACTGATCACCAGCGGACAGGAGACCGAAAAAGACAAGCAATTGTTTCAAAGTATCCAGGACAAGATACTCAAAGGCGCCCCCTTCTCCCAGGCACTGCAGCAAAGCGAAAAATTTTCCGCCTATGAGGTTTTCAGTGTCGAGATCGGTGAAGAAACCGCCCAGCTGACCGAGGTGCTCGAAGATCTCGCCAACTTCTATCAGAACAAGATACAGCAGCGGCGCAGGGTAATTTCTGCGCTGACCTATCCCTGTATCGTGATGAGCACCTCTGTGGGCGCCGTTTTCTTCATGCTCAAATTCGTGGTGCCGATGTTTGGCGACGTTTTCCTGCGCTTTGGCGGGGAACTGCCCTGGATCACCCAACAGATCATCAGTCTGTCCAAAGCGATACAAACTTATTTTCTGCCGGTCCTGCTGGTCACCATGCTCTGCGGCGGATTGCTTTGGTACTTCCGTAAGCACGAGCAGTTCCGGAAAACCGCCGCCGCACTGGTTCTCCGTTTACCGGTCATCGGTAATCTGGTACAAAAAGTTTACCTGGCACGCTTTTGTAATTCCATGCGTCTGCTGCTGGGCGCCCGCATTCCCCTGCTGAGAGCCATCACGCTGAGTAAAAAGATGATCGGTTATTATCCGATCGAATCTTCACTAGGACAGGTGGAAAACGAGATCCTGAAAGGCCGTTCCTTACACGAAAGCCTGCGTGATTACAAGATCTATCCCGCTAAATTGATCATGCAACTCAAAATAGCAGAAGAAGGTAATAAACTGGACATTTTTTTTGGTCGTTTGTCTGATCAATACCTCAAAGAAGTAGAATATCAGACCGCCACACTGAACAGCGTCATGCAGCCTGTCTTCACCCTGGTATTGGGTCTTATAGTCGGTATTATCATGGTGGCCATGTACCTGCCCATGTTCCAAATGAGCAATACTTTTCAATAGCAGAGCCTCAGGCGTTTTCTTAAAACTACGTCACCATGGTGATGACTTTAGCAGGCCTTTAATGCCAATCAGGAAAGAACAGAGGATATCGTGAAGCTATTCCAGCTGTCAAAGCCGGTGTTTATGCCAACCTAACTGGCGGCCGAACTACTAACCATTTTTTGATGCAGATGAATTACGAACCTTACGATATATATTTACAAAACATTCAGAACTGCTCCAACTTCCTGGATGTAATTAAAAACTCGAATATTACAGGGTAAATTATTGGTACCGACACTTCATTCACATCAAGTAGAAACGAAAGGTAAATAAAGGAAAGGCTTGCGTAAACTACTCAACCAGGAAAAGTAAAACCAGGCTTGGATTATTGAATGACGTCTAATAAAATAAAGAAAAAATAACAAACCCCGGCGCCTTCTGTCTCTGCAGCCTTAAGTTGACAAAACAAATGACTGTTCACCTATGGTATTACCCCATAATAGTATAAAAAATTGTTCCACCATTTTACACCAGCTCGTTTGATCGGATGGCATCTCACTTAGACTACTTGGGGGCTTATTTAAAAAATGGTTATTTGGATAGCGGATTGTATATTTGGACACTTAATCCATATTCCATAATATGCTCTTTAATTCTGTTGCTTTCGCCATATTTTTGCCAATCATATTTATTTTATATTGGTTTCTAACAGGTAAAAATTTAAGAATCCAAAATGTATTACTTCTTATATCAAGCTTTTTCTTTTATTCTTATTGGGATTACAGATTTTTATTACTGCTGATACTTTCCATTTCCCTCGATTTCGTAGTTGCCAAAAAAATTCACAATGCAGAAGGACCGAAAAAGAGGTTGTGGTTTTTAACCAGTATAATTTTCAATTTGGCGATATTATTCTTTTTTAAATATTTCAACTTTTTCATTGAATCCTTTTCTTCCGCGTTTGGGACTATTGGAATTCCAATTAATGTGAGTATTCTAAATTTGATATTACCACTGGGTATTTCCTTTTACACCTTTCATGAATTATCCTATATAACAGATATTTACAGAGAAAAAGTTAAACCAGTAGAAAACTATGTTGACTATGCACTTTTTGTAAGCTTTTTCCCTTTACTGGTGGCTGGCCCTATTGAAAGGGCTACTCATTTATTGCCGCAGATTCAAAAAAAAAGATATTTTAATTACAGCCAAGCTGTTAACGGCTTAAGGCAATTACTTTGGGGCTACTTCAAAAAAGTAGTGATAGCGGATAATTGTGCTGAAGTAGTGAATTCAATTTTTAATAATACTTCTACATCACATACAGGCAGCGCTTACTTTATAGGCGCAGTTTTCTTTTCATTTCAAATATATTGTGATTTTTCCGGATATTCAGATATCGCCCTGGGAACTGCCAGACTGTTTGGGTTTGAATTATTAAAGAATTTTAATTATCCATATTTCTCCCGTGATATCGCTGAGTTTTGGAGACGATGGCACATATCATTAACCACTTGGTTTAGAGACTATGTTTATATTCCGCTAGGAGGAAACAAAGGAAGTACCTGGATAAGAGTTAGAAATACATTTTTAATTTTTTTAATTAGTGGTTTTTGGCATGGCGCGAATTGGACTTTTATTGTTTGGGGACTTTTAAACGCTGTATATTTTTTACCATTATTGTTGCTCAAAAAAAATCGAAGCAATTTGGAAATAGTTGCCAAAGGCCGTAATTTCCCCACGCTTAAAGAGACCTTAAGTATTATTATAACCTTCATTTTGACAACCTTAGCTTGGATTTTTTTCAGAGCCGAAAATATGACCGCGGCGATATCCGATATTTCTGCGATTTTTTCACCATCATTAATTACCCTCCCACATCTTGCTTCATTTACATTTAATATTTATGCGCTGGATGTGTTGATATTATTATTCTTATTAATAGAGTGGGTGGGCCGCGAACAAAACTTCGCGTTAGAAACACTTTTTGTTAAATCCAAACGATTTATCAGGTGGCCATTTTATATAATAATTATTATAACTATCGCTATTTGGAGTAAGGATCAACAACAGCAATTTATATATTTTCATTTCTAAAGTTGATTATGAAATCATTTATCCGCAGTGTCGCAATTTTTGTTTTTTTGCTTGTTTTTTTTAATATCTTAGGGATACTTGTTATTCCACCAACAGCTTACGTCTCTAATTCCTTATTATCTGGTAAAATAAAAAAAGATTCTTTATTGAGAAATACGCCCTCTCCAAGAGTGATACTCATAGGAGGCTCGAACGTTAGTTTTGGTATAGATAGTTATACAATAAAAGATTCGCTAAAAATAACACCTGTTAATACTGCAATACATGCAGGTATTGGATTGATGTATATGCTATCGCACACTATTCCTTTTGTAAAAAAAGGAGATATTGTTATCATCTCTCCAGAATATGAACAGTATTATGGTAATCTTTTTTTGGGGAGTGACGAGCTCGTCAGAACCATTTTTGACGTTTCAAAAAACGATTACAAATATTTAACTTTTGACCAATGGGTACATTTAACCCCATATATTATCCAATATGGCTATTCAAAATATAATTTAAGAAATTTGTATTTCAAGCGAATACCTATTTATTCACCGTCAGACTCAGTTTATTTAAAAAGTTCATTTGATAAGTTTGGCGATGCTACGGTTCATTGGAAGTTAAAAGGCATAACCGTTCCACCCGAGGATATTAAAAATAAAGGCGACCAATTTAATTTCGACGTTATAAAACAATTGAAAGCATTTCAAGCCGCTGCTCAGCAAAAAGGAGCAATAGTTTATATTACCTATCCTGGCCTTCAGTCAAGCTCATTTGCGAAAAGCGTTGGACAAATAAATCAAGTTTCATATGAATTGAAAAAGGCGAATTTTAAATTGCTGGGAACCCCCTATCAATATAGAATACCCGACTCGCTATGCTTTGATACCAAGTATCACCTCATTAAAAAGGGGGTAGATATGAGAACCAAATTATTGATTCATGACCTAAAATCAAGTTTGGCATATAATAAATAGGACCTATGCAATGATGATAATTATATTTTTTATCTGAATAAATTATAAAAAACTTCCATCAAGCTTATCCTTAATGATCCTGGTGATTATCCCATCCGCGTTTACCGGCCAACCCTACCCAAGATGCTTTCCCCCGCGAGCGCAGTCCGTTATGATGATAATTTAACTAATTGGAACAGAAATTCCCCTGCCTTCGGCATTTCCGAGATTTATGGCGATATCTGGAACCCCGGTATACAAATTAACGGGATCAATCCATATTTACCGAGTGCCGCTGCGTTTGGTGACGGGCCGATCAAATCTGTTCGGAGAGATACCGCCGGTGGCGACATGTGATAATCAGCGTCAATAGTAAGAGGTATAAGTATTTCATTTTTTTAGCATGAGCCCTTCAATCTCGTTTTCTTTTTCTGTGTGTTCTGTGATTGGAGCGGCATGTGTGACTTGTTGTCCGTGAGTAAAGTAAGCGGACATTACAAAAATGTTCTTTGTAATAACTGATTATCTGGTGAATGGGGACACCATTCCATCTATTTGGACAGATGAAAACACTTTC
>Ga0209437_100227_pt1 | contig 98939 bp, 90 predicted proteins | sample AraplaL_Cvi_mTSA_FD_184266 | JGI IMG/M metagenome (GOLD analysis project Ga0209437, IMG submission 184266) | Arabidopsis root microbial communities from the University of North Carolina, USA - plate scrape CL_Cvi_mTSA (SPAdes) (version 2) | ecosystem: Host-associated > Plants > Roots > Endosphere...
AGCGAGGCGGCCAGCGGCTGCGCCGCGCCCATGCCGCCGAGGCCGGCGGTGAGCAGCCACTTCCCTTTCAGGCTGCCACCGTAGTGCTGGCGGCCCATCTCGACGAAGGTTTCGTAGGTGCCCTGGATGATGCCCTGCGAGCCGATGTAGATCCACGAGCCGGCGGTCATCTGGCCGTACATCATCAGGCCTTTCTTATCGAGCTCGTTGAAGTGCTCCCAGGTGGCCCAGTGCGGCACCAGGTTGGAGTTGGCGATCAGCACGCGCGGCGCGTCGGCATGCGTGCGGAACACGCCGACCGGCTTGCCGGACTGCACCAGCAGGGTCTCGTCGTCCTCCAGCGTGCGCAGCGATTTCAGGATCGCGTCAAAGCACTCCCAGTTGCGCGCCGCCCGCCCGATGCCGCCGTACACCACCAGCTCGGCCGGGTTCTCCGCCACCTCCGGATCGAGGTTGTTCTGCAACATGCGGAACGGCGCTTCGCTGAGCCAGCTCTTGCAGGAAAGCTCGGTGCCGCGCGGTGCGCGGATGACGCGGGTGGTGTCGATGCGGGTGGGTGCGGTCATGGACTAGGCCTCGGGTAGGACAGACCACGAAGTATAGGCCAGCCGCCATGCGCGCCTGTCAGCCATGCGGCGGCGCCTTGCCGGCCAGCACCTGGTTGCCGGAATGGGTCTGCAGGATCAGCGCGGAGCGCATCTGCGTGATGATCTGACTCAGCTTCGGATCGCCGCCGAAATGGGCTTCGAAGTATTCGACGGTGTCCTTCAGCCCGGCACGCGGCTGCTGTTGCTGGATGTTGGCGCGCAGTATCCAGCCATACGGACTCTGCGGCTGCGCCTTGATCAGCTGGTTGGCGACGTCCCAGCCCCCGTTCCAGTCGTGCGTGCGATACACGAGCAGGTGGCCGAGCTCTACCAGTGCACGCGTGTCATTCGGGTAGAGCGCAAGCATCGTGCGAAAATCCTGCTCGGCATGCGCATAGTCGTTCAGCGCGTCATAGGCTTTGGCACGTGCCTCGAAAAGCACGGAGTCGCTTGGCCACGCAGCGATCATGGTGGTGGCATCCGCCACGGCCCATGCGGCCTGACCGAAATCGATCAACGCATTGATGCGGTGCACCCGGGCGTCGTTGAACTCGGGCCCGAAACGCAGCGTCTCGGAAAGATAGATCGCCGCCACCGCCGGATACTGGCTGTCTTTCGCCGCATCGCCGGCTTCCATCAAGTCAGGAACGCTGGCGACCTGATCGAATGCCGCCGGGTACGAGGCCAACTCGACCTCTTGCGCGCAATCGCAGTTGCTGACTTCATAAAAAGCCCGCTTCGACAACATCAGCTTCAGCGCTGGGTTGTCGTCGGCGTGAGTCTGCGCCTGCGCGGCGAGACGGCTCATGTCAGCCAGCGACCCACCCCACTTCGGCTCCTGTGCCCATATCGCCACGCCGTAGATCGTGTAGTTGTCGGGCGCCGCAGCAATGGCTCCCGCGATGGCATCGTCGGTGTACTTCCGGCCAAAACCCAGGGCGCCAGCGTTGATCAGCGCGGCATGGGCCGGCGTGACCTTGGGGTCCAGCGCAATCGCCTTGCGCAGGTCGTTGTCGGCCTGAGCCAGTAGCCTGTCCATGGAGTCGACGCCGTCTTGCGGCGTGTCCTTCATGTAGTTGCTTCCGCGCGCCGCGGCGGCCATGGCCACATAGGCCACACCGCTGGCCGCCCATGCAAACGCGCTGTTCGGCGAATCGCGCTTCCACGCATCCAGGGTGGGACGGACGTCGAACGAGCCGTTTTCGAAACTTTCGTGGTAGATGCGGTCGAGCAGGCCGTGCGAGTCCGGCTGGGTCTGCTGCGCATGCAGCGCCGCGGCAAGGCGGCGGTCGAGTTCGGCCGACTGTCCGTTCTGGATCAGCGTCTGCGCTTCTGCAAACGACAACGGCAGCGACTGCAGGCCAAAGTGGCAATACGCCACCACCGCGTCATGCGACCAGTGACTGCCAGGCGGGTCGGGATAGGCGATGCAACGCTGCAGCGGATCCTTGATCGTCTCGGCGCGTTTCGCCGCGGCGAGAAACGCATACGCCTCGTCGCGTGTGAACATGTGGGTCTTGGGCACCGGCACTGGTGGACGCGCATAGGGTCGCCCCGACTCGGCATTCATATGTGCGGTGAACTGCGACATCGCCGAACGGACACCCCACTTCCATTCGACGATACCCAACAAAACGATTGCCGCTATCAGCAGCCAACGCGGACCGGAACCCATAATGCCTCCCCCAGGCAGATGGGTCAGACAGTATCACTGCACCCCTCCGATGTCAGGACGTGGCGGTGGCGACGGTGTCACGCACATCAACCGCCACAGGCATTTTCTTCGCTTCGCCTTCGCCTCGTCGCCGAGATACTCGTTTGCCTGCGGGAGCGACTTCAGTTGCGATGGCCGCGGCAGCGGCCAGAGGCATCCCGGCGTTGCAGCAGCTCGATGCACAAGCGGGTGGCGCAGCGCTCTGCCAAGCAGTCGCGGCTGAAGTCGCTCCCAGCGTCGATGCACGTAACCGATCGTGACCATGCGGCGAAGAGCTGAGTGGTGAGCCCTCTCGGCTTGCGCCATCCACCATTGCCATCACACGCGGAGCCGAACATGCACGCCCCCTCCTCACCCAATTCACAAGCGCGCCGGATCGGATCATGGACACTGATCGCCACCGCCGTGGCCGTCGCCGCGGTTTCGTTCGGCTACGTCGGCGGCTGGCTGGCGCCGCACCGTCTCACGCCGGAAAAACTGGTGGACCAGCTGCAGGACAACGCCGGCACGTTCGCCGGCTATCGCCGCAACCACGCGAAGGGCGTGTGCGTGACGGGGTATTTCGACAGCAACGGCCACGCGCAGGCGTACTCCGAGGCGCAGGTGTTCGCGCCCGGCCGCACGCCGGTGGTGGGACGCTTCGCGATCCCCGGCGGCAATCCCTATGCGCCAGACAGCAGTGTGCCGATCCGCAGCATGGCGCTTCGCTTCACCCAGGCGAACGGGCAGCAGTGGCGCACCGGCATGAACAGCATGCCGGTGTTTCCGGTCGCCACGCCGCAGGCGTTCTACGAACAGCTGCAGGCGCAGCAACCGGACCCCGCCACCGGCAAGCCGGACCCGGCGAAGCTGGCAGCGTTCTTCGCGGCGCACCCGGAAACCGCGGCATTCCGCGCGTGGGCGAAGACGGCCAAACCGTCCGCCAGCTTCGCGACGGAAAGTTACTGGAGCCTCAACGCGTTCGTGTTCGTCGACGCGCAGGGCAAACGCCAGCCGGTGCGCTGGCGCATGGTGGCCGACACGGCCGATGCGGGTGACGGCGCGGGCAAGGCCGGCGATGCGAACTATCTGGCGGCAGACCTGAGCCAGCGTCTGACACAGGGACCGCTGCGCTGGCACTTGCAGGTGACACTCGCAAACCCGGGCGACCCCACGAACGATGCGACGAAGACATGGCCGGACGATCGCCGCACGATCGACGCGGGCACGCTGGTGCTCGACGCGACCACGCCGCAGGAAAGCGGTGCCTGCCGCGACATCAACTATGACCCGCTGGTGCTGCCCGCCGGCATCACCGCCTCCGACGATCCGCTGCTGCCGGCCCGCTCCGCTGCCTATGCGGATTCCTACTTGCGCCGCACCAGCGAGGAAGCGCACCTGCCCGGCACCGCCGCGCCGCAACCGGAGAAGCAGCCATGACGTCCAACACCGGCACCTTCACCCTGCCTGCCCGCGTGCTGCACTGGCTGATGGCCATCCTGATCGTGGCCATGCTGTTCATCGGCGTCGGCATGGTCGCGTCGGTATCCGAACGGCACGAGTGGCTGCTGGCCATCCACAAGCCGCTGGGCATCGCGATCCTGCTGCTGGCGATCGTGCGGCTGGCGGTGCGCCTGCGGCATCCGCCACCGCCGTTGCCGGCGGACCTGCCCGCGTTGCAGAAGCTCGCCGCGCTGGCGTCGCACTGGCTGTTGTACTTCCTGATGCTGGCGATGCCGCTGATCGGCTGGGCGATGCTGTCGGCCGGCGGCTACCCGGTGATGCTGGGCGCATCGCTGCGGTTGCCGCCGATCTTTCCGACCAACGCCGTCGCGTTCGCCGTGCTGCGCCAGCTGCACGGGTGGTTCGCGATGCTGCTGTTCCTGACGTTTCTGGCGCACATGGGAGCGGCGCTGTACCACGGCCTGATCCGCCGCGACGGTGTGCTGCAGAGCATGCTGCGTGGCGCGAAAAAGCTGCCGCCGGTCGAACCTGTCGATCCGTCCTGAAACGTCGGAACCCCATGCGTTCCGGCACTGGCGAGCGGCACCGGTCAGGCGGAAGCTGACCGGCAATCCGCGCGAAGGAGTTGACCCATGTCACGCAGCACCTGGCTGGTCCTGTTGCTTGCCGCCTCGTCGGGCACGCTGGCAATGACGCCGGCACCTGCGGCGAGCAAGGCGACGTGCGAGGTCTGGCAGCGCGAGCTGGCGTTTGCGCAGAGCGTGCAGCAGCACGATGCGGCCGCGTTCGCGAGCTACCTCGCCGACGATGCCGTGTTCGACGCGAACACCGGCACGCCGAAGCACGGCGCGGACACGGTCCGGCGGCACTGGGCCGAAATCATCGCCGGCAAGACGGTGCACCTGGACTGGTATCCGCAGCATGTGGTGGCGACGGCGGATGGCGCACTGGCGTATTCCAGCGGCACGTATCTGTACGAGGATCCCGCGCCGAACGCGAAACCGCGTTACGTGATCGGCAAGTTCGCCACGACCTGGCGGCGCGGCAGCGACGGCACCTGGCGCGTCGCGTTCGACGGCGGCGACAACGGCAAGCCGGCCGGGAATGCGGATGCCGCGACGTTCCGTGCCGGTCGGCAAACTCAATGCCCGACGGTCGCCAGCGCGGCGTTGCCCACGATCCGGCATTGAGGTCGCGAAACGGCCCGTCGGCGCAACTGATGCCTGCGATTCGGCGGCGGCGTCCGGGCCGCCGAATTGCCCGCTGGACCGATTGACCGGCCTCGGACAGCGGCCCAGACTGCGCACGGGGAACCCGGCGATGACTGTCCACGTCATCATGGGGAAGCAGTCATGCCTACGAACTTGATCAACCGAATCACGGTTGCCGCGACAATGCTCGCCGTCATCGGCGCAGTACAGGCCACCGACAAGAGCATGCCCACCGACTCGCAATTGATCGCCAGTGCGATGCGCGCCGCACCGGCGCGCGTGGCGAAGGACGCGACGATCGTCGCGATGGGCGCGGATGGCCAGATGCGCACGCTGCGCAAAGGCAGCAACGATTTCACCTGCATGCCGGACAACCCGTCCACGCCGGGACCGGACTCGATGTGCATGGACAAGAACGCGATGGAATGGATCGACGCGTACATGGCGCACAAGACGCCGCCGGCCGGCAAGCTCGGCCTGATGTACATGCTGGAGGGCGGCACGGATGCGAGCAACACCGATCCGTACGCGAAGAAACCGGAAAGCGGAAACCACTGGATCAAGACCGGACCGCATTTCATGATCGTGGGTGCGGACCCGGCGTTCTACGCGAATTATCCGAAGAACCCGAATCCGGATACCGCCGCGCCGTACATCATGTGGGCCGGCACGCCATACGAGCATCTGATGGCACCGATCAAGTAATCCGCACGATGGGTTTGTGTGGTTTGCCAGCCGGGGCGGCTGGCATGCAGCATCACATCTTTCGATCGCTGCGACGAATTTCGCCGCGGCGGCGCAGCGCGGCATTGATGTCCGAAAACGGCGAGTCAGGCTGTTGCGGCGGTGCTAGCCTGCGTGCATGAGCGAACCCTCTTCCCTGCCCGATCCGCACATCTGCGAACAGGCCCGGCTCAGCCGCGACGCGCGTTTCGACGGGCTGTTCTTCACCGCGGTGAGCAGCACCGGCATCTATTGCCGGCCGGTGTGTCCGGCGCCGACGCCGAAGCGCGGGAACGTGCGCTACTACGCGAACGCGGCGGCGGCGGAAGCGGCCGGCTTCCGGCCATGCCTGCGCTGCCGGCCGGAGCTCGCGCCGGGCAATGACCAGTGGCAGCGTGGCGACCATGTGGTCGCGCGGGCGTTGAAGCTGATCGAGGCCGGCATGCTGGCGGACCACTCGCTGGACGCACTCGCGGCACGCGTCGGCCTCGGCGCGCGGCAATTGCGCCGGCTGTTTGTGGAACGTGTCGGTGCGCCGCCGATCAGCGTGCACACGACGCGGCGCTTGCTGTTCGCGAAGCAGTTGCTGACGGAGACGGCGCTGCCGGTGACGGAAGTGGCGCTCGCGTCCGGCTTCCGCAGCCTGCGCCGGTTCAACGCGGCGTTCCTGCAGGCGAACCGCATCCCGCCGCGCGAGCTGCGCCGTCACCCGCGCGCCGCCGCCGGCGCGGCGCTGGTGTTGCGGCTCGGCTATCGACCGCCGTATGACTTCGCCGCCTTGCTGACCTTCCTGCGCACGCGTGCGCTGCCGGGCGTGGAGCTGGTCGACGAACACAGCTATGCGCGCGTGTTCGGCCCGGTCGACGCACCAGGCTGGCTGCGCCTGAGTGCGTGGCCCGGCGGGGGGCATGCGCTGCAACTGCAGCTGCACTGCCCGCAGCCGACGCAGCTGCTCGGCGTGGTGACGACGCTGCGGCGGATGTTCGATCTGGACGCGAATCCGCAGGCGATCGCGGACACGTTCAGCCATGACGCGATCCTCGGCCCGCTGCTGGCACGCCGCCCCGGCCTGCGCCTGCCCGGTGGATGGGACGGATTCGAGATCGCGGTGCGCGCGATCCTCGGCCAGCAGATCAGCGTGGCGGCGGCGCGCACGCTGGCGACGCGCATCGTGCAGCGCTGGGGCGAGTCGTTGCCCGCGACGCCGATGGCGGGACTGGAGCGCTTGTTCCCGACGCCGGCTGCGCTGGCGCAGGCGGACCTGCGCGAGATCGGCCTGACCACGACGCGCGCCGCCACGATCAGCGGGATGGCCCAGGCGCTGCTGGATGGCCGCGTGGATTTCAGCGCGGAGCAATCGCTGGAAGAATTCGTGGCGCGCTGGGTCGCACTGCCCGGCATCGGCGAATGGACCGCGCACTACATGGCAATGCGCGCGTTGAGCGACCCGGATGCGTTCCCGGCGGCGGACCTGATCCTGCGCCGCGAGGCCACGACCGACGCGGTGCCGCTCAGCACGAAAGCACTGACGCTGCGCGCGGACGCGTGGCGACCATGGCGTGCGTACGCGGTAATCCATTTGTGGCGTGGCGCATCCGATGCACTGCCATCGCCACACACGCCACGCCGCAGCAAACCGGAGGCGATTGCATGACCACCGACACCATTCATTACGACGAGATGGACAGCCCGGTCGGCACGCTGCGCCTGGTTGCGGACAGCCACGGACTGCGCGAGATCTGGTTCGAACGCGAACGTCATCCGAAGAAGGCGGATGCGAGCTGGGTTCGCGCAGCCGCACAGCTGAAGTTCGCCCGCGTGCAGCTGGAGGAATATTTTGCCGGCGAGCGCCAGCACTTCGAGCTGCCGCTGCGCCCCGTCGGCACGCCGTTCCAGCTGGAGGTGTGGCACGAGCTGGGGCGGATTCCTTACGGCGTCACGATCAGCTACGGCGAACTGGCGCGGCGCATCGACAAGCCGCAGGCGGTACGCGCGGTCGGCGCCGCGAACGGCCGCAACCCGCTGCCGATCGTGCTGCCGTGCCACCGGGTGATCGGCGCCGACGGCAGCCTCACCGGCTTCGGCGGCGGCCTGCCGACCAAGCGTTTCCTGCTGGCGATGGAAGACCGTATCGCGCGGGGCGATCTGTTTGGCGGTCCGCCGCAGTCCGCTGATACGCATCTCGATTTCTGAGCCCCTTCTCGCCATCCGGCCGTCATTCCGGCGTGCGCCGGAATGACGGCCGGATGCTGCGCGGCTGCACAGCGCTGTTTCGGGATTGACGCTGCAGAAATCTTATGTATACACTGTATACATGAAGAAGCTCACCACGCCGGAAAAGATCCTGCGCGCCGCACACAAGCTGTTCGATCGCGAGGGCGCGGACGCCGTGAGCATGCGCCGCGTCGCCGAGCTGGTCGGCATCACGCCGATGGCGATCTATCGGCACTTTCCGAATCGCGAGGCGTTGCTGAAGCGGCTGTCCGACGACAGCTTCGACACGGTCGCGCATGAATGGGAAGCGAGCGCGACGCATCCGGACATCCTCAAGCGCCTGCTCGCTTTGCTGGAGCCGTATCTGAATTACGCGCTGGAGCATCCGCATCTGTTCGACCATGCGTTTTCGGTGCGCCGTGACGACGCGCGGCGCTTTCCCGAGGATTTCCGCGCACGCCAGTCGCCCACGCTCAACGTCGTTGCCGATGCGGTCGCCGAGGGCATGCGGCGCGGCGTGCTGAAGCAGGACGATCCGTGGGACGCGGCGATGTCGCTGTGGGCGCATGCGCACGGCCTGGTCGCGCTGTATCGCGCCGGCCGCTTCAGCTACGACGAGACGCAGTTCCGCAAGTTCTACTTCGAATCGATAGGGAGACTGATTGATGGCATCAAGGCTTGATCGTTTCGCGCTGCCGGCGTGGCTGGCGGCAACCGCGCTGGCTGCGCTGGGCTGGTGGTTCGGCAGCGGCGTGCATCCGCTGTGGTGGCTGACCTGGCTGGCTCCGTTGCCGGTGCTGTGGCTGGCGCCGCGGGTTCGCGCCCACTGGGCGGCGCTGGCGGCGTTCGCCGCGTACGCGATCGGCGGGCTCAATCAATGGGAGTACCTGCACGGCTATATCGGCCTGCCGGTAGTGGCGATCATCCAGGCCATCGGCACACCTGCCCTCATGCTCGCCTTGTGCGTACTGCTGTTCCGACGACTGTTGCTGCGCGGCCACACGCTCGCGGCGACACTGGCGCCGCCGGTGGTGTGGCTCGCGGTCGAATACATCAACAACCTGATCTCGCCGCACGGCACGTTCTTCAACGTCAGTTACACGCAGCTGGATGCGCTGCCGATCATCCAGATCGCCGCCGTCACGGGCCTCTGGGGCATCGGTTTTCTCGTGTTGCTGGTGCCTGCTGCGATCGCCGTGCAGACGGCACACGAGGCGTCGAGGCGTGGTCGCATGATGGTTTCCGCAATCGCCGCGCTGTTGATCGTCGCCACGTTCGCCTACGGCAGCTGGCGATTGCGGGCGCCGGCCACGGCGACCATTCGCGTCGGCCTGGTGTCGTTGCAGGAACCGGCGCGGTCTGCTGCAGCCCTGCAGGCCCGGGACGCGCATTACGTGGCCGCGATCCATCGTCTCGCGGATGCCGGCGCCCGCATCGTGCTGACCCCGGAAACTTCCTTCAGCAGCGACGATGCCCACCTTCCTGCGTTCGCGGAGCTGGCGAATCAGCGCAAGCTGACCGTGGGCATCGGTATCGATTCCAGCAGCGATCCCCGTGCCGAGCGCAACATGCTGATGGTGTTCCAGCCGGGCACCATGTCACCGGCTACCTACAACAAGCATCACCTGCTGGTCGGCTTCGAGCAGTACGTTCCGGGCGACAGCTACACCATGCTTGAAGGCATGCCACGGATCGGACTGGCGATCTGCAAGGACATGGATTTCCACGACATCGGCCACGCCTATGCGGCGCGCCACGCGCAACTGCTGTTGGTGCCCGCATCGGATTTCACCATCGATGGCTGGTTGCACAGCCGCATGGCGATCATGCGTGGCGTGGAGAGTGGTTTCGCCATCGCGCGTACCGCCCATTCCGGCCGCCTCACACTGAGTGACGACCGCGGTCGCGTGCTGGCCGAGGCTTCCAGCGAGAAGCACGACGCCGAGCTGGTGGGCGAGCTGCCGCTACGCGAGACGCATACGCTGTACGCGCGCTGGAGCGACTGGTTCGCGTGGCTGGATCTGGCCGGCCTGATCGTGCTGCTGGGTCTGGGCCTGCGTCCGCTGCATCGTTGAGATGAACGATCAGCCGCTGTGGGTGGGAGCCGGCAAGTCCTTCGGTACTACCCGCGGCAAGGCCGGCGTATCGCGCTCGCGGTCGAGCAGATCCTGCTGATTCGCGCGATCGCGATCGCGCTGGGCGCGATCGGCATCGTTCAGTTGTTGCTGGCTGCGTGGATCGCTCGCGGTCGGGCGTTTCGCGTTGTCCGCCACGCCCTGATGCAGCTGCTGCTCCAGCTGGCTCTTCTGCAGCTGATCGCGCGTCTGCTGCTGTTGCGCGTTCTGCTGGAACTGCAGGCTCGACGACTGCACCGGCTTGATCGCCGGCTGCGTGCCTGATTGCCACGCGCAGACAACACCGAGCGGTGCCAGCACCAACGCACCGGTCAACAGCGTGCGCATCATCGGGTAGTGCAAAACGATACGTGTAATGGTCATGGCGGTGCGCGATCATAGAAGGACGGCTTGTGCATCGTAGGGCTCCATACATGAAAATCCTGTTTCGTGCGCTGCTGTGCACGCTGGTGGCATTCAGCGCCGGTTGCGCCACCCAGCAGACGGCAACACCCGCGTCCGTGGCGGCAACGACCAGCCAGTCCGCGCCGCTGCTGCTGATTTCGATCGACGCGTACCGCTACGACTACCTGGAACGCGGACTCAGTCCGACCTTGGCGATGCTGGCGGACAACGGTGTGCGGGCGGCATCGATGCAGCCGTCGTTCCCGTCGCTGACGTTCCCGAACCACTACACCATCGTCACCGGCCTGCGCCCGGATCACCACGGCATCGTCAACAACACGATGTTCGATTCCGTACTCGGCAAGTTTTCGCTGAGCAATCGCCAGGCGGTCAGCGACGGCCGCTGGTGGGCCGGAGGCACGCCGATCTGGGAGACGGCCGATGCGCATGGCCTGCGTACTGCGACGATGTTCTGGCCCGGTGCCGAGGCGAATATCCACGGCCATCAGCCGGACGAGTGGATGCCCTACGACGGCAAGGTGACGCCGGACCAGCGCGTGGACAAAGTGCTGGCGTGGCTGGACCAGCCCGCTTCCCGGCGCCCCGCATTCATCACCCTGTATTTCGATGCGGTCGACCATGCCGGCCACAAGTACGGGCCGGATACGCTGCAGGTGGACGATGCGTTGCGCGAGACCGATGCCGCGATGACGCGGCTGGTGCAGGGACTGCGGCAACGCGGCCTGTTCGACAAGATCAACCTGATCGTGCTGTCCGATCACGGCATGGCCGGCACCCCATTGCAGAACAGCGTACTGATCGACCAGCTGATCCCGCAGGACCAGGTGCAGACGGTGAGCATGGGCATCCTCGCCGGCTTCAATCCGAAGGACGGCAGCGCGAAAGCCGCCAGCGCGTTCGCTGCAATCGAGCACCAGCTCGAACAGCCGCAACAGCATATGCGCTGCTGGGACAAGACCCGCGTGCCGGCACGCCTCCACTACGGCGGCAATCCGCGCGTGCCGCAGCTGCTGTGCCTGGCCAATGTCGGCTGGCGCATCACCACCACCGACTACCTCGCCAGCCACAAGGGTGACGTCAGCATCGGCGAACACGGTTACGACAACGCCGACCCGTTGATGCAGGCCCTGTTCGTGGCGCACGGCCCGGCGTTCCGCGTCGGCGCGAAGGTGCCTGCGTTTCCGAACGTGGACGTCTATCCGCTGATGACCCACCTGCTCGGCATACCCGCCGCCGCGAACGACAGCGATTACGGCGCGGTGAAGGACATGTTGAAGCCGGCAGCGCGCTGAGCCTTTGCCCCCTCCCCGCATGCAGGGGAGGAGTGCAGACGCTACGGCATCGCGCCCTTGCTCATCGGCGTCGGTGGCGTCGCCACGTTCACCAGCGGCGGCAGGTGGAACAGCCGCAACGCGATCAGCAAGCCAGCCAGCACCAGCGCGCCGACGAACAGCGCCACGCCATTCCAGCCGTGCGACGCATAGAACAACCCGCCGCTGGCACCGGCGATGCTCGAACCCATGTAGTAGCAGAACAGGTAGACCGACGAGGCCTGCGCCTTCGCCGCGCCGGCACGCCGGCCGACCCAGCTGCTGACGATCGAGTGGCCGCCGAAGAAACCGAACGTCACCGCGACGATGCCGAGCATGATCAGCCACAGCGACTGCATCATCGTCAGCACCACGCCGACCAGCATCAGCGCGAATGCCGTCCACAACACCTTGCGCCGCCCGAGCTGACCGGCCAGATGGCCCATCCATGCCGAGCTGAAGGTGCCGACCAGATAGATCCCGAAGATCAGTCCGACCGCCGCCTGGCTCAGGTGGTACGGCGGCGCCAGCAGGCGGTAGCCGAGATAGTTGTAGACGGTGACGAATGCGCCGAGCAGCAGGAAACCCTCGACGAACAACCACGGCAGGCCGCGGTCGCGGAACATGCCGGTGAAGCGCCCCAGCACCACGCGCCAGCGCAACGGCTGCGCCACGAAATGCCGTGACGGCGGCAACGCGCGCCAGAAGATCAAACCGGCCAGCACGCCGATCATACCGACCACACCCACGCCGAATCGCCAGCCGAAGAAATCGGTCAGCACACCGGTGATCAGGCGCCCGCCCATACCACCGACCGCGCTGCCGCTGATGTACAGGCCCATGCCCAGGCCGATCGACTCGACGTCCATCTCCTCGCCCAGATACGTCATCGCCACCGCCGGCAAACCGCTCAAGGTCAAGCCGAGCAAGGTGCGCACCACCAGCAAGGCCGGCCAGCTCGGCATCACCGCCGTCACCAGCACCAGCAGCGCCGACGACAGCAACGACGCCACCATCACCGACTTGCGCCCCCACGCATCCGACAACGCACCGGCAAACAGCATCGCGAACGCCAGCACGCCGGTGGTCAGCGACAGCGACAACGCGCTGACCGCCGCGCTCACGCCGTAGTCGCGGCTGAACTCCGGCATCAGCGGCTGCACGCAATACAGCAGCCCGAACGTGGCGAAGCCGGCGGCGAACAGCGCGAGGTTGGTGCGGCGGAAAGCGGGCGTGCCGTGATGGATGTACGCCGCCGATGCATCACCTGTTGGTGAGTTTGCATCGGTGAGCGCCAAGTCCTGCTTCATCTTGATTGCCACTGTCGGAGTGTTTTAGCCCTTGCAAGGATAAAGCGACTCCACGGCACAATCGACCGTGAGCGACTCTTTATAGCGGTGACCCGAAAAAAGAAGGGCGTGCCTGCCGTCAGGTTCCTGCAAGCAGTCTCGACGGCCTCTCACAATCTGGTCATTCCGGCAAAGACCGGGGTCGCTTTGTCAATCCAGTATCAATAGCCAACCCTTCCTTGGCTCCACCGGAATCGCATCGCCGGGCTTGAACTCGACAGCTGGCTGGAAGCCAGCCACTGCGGGCGCTTTCAACGTGGCGTTACCGGGTTTCAGCCCGAGCGCCTTCCAGTCGATCTGCAATTTCACCGAGGTGCTCTGCGGTGCCCATGAGGCCAGCGCGATCAGCGTCTTGCCGTGGCGTACGTAGCTGGTCGCCAGCACATCGTCGCGGCCGGTTTTCACCGGCGCATCGTGTACCCACCAGCCGATCATGTCGGCCTGCTCGATGCCGAACCTGTCCCACAGCTGCCACAGCGGGCGCGGGTCGCTGCCCTTCGACCAGCCGAGCCGGCTGGTCATGCCGAACAGCATGCCGCGCCAGGGGTTGCCGTCGTTCTGCAGCATCTCGCCCATCAGGCCGTATGGAATGCCGGACATCTCGGTGAGCCAGTAGCTGGGCGAGGTCTTCTCGTAATCGAACTCCTCGCCGAACCACAGCCGGTCGATGTACGGGAACAGTTCCATGTACAGCAACGCGCTGTTGATGTGGCCGTCGCGCGGGTTGAACTGGCTGGCCGAGTGCAGGTCGATCAGCGGATGCGGCCGATGCGCTTCGAGTACCTTGCGCACGCGCTTCATGGTGATGCGGTCGTAGGCCACATCGTCAAGGTAGAGGCCATCGATGCCGACATTGCGCGCAAGCCAGTCCAGCCCTTCGATGTAGTAGTTGTTCCAGCGGCTCTGACCGGAATCGATCACCGCCGCGTCGCGGTTTTCCGGCACGTGCCAGGCGGCGATGTAGTCGCCGTCGAGATGTTCCTGCAGCCAGGAGAAGCCGCCGCCCTTGCCAGCGCTGATGATCTCGTGTCCCAGCGATTCGAGCATCGGCAGTTCCGGCGCGCGGTCGGACAGCTCGCGGATGGTGTCGTAGATCTTCACCTGCATGCCACGCTGGTGCGCAGCATCGATGTAGGCGCGCATCGCATCCGCTTCGAGGAACGGGTAATTGATCCACGGATTGATCGGCGTGGCGTGATGGATGTTCACCACGTTCGCGCCATCGGCCTTGATCGCGTCCAGATCGGCGTACTTGTGGAAGTAGCGTTCGGCGAAATGCTCGGCCGGCTTGATCGGCTTGAACGGGGTGATGCGCATGACGATGTCGTAGCGCAGCGTCTGCCCCGCCGCCATCGCGCGCGGGCCGCTGAACGCACTGACCAGATAGCGCGCGCCATCGCGCTTGAACGTGATGCCGCCCTGCCCGTCGTTGTCCCACGAGGTGGGCATGCGCAGCGGTTGCTGGTGATAGAAATTGGTGTTGAGCGGGCGCAGATAATTTTCATCGCGCAGATGAAATTCCAGCCCGGCATTCACCGCGCCGATCCATGCGCCGTCCTGGTTGTTCTCGACGTTCCACTTCCATCCGAAGTCCGCTGGTGCATGGTCGCCGGCGCGACCCAGGCCCAGCTCGTACTGCGCGGCGTCGCTGCGCAGCGGCATCTCCAGGCGGATGTCCTTCAGCGTGACGGCCTGGGTGGCCTTCAACGCGATCGCATAGCTGAGCGTACCGTCAGCTTCGAGACTGGCTGCCACCTCGCCCTGCAAGGGGCCGGCTTCACCAGCGACCTGCCAGTGCACCCTGGCCGGACCGTCGACCTGCACATTCGGCATCGCTGTCGCGTGCAGCGCGTGGGTGCCGTTCGCGTCCTGCACCAGCAGCTGCATCGGCGCGGCGAGCAAGGCGCGCGATTGCTTCGCGAAGCCGGTCATGCGCTCGTCGAAGCGGCTTTCGATCTGCGCCGGCAAACCGCTGCTGGCCAGCTTCACCTCTCGCCCGAGGATGCCGAGCTGTGCACCGTGGACCGTCACCGCGGTGAATGGTCTTACCAAAGAGTTGTCCTGCGCCAGCGTGGAGTTGAGCCAGCGCAGGCGCGTGAGTTTTGAGGGATCGTCGTCGCCATGTGCGACGGCCTTGCCTTCGCCCACGGTGATCGCCAACGGCACGGTCTGCGACGGCAGGCCATCGGCGCTGATCGTCACCGCGCCACGATATGCACCCGGCTTCGCATCGGCCGGGATATCCAGCCCCATCCATAACGGCTGCACGCGTCCCTTCGCCACATCGACGCGGGTGTTGAATGGCTTGCCGGTGAAGTCGATGCCGCCCTCGTTGAAGCTGCTGAATGCGCTGGCCGGCAGGGTCGCGCCGCCCGGGCCGTGCAGGTCGGCAAACGCCATCTGCACGTGATCAAGCGCGGCACGTGGTGCCCACAGCCCGATCTGGAAACTCAGGTACTCGCCACGCAACGCCTGATCGGCCAGTTCACCGCCCGGCCCGCGCTGCGCCCAGCGCTGCGGCAGCTGATCGAACATGCGCACCGGATAGGCACGCGTCTCGGGAAACAACCACAACGCCTGCGTCGGATGCGCAGCGAGCAGCTGCTGCACTTCCGCCGGCGTCGCCACCTGCTCCATCGCGGTATATGCGTCGAAATCGCTGACACCTTCGTAGCGCAGCACCGTGGCCGACGGCAGCGCGCGCCAGTGCGCGGCATCGTGGCCGGTCTTGCCGGCCCAGCCGGCGTCGGCGGTGTCCTTCGGCGTGGCATAGCTCACCGTCGGGTAATTGCTGCGACCGTTGCTGAGATAGGGCTGGTAGTAGACCGCGTACGCACCAGCCTGGCGCGCCTCGAACACCAGTTCGCCGCTGGCCTGGTCGATCGCACCGCGCAACACGTTGGCGACCACCTTGCCGTCCGGCCCGGTGACGATCACCGCCACCTGCTCCGGATGAACATCGCGACGACGCCAGGGAACAACGACATCTACGGCATCGGCCGGCTTGGTCACCTGCACCAGGTAGCGATGATTGCCGTAGCGATCCGCGTCCCAGCGCAGATGCGCACCAGAGCCGGAGGTCTGCGGCTGTGCCCCCAACGCGGTGCTTGCACCCAGCAGCGCGCACGCCAGCAGGCCAGCCAACCGGCATGGAAATCGTCGTTTGTTCATGGCTTGCAGAAACTCTTGCGGTCCTGATCGAAACCAATATGTAACCTGATTAGTCACAATTCACAAGCAAACGAATGCAATGGAAATTATTCGAAGGAATTTCAGGCACTCCGATCACTGCGTAACGCGCGCACCGCCTCATCGTTGCCGGCCGCGCCACGCCCGCTGACCCAGCCGAACAATGCGATGCCGACGATGATCGCCAGCGCACCGAACAGCGCATAGCCGTGCGGCCATGCCTCGTCGAGCAACAGCACGCCGAGCAAGGTGGCAAACAGCAGCTCGGCCGCCTGCATCGCCTCCACCGCGGCCAGTGCGGTCGGCTCGCGCCGCACCATGTCGGTGGCACGGAAGAACAGGATGGTGGCGATGGTGCCTGAGGACAGCGCCACGCCGCCGGCAAGCAACGCTTCGCGCAGGGTCGGCGGTCCGATCGTGCACCAGGCAATGACGGCGAACAGCAGCCATAGCGGCCAGCTGCACAAGGTCATGCCGAACACGCGCTGGACGGCGTTGATATGGCTTTCGCCCGGCTCCACCTGGACATGCTCCAGATGCAGCAGCAGTTTGCGATTGCCCAAGGGATAGGCAAACGCGGACAGCACCACCGCGCCGATCGCCAGCCAGTCACTGGCATGCAGCTGGCCGTGTGCATGTCCCCACTGCAACGCGAACACGCCAGCGACAATCAACACACCGATCGCCAGCGTGCGCCACGCCAGCTGGCGCCGCTCATCGCGATAGATCAGCGGCGCCAGCAGCGGCCCAGCCAGCACGGTGGTCTGGAAGCTGCCGGCGATCAGCCACGACGGCCCGCTGCTGGCCGCCCAGGTCAACGGAATGCCGAAAAGCACGAAACCGACGCTGCTCCACAGCAGCCATGTGCGCGGATGCCGGCGCAGCTCGCGCGGCAATTCGCCAAGCCCGCCCTGCATCGGCAACACCACGGCCAACAACGGCAGCGTGATCAGGTAACGCAGGATCACCGCCCATGCCCAGTGGCCGCCGCCAGCGACGAGGCTGCGATTGAGCACGTAGGTGAGCGTGAAGAACAGCGCCGAGCACAGCGCCAGCCCCACGGCAGCAAGAGCATTCGAACGCATCGCGACCCATCGGGCAAAGACTCGAGTGTGGCAAATCACGCGACGCTTGCGTAGCGCCTCGCCGCGGCGGCTTTACGCCCTTGATGCGTGCCACTGGCTGCACGCCGTGCAGTCTCGATGCCGTCGGTGAACGCCAACCGGCAAGGTTGGCGTTCACCGCGATCGACAGATCCGGAACAGCAAGCCCGTCAGTTCCAGCGACCGTTGCTGCCGCCCATGCTGAAACGGCCGGCACCCAGCAACGCGATCGCCAGCGCCGCACCGAGATACATGCCTTGCAGTTCCAGCGCCCAGCCGCCGGTATCGGCCAGCGAGCTGAGCTGTCCAAGATGCACCAGCGCCAGCGCCACGATCATGTTGATCACGATGATCAGCGCACCAACCCGCGTCCAGATACCGAGGAGCAACAGGATCGGTGCCACCACCTCGCCGACATAGACGCCGTAGGCGATCACGGTCGGCAAGCCGGCATGCGCCAGCATGTCGACGACGAAGCCCGGTCCGTGGATCAGTTTGGAAACACCGTGGAACAGGATCAGCACACCCAGCACAACACGTAGCACCAACTTCCCCAGATCGGTGGAACCTTGCATGGGAACTCTCCAGAGCTGACTCAAAGGAAAACCGTCGTCGACGGCGCGCACTGCCACGACAATCTAATCCGTTTGCGCGTCGCCGCACAGGGCGACCAACTCAAACTCGCGCCAGCACCCGCCCTCACACCCGCGCATCGGCCGCCGCCAGCGGCAGGCGCAGGCGCACATCCAGACCGCCGCCATCGCGATTGCTGGCACGCAGCTCGCCACCGTGGATCTTTACCACCCGCTGCACGATGGCCAGACCCAGCCCGTGGCCGTCCGCACGCACCGCGTTGCTGCCGCGGAAAAACGGACGGAACAGCGATTCAAGTTCGACCTCGGGCACACCCGGACCGCGGTCGCGAACCGAGATCTCGGCGATGCCATCGGCCACATGCACGAGCACTTCCACGTCGCCGCCCTCGGCACTGAACTTGATCGCGTTGCCGATCAGGTTGTCCAGCGCACGCTCCAGCAACGACGCACTGCCAGACACGATGACTGGCGTACTTGGCGATGTCAGCCGCAGCTCGATGTGCCGGGCCTGCGCTTCGAGCCCGGCCTGCTCCATGCATCCGCGCACCAGCTCGACCAGGTCCAGCTTTTCGCAGCTCATGCCGGGGATGCTGCCTTCCAGTCGCGACAGCGCGAGCATTTCGCCGGTCATGCGATCCAGCCGCACGATTTCCAGCTCGGCCTGATGGAAATACGCATCAGCTTCGGCCGCATCGCGACTGCGCTGTGCGAGGTCGAGGATCAGATGCAGCCGCGCCAGCGGCGAGCGCAACTCGTGCGACAGGTCCTGCAGCACACCGCGATCGTGCACGACCAGCGCCTCGATGCGCTCGGCCATCGCATCGAAATCCTGCGCGAGCTGGGCCAGTTCATCGTGCGCCATGCCGCCCTGCCGGCCCACCCGCGTGGAAAGCTCGCCGGCGGCCATGCGCCGCGTGGCATCGCGCAGCGCCTCGACCGGCCTGGCCACGCTGCGCGCCACCCACCAGCCAACCAGGCCGATGAACAGCAATGACAGCGTCAGCTGCACGCCAAGCAGAATCTTCGCGCGGGTCTGCGGACGCAGACGCGTATGCGTGCGGCTCAGTGCCACCAGATACCGAACATGTCCGTCGCTGCCGACCACCTGCTGCACGGAAAGATACAGACCCGGTCGTGGCTGCAGCAGGATGTCGCGTCCGGCATCGAACCAGCCCGGCAGCGACTGCTGGATCGATGATGGCAGCCGCATCGGCGACAGCGCCTGCCCCTTTTCGTAAAGCGTGGCGTCGACGCCTTCATGCCGCTGTTGCGCCACCCAGCTGGCAAGCGCGGGTGCGCCGCCGCCTTCGTAATTCTGATTGGCGTCCTGGGCCAGTGCGGTCCAGTTGATCTCCACCGCCGTGGTGTATTCGATGAAGCGCTGGGTCAGGAAACTGCCGAGAAACAGCACCAGCAGGTTCGCCACGCAGAACCAGATCAACAGGCGCCAGTAGATCGAACTCTTGAACGGATTCACGGCGCACCCGCAATCATCAGGTAACCCGAGCCGCGTACCGATTCGATCCGCGGAGCTTGCTCCGACGCTTCCGCCAGCTTGTGGCGCAGGCGGCTCACGTGCACGTCGATGCTACGGTCGAAACGCTCCAGTTCGCGTCCCAGCGCGATGCGCGTCAGCGATGCCTTGTCGACCAGCTCGCCAGTGCGCTGCGCCAGTGCCGGCAGCAACATGAACTCGGCGCCGGTCAGCACCAGCTCCTGCTCTCCGATGAAAGCGCGGCGATCGCCGGGCTGCAGGCGCAAGACGCCCACCTGCAGATTGGCCGCGGTGGCCGGCGTGTTGCGCCGCAGTTGCGCGCGCACCCGTGCCAGCAGCTCGCGCGGCAGGCACGGCTTGGACAGATAGTCGTCCGCGCCCAGCTCCAGGCCGATCACCCGATCCACCGGCTCACCTTTCGCGGACAGCATGATGACCGGCAGACGTTGCTGCATGCGCAGCTCGCGCAGGGTCTCCAGACCGTCACGGCCGGGCATCATCACGTCGAGGATCAAGAGATGGGGGCGCAAGGCCGGGTTGCGCAGCTGAGTCAACGCCGTTTCGCCGTCATGTGCGAGATCGACCACGAAGCCTTCGCGCTGCAGGTACTCGGCCAGCAGCCGGCACAGTGCGCGGTCGTCATCGACGATCAGGATCCGGGGCATGGCGGCTGGCTGCATGGCTTCCATTCAATCGATACGGCTGTACGAACTCCACGAGCTTTACGCATCTTTACCTTCCGGCAAAGAACATACACACGGCATTGTCGTCAAATGAGTTGCAAGTCCTCCCCCCAACGACAGAGGTTCCACCCATGCGCAAGAACATCACCCTCGGCCTGATCCTGACTTCGGCCATGGCTCTCACCACGCTCGCCGTGGCGGCTCCTGCCGGCCAGGCTGACGGCATGGGCCATGGCCATCATTCGCACCGACATGGTCAGGACATGGACCTCAAGAAGCTCAACCTCACCGACGCGCAGCGCGCCAGCATCAAGCAGATCGTGCAAGGCAGCTTCGCGCAGAACAAGACGCAGTGGCAGGCACTGCGCCAGCAGCGCAGTGCGTTCGAGTCCATGACACCTGACCAGGTGGGCTATCAGGCAGCTGCCGCGAGCCTGGCACAGGCGGAAGCCGACGCTACCCGCGTACGCGTGCAGCAGAAGGCCGCGGTGCGTGCGCAGATCTACGCGGTACTGACGTCGGCACAGAAGGCGCAGATGACATCGATGAAGCTGGCGAAGCAGGCACGTCGGCAGCAGTGGCAGCAGTTCAAGGCGGAACATCCGGCTCCATCCTCTACATCGCCAGCAGGCCAGTAAACGGGCGGTAACGCCGCGCTTTTTCGCGAACCGGCGAAAGCCGGTTCGCGACTTGCGTGGTGCCGGGTCAAGGTCAGACCGGATGCGCGATCTGCCGTCGTCACGGCACTGCGATCAGCGCACGTACGCGCATGCCTTCGGTCATGCGGTCGTCCGGGTAGGCGACCACCTGATCGCCCTGGGTCAGGCCCGCAACAATTTCCACCGCGCCATCGCCTTGCGCTCCGGGAGTGACGTGGGTGAGCCGCGCTCGGTTCCTGACCACTCGATACACCGCCCAGCGCCGGCCGTCGCGGAACAGCGCGCTGGAGACCACCTGCAACACGTCGGGTCGACGCGCCACTTCGAACTCCACCTCGACACGGTAGCCATCGCCCAGTTGGGCCCACTGCGCGCGCGGCGCGACTATGTTCAACCAGACCTGCGTGCGTTGCTCCTCCACGCCCAGCGCGGACACCTTGGTGAAGCCGCCCGGTTCGATTCGCGCTACCCGCGCCGGCAGCGCGCCTTCGCCGCCCCAGCGCAGGATCCGGGCCGACGAGCCTGGCCGCAACGCGATCGCCTGTTGCGACAGCGCCTGCACCATCACCTGCAACTGACCGAGGTCGCCGAACTCCAGCAAGGGCTGGCCGGCCTGCACCGGCATGGCGCTCTCCAGGTAGCGATGCAGCACCACGCCGTCGATCGGCGCGTGCAATTCGATTTGTTGCCCGCCGCTGCGACCCTGTCCCTGCAGCAGGGCAGCCAATGCCGCGCGCTGCTGCCCGGCGGCGCGGTGTTCGGCCAATGCCGCGGCAGCCGCCGCCTGCGCCCGGGCCACACGCGCTTCGGCCTCGTCGAGCGCGGCAACGCTGACCACGCCCGACGCACCCAGCGTGCGCATGCGGCCCACGTCACGCGAGGCCAGCCGTGCATCCGCCTGCGCCGCGGCGAGGCGTTGCTGCGCCGCCTGCATGGACGCCTGCGCGGCCTGCTCCTCGGCCACCAGCCGCGTCCGGTTGGCCGGATCCAGCAACGCACCCTGAAGTGGCTCGATCATCGCCACCACCTGGCCAGCCTTGACCGCATCGCCCTGCAGCAGGTCGATCCGCCGCAGCGTGCCGGCGATCGGTGCCGATAGCACCCAGCGCCGCGGCAACTCGGTGCGGCCTTCTTCCTCGAAGTGCTGCACGAGCGGACCGCGCATGACCTGCGCCACGTCGAGCGTGCGCGGCGCGGCCTGCAGCGCCCACCACACGACGGCCGCGACGGCGATCGTCGCGGCGGCAGCAATGATCCAGTGGCGGCGTTTCATGCTCATCGGGCGGTCCTCATTCACGGGTCTTCAACACGGCGATCAGGTCCAGTCGTGCGATGCGCCGGCGCACCAGCAGCGCGGAGACCACGCTGGCGCCCAGCACCATCAGGCCGGCGAACGCGTAGGTGGCGGTGGTCAGCCGGATCGGTATGCGGAACAGCTCGGACTGGAAGCCCTGCACCATCAGCCAGCACAATCCCCAGCCCGCGGCGAAGCCGAACGGCAGCGACACCACCACCAGCAGGCCCAGCTGGCCCAGCAGGAGCGCACTCACCTCGCCCTCGGTCATGCCCAGCACGCGCAGGCTGGCCAGCTCGCGGCCGCGCTCGGACAGGCTGATCCGCGCCGCGTTGTAGACCAGTCCGAAGTTGATCACCCCGCCCAGCAGCGCCGCCACCAGGGAGAACACCAGCAGGCTCTCGCCCATGGTGGCGTAGAAGCTGCGCACCGAGGCCAGCCGCGAACTGATGCCGGCTACCCACGGGCGCCGGTCCAGCCGCGCATACAGATCCGGCTCGGCGCCCGGCAGCACGCCAAGCAGCACGCCGGAAATCACGTCGCCGTCGCCGAGCAGCCGGTTCAGCGCGTCCAGATCCATGTAGCCCTGCGCGCCGATGGTTTCGTGCACGAAGCCGACGACGCGCACGCGGCGGACGCGGCGATGGCCTTCCAGCGCCTGCACCTCGATCTCGTCGCCAGGCGCGAGCGCCAGCATGCCCTGCAGGTAGTCGGTCAGCAGCACGCCATCGGCGGACGGCGTGATCGGTCGCAGTTGCGCATCCAGCGGCCGGCGCAGGCGCGCATCCGGCAGCAGCCCCTCGATCGTGGTGCGATAGCTGCGGTGGCCGTGCACCAGTCGCACCGGCGCCATCCGCACCGGCTCGGCAGCGCTCACGCCCGGCAGCGCGGCCAGCTCGAACAGCACCCGCCGCGGCGCCGGTTCGATGAAGCTCACCGCCAGATCGTGGTGCTGCGCGATGCTGAGCTGGGTGTCGACCATGTAGTCGACCGCATCGCCCTGGAAGCGACCCACCATGATCACGGCACAGGCCAGCGCCAGCCCCAGCACGGTGAACGCGGCTCGACCGGGACGCCGCTCCAGGTCGCGCAGCGCCATCCGCGCCGGTTGCGACAGCCAGCGCTGCAAGCCCAGCCGCTCGATCACGGTGGGCCCGAAGCGCGCCGGCGCCGGCGCACGCATCGCTTCGGCCGGCGGCAGGCTGGCCGCCGCGCGCAGCGCCATCAACGCGCCGGCGGCCGCGGCCGCCAGGCTCACCGCCACGCCGGTGGCAACCGCCTGGATGCTCAGCTGATAGGCCAGGAACGGAAAGCGGTAGATGCCCTGGTAGACGTGCGCCAGCCAGCGCCCCAGCCCTCCGCCCAGTGCGATGCCGAGCGCCGCGCCGAGCAGCGCGATCGCCGCGGCCATGCCCAGGTAATGCACCGCCAGCGCGCGATGGCTGTAACCGAACGCCTTGAGCACGCCGATCTGGTCGCGCTGGGTGCCGACCAGGCGCATCAGCACCACGTGCAGCAGGAACGCGGCCACGCCCAGGAAGATCGCCGGGAACAGCCGCGCCATCGTCTGCAGCTGGCGCATCTCCTCCTCCAGGTAGCGCGCCGAGGTCTGCTCGTGGCGGCCGTAGGCGCCGACGCCACCGTAGCGCGCCAGCAGGGGATCCAGTTCGGCGATCACCGCGACGGCACGCGCACCGGGCAGCAGGCGCAGCGTCACGCTGTCGAACGCGCCGTCCATGTTCAGCGCCTTTTCCATCGCGTGGCGGTTCATCCACAACACCGCATAGCGCTTGAAGTCGGGAAACACCGCGCCCGGCGGGCTCTGATAGACGTACTCCGGCGAGGTGCCCACGCCCACCACCTGCAGCCAGCGCTGGCGCCCGCGCAAGGTCAGCCGCAGCCTGTCGCCGACGCGCAATGCCTGCGCCGCCGCAAAGGCCTCGCCGACCACCACCTCGTTGTCGCGCTCCGGGTCGGGCAGCCGTCCGCTGCGCAGCTGCACCCGGTTGAGCAGCGGCTGGCCGCCATCCAGCGGCAGCGACACCACCTCGGCGCGCACCGGCTCGTTGAAGCCCGGTACGCCCAAGGTGCCCAGCGCCAGCAACCGCGCCTGCGCGGTCTGCACGCCGGGAATCGCGGCCAGCTGCGGCAGCAGCGTGTCCGGTGCGCGCTTGAGCGGCGCCCACAGGTCGGCCAGCGCGCCCTGCCGGTAGAACTGCTCGCGCGTGGCGGTGAGCGACTCGTAGGTGGACTGCGACATCACCAGCGTGGCGACGCCGCCGGCGATCACCAGCGCGATCGCCAGCGCCTGCCCGCGCAGGTGCCACAGGTCGCGCACCGCCTTGCGGCCCAGCGCGCTCACCAGTGCAGCTCCGCTGCCGGCATGCGCTGCGCATTGCGCTCCTCGCGCACGATGCGGCCGTCGCCCAGGTACAGCACGCGATGCGCCATGCGCGCGATGTCGGCGTTGTGGGTGATCACCACGGTGGTGGTGCCGAGCTCCGCGTTGACCCGCTCCAGCGCCTCCAGCACGCGCACGCCGGTAGCCGAGTCGAGTGCGCCGGTGGGCTCGTCGCACAGCAGCACCGCCGGCCGCTTGGCGATCGCGCGGGCGATCGCCACCCGCTGCTGCTGGCCGCCGGACAGCTGCGCGGGGAAGTGATCCATGCGGTCGGCAAGATCCACTCGCGCCAGCGCCTCCTCCGGCGTCATCGGCTGCCCGGCCAGCTCGGTCACGATCGCCACGTTCTCGCGCGCGGTGAGGCTGGGAATGAGGTTGTAGAACTGGAACACGAAGCCGACGTGCTCGCGGCGGAACAGCGTGAGTTCGCGCTCGCTGGCGCCTGTGAGGTGATGCCCCTCGTACCAGACCTCGCCGGCGGTGGGCACGTCGAGTCCGCCCAGGATGTTCAGCAGGGTCGACTTGCCGCTGCCCGAGGGACCGAGCAGCACCACGAACTCGCCGCGGTACAGGTCCAGGTCCACCCCGCGCAGCGCCGGCACCTCGACCTCGCCCATGCGGTAGGTCTTGGTGAGGCCGCGGGCGCGGAATACCGGCTCCGTGGCGGACAATGCCGTGGCCAGGGCCATGCGCGCTCCGTTCGGAGGCCGCCAGGGGGCGGCAACGGAACTCAGGCTAACGGCATCGGAGGCATCGCTAGATGATCTTAGGCAACTCCGATCGTCTTGACGGCGGTGCGGTAGCGCATCGCCATGCGCTCCTCGTCACGATGGTGGAAATCGCGCACCACCCATTCACCGCCGCACATCACGTCGCGCACCAGCGGCGTGTTGCCGGCGAACAGGAAGCTGTCCAGCACCGACCGGGCATCGCGCGCGGCGAGCAGCGGCGAGTTTTCATCCAGCACGATCAGGTCGGCACGCGCGCCATCGCGCAGCTCGCCGAGCGGTTGCCCTGAGGCCTGGGCACCGCCGCGCAAGGCAGCACGCCACAGCGTCTCGCCCACGCTGTCGCCCTCATGCCGCGCGGCGATGTTGCGGTGACGGGTCGACAGGCGCTGGCCGTATTCCAGCCAGCGCAGTTCTTCCACCGGCGAGATCGAGATGTGCGAGTCCGAGCCGATGCCGAGCGCGCCGCCGGCATCCAGGTATTCGGCCAGCGGGAAGAGGCCGTCGCCCAGGTTCGCCTCGGTGGTGGGACACAGCCCGGCCACGGCGCCGCTGCGTGCGAGCTGCGCCGTTTCCGCCGCGGTGAGGTGGGTCGCGTGGACCAGGCACCAGCGGGCATCGACGTCGGCATGGTCGAACAGCCACTCCACCGGTCGCGCGCCGCGGGTGGCCAGGCAGTCCTGCACTTCGCCGATCTGCTCGGCGATGTGGATGTGGATCGGGCAGGATTTTGCGACGTCACTGGCGAGTACCTCATGCATCGCCACCTCCGGCACGGCGCGCAATGAATGCAGCGCGATACCGATCCGCAGATTATCGTTCTCATGCTTGCGCAATGTTTCCAGCAGACGCAGATAGCTGTCCACGGTGTGACCGAAACGGCGTTGCCGCGCGGTGAGCGCGCGACCGTCGAAGCCGCCGCTGATGTACAGCGCCGGCAGCAGGGTCAGCGCGATGCCAGCTTCGCGCGCGGCATCGATCAGTGCCATCGACATCGCCTCGGGCTGCGCGTACGGCGTGCCGTCCGGCTGGTGATGCAGGTAGTGGAACTCGCAGACCTGGGTGTAGCCGGCCTTCAGCATCTCCACATAAAGTTGCGCGGCGATCGCCTTGAGTTCATCCGGGCCGATCGCGGCGGCGAACGCGTACATCGTCTCGCGCCAGCTCCAGAAACTGTCGTCGTTGCGCCCCTTGCGCTCGGCCAGCCCCGCCATCGCGCGCTGGAATGCATGCGAATGCAGGTTCGGCATGCCGGGCAGCACCCAGCGGTCGATCGACTCGCTGGCGCCATCCACTGCATCGAGCAAGCGACCGTTCGCTGCCACACCCAGAGTCGCATCGGCTTGCCAGCCATCGGCACGCCATAGCTGGTCAGCCCTGAGGTAGCGGATGGCAGGGCTGTTGCTCATGGTGCGGCTCCGGTCAACGATGGCGTGCAGTGTAACCGGTGGATGAAAGCGTCTTCACCCGGATATTCGGTGGCCTATGCATAATCATGCGATGGCCAAGAAACCCCACGAAAATACTCCGAAGCTGCTGCTGCGACAGGCAGTCCCGAGCGACGTGCCGCAACTGGCCGAGCTCACCGCCCGGATCTACTCGGCGGAATGGGGCCACTCGGCCGAGATGCTGCGTTCGCAGCAGACGCACTTCCCCGAAGGCCAGTTCGTGGTCGAGTACGAAGGCCGGATCGTCGGCTACTGCGCCACGTTCCGCATCGACGAAGCCACCGCGCTGGCGCCGCATACCTGGATGCAGATCACCGGCGGCGGCATGGGTTCGCGCCACAAGCCGGATGGCAACTGGCTGTACGGCATGGAAGTGGTGGTGCACCCGGATTACCGCGGCATGCGCATCGGCCAGCGGCTGTACCAGGCACGCAAGCGGTTGTGCATGGACCTGAAGCTGCGCGGCATCGTGTTCGGCGGCCGCATTCCGGGCCTGGCGAAGAACCTCGCGCGCTACGGCAGCGCCGAGGCATACGTGCAGGCGGTGATGGAAGGCAAGCGGCGCGACCTCACGCTGAGCTTCCAGCTGTCCAATGACTTCGAAGTGATCGGCCTGCTGCGCGCGTACGTGCCATCCGACCATGAATCGCTGGGCTATGCGGCGCACCTGGTCTGGCGCAATCCGCAATTGCTCGACCAGCCGGACATCCCGCCGATCACCTCGGCCCGACTGCTGCCCGATTCGGTGCGGGTGGCCTCGGTGCAATACCAGCAGCGGCGGATCACCTCGTTCGAGCAGTTCGCCACCCAGGTCGAATACTTCACCGACATCGCCGCCGACTACAGTGCCGACTTCGTCACCTTCCCCGAGCTGATCACGTTGCAGCTGCTGTCGATCGAGAACACCGAGCTGTCGCCGGTCGAATCCATCCGCAAGCTGAGCCACTACACGCCGCAGGTGAAGGAACTCTTCAGCCGGCTGGCGGTGCACTACAACATCAACATCATCGCCGGCACGCATCCGACCGAGCAGACCAACGGCGACATCCACAACGTCTGCTATGTATGCCTGCGCGACGGCTCGATCCACGAGCGCGAGAAACTGCACCCCACGCCGAGCGAACGCAACGTGTGGAACATCAGTGGTGGCGACAGCGCAGCGACCGTGCTCACCGACTGCGGCCCGATCGGCGTGATGATCTGCTACGACGCGGAGTTTCCCGAAGTGGCGCGGCACCTCACCGACCAGGGCGCACTGATCCTGTTCGTGCCGTTCTGCACCGACGTGCGCGAGGGCTACCTGCGTGTTCGCTACTGCTCGCAGGCGCGCGCGATCGAGAACCAGTGCTACGTGGTGCTGTCCGGCAACGTCGGCAACCTGCCCGGCGTCAACAACTTCGATATCCAGTACGGTCAGAGCTGCATCCTCACCCCGAGCGACTTCGGCTTTGCCCGCGACGGCATCGCCGCCGACTCCACACCGAACATCGAGACCGTGCTGTTCGCCGACCTGCGGCTGGAAAGCCTGGCACGTGCGCGCAACGCCGGCGCGGTGACCAACCTGAAGGATCGCCGCTTCGATCTGTACGAGACGCGCTGGCGGCCGCGCTGATGCGGAAATACGGCAGGAGCGCACCCTGTGCGCGATGCTCGGATGTCGATCGAAGCAAAGAGCATCGCGCACAGGGTGCGCTCCTACAGGCAAGGTCGAGTCTGCGATAATCGCAACATGTCCGAATCAACTGAACCTGCACCGAGATCGCCGAATCCACGCCTGCAGGCGTTGCTCGGCCATGAATTTTTCGCTCCGCAGCACTGGAAACGTCGTCTCGTACTCTGGTTCGGCGCGGTGCTGGTGGCTCTGGCCGCGATCCTGTTTGCCAAGGCCAGCACCTGGGCCTACCAGCTTTTTCAAGGCATCCTCAGTCAGGGCTCATGGATTCCGCTGATCCTGACGCCGGTCGTGTTCGGGATGCTCGCCTGGATTACCGAAGGAGGCCTGCGCGCGACCCGCGGCAGCGGCATCCCGCAAGTGATCGGCACCCTGCACATCGAAGACGAAGGCTTTCGCGCCCACATGCTGGCGCTGCCGATTGCCGCCGGCAAGATGGCACTGACCCTGATCGCGCTGGCCGTCGGCGCCTCGATCGGCCGCGAGGGCCCGACCGTGCACGTCGGTGCCGGCCTGTTCTATTCGCTCGGCCGGCGCTTCGGCTTCACCGATCCCAAGGCCGCCTCGCGCTTCATCCTTGCCGGTGGCGCCTGCGGCATCGCCGCGGCGTTCAATGCCCCGCTGGCCGGCGTGGTGTTCGCGATCGAGGAACTGGCCGGCACCTTCGAGCATCGTTTCAGCGGCCTGCTGCTGACCGCCGTGTTCATCGGTGGCGTGGTGTCGCTCGGCATCATGGGCAACTATTCCTATTTCGGCAGGGTGCAGGCCGACCTGCCCCTGGGCCATGCCTGGCTGGCGGTATTGCTCACCGGCATCATCTGCGGCCTGCTGGGCGGGCTGTTCGCGCGGCTGATCCTGCTCAGCCGGCACGGGCCGCTGGCCTTGATCGGCCGCTTGCGTGCGCACGCACCGGTGCTGTTCGCCACCGGCTGTGGACTGGCACTGGCACTGATCGGACTGTGCTCGCACAACACCGTCTACGGCACCGGCTACGACCAGGCTCGCGCGTTCGTGCAGGAAGCAGCAGTCACACCGGGACATACCTTCGGCATCGCCAAGCTTGCGGCGAATGTGGTGTCGTACTGGGCCGGCATCCCCGGTGGCATCTTTTCACCGGCACTGGCGGTGGGCGCCGGACTCGGTCACAACATCGCCTATTTCCTGCCGGGCGTACCGGCCAGTGCGGTCGTGCTGCTGGGCATGAGCGCGTATCTGGCCGGCGTCACCGGCGCACCGCTGACCTCGGCGGTGATCGCGATGGAACTGACCGACAATCAGGACATGGTGATCCCGATCATGGCCGCCTGCCTGCTCGCCCGCGCTGCGGCCTCGCTGTTCTGCCCGACGCCGGTCTACAAGGATTTTGCCGAACGGATGGTGCAGGACTTCGAGCGGCAACAAGCCGCCCATGCCGAAAGCACCGAGAAGACCCGACTGGAAACCGCTGCATTGCAACACGCCGGCAGCACCAGCGCCTTCGAGGAACTGGCTGCGCCCATCGACGACATGGACGATGATCCATCCAGCAAGACATGAAAGCAGTCACGGAGTCACCGAAACCATGAGCGAGCCACGCTGGGACCGACTGCTGCTGAACGCCACGCTGGCGACGTTTGTCGGCGACACGCCGTATGGCCTGATCGAGCATGGCGCGATCGCGCTGCATCACGGCCGCATTGCCTGGCTCGGTGGCATGGATGCATTGCCGGATGCCCCGGACGCGCTGGCCAGGGTGGTCGAATCGCTCGATGGTGCGCTGGTCACGCCTGGACTGATCGACTGCCACACCCATCTGGTGTTCGGCGGCGATCGCGCGCACGAATTCGACTTGCGCCTCAACGGCGCCAGTTATGAGGAGATCGCCCGCGCCGGTGGCGGCATCGTCTCCAGCGTCAACGCGACCCGTGCGGCCAGCGAGGAGCAACTGTTCGCGCAATCGATGCCGCGCGCACGCGCACTGCTTGCCGATGGTGTGACCACCCTCGAAATCAAGTCCGGCTACGGACTGGATCTCGACAGCGAACGCCGCATGCTGCGGGTGGCTCGCCGTCTTGGCCGCGAGCTCGGCATCAGCGTGCGCACCAGTTTTCTCGGTCTGCATGCGCTGCCGCCGGAATATAGAGACCGGCGCGCCGACTATGTGGCGCTGGTCTGCGACGAGATGCTGCCTACGCTCGTTGCCGAAGGCCTGGTCGATGCGGCCGATGCGTTCTGCGAGAACATCGGTTTCACCCGCGAGGAAACCCGTCGCCTGTTCGAACGCGCGAAGCAGCTCGACCTGCCGGTGAAACTGCATGCGGAGCAATTGTCCGATCTGGATGGTGCCGCGCTGGTCGCCGAGTACGGCGGCCTCTCCGCTGATCACCTGGAATACCTCAGCGAATCCGGCATCCGGGCAATGGCCGACGCCGGCACCGTCGCCGTGCTGTTGCCCGGTGCGTTCTACGCATTGCGCGAAACGAAACTGCCGCCGGTCGCATCGCTACGCGAACATGCGGTGCCGATGGCAATCGCCACCGACTGCAACCCCGGCACTTCGCCATTGTTGTCATTGCGTCTTGCCGCCGGCATGGCCTGCACGCTGTTCCGGCTGACGCCCGAAGAAGCGCTGCGAGGCGTTACCGTCCATGCCGCCCGCGCGCTGGGCCTGACCGATCGCGGCATCCTGGCGGTGGGCCAGCGTGCTGACCTGGTGGTATGGAATGCGCGCCGACCGGCCGAACTGTGTTACTGGATCGGTGGCAGCATGGCCCGCAAGATCTATGTGGCCGGTGAAGCCCTCTCGCGGCGCAAGCCTTCCAGGCGCGCTTCCAGCGCTTCGTAAAATGCCTGCGACAGCTCCGCCTGCACCGGTACCCGCCACCAGTGCGGCTGGGTGAAGCGTCGGCATTTGACCGCATCCTTGTCGGTCATCAGCACCGGCAGGCCATCCGCGAAGTCCAGATCCGCCGCCGAAAAATCGTGATGATCCGCAAACGCGTGCTCGATCGGGTCGATACCTGCAGCGCGCAGGCTTTCGAAGAAGCGCCGAGGATTGCCGATGGCCGCCACCGCGTGAACGCGCTGACCGCTGAAGCTGGCCAGCGACTGAGTTCGTCCATCGTCCAGCGCAACGACATCGCCGCCGCGAAGCTGCATCGGGTATTCGCCGTCTTCGGCGATGCCGCCGTTGCAGACGCGCAGATCCACCCGCTGCAGCCGATTCACCGGTTCGCGCAGCGGGCCGGCCGGCAACAACCGACGATTGCCGAAACGACGCACACCGTCGATCACGCAGATTTCCACGTCGCGTGCCAGCCGGTAATGCTGCATCCCGTCGTCGGCGACCAGCACATTGCAGCCCGCGTCGAGCAACAGTTGCGCCGCCGCAGGGCGATCACGCCCTACCGCCACCGGTGCGCCACTGGCATGGATCAGACAGGGCTCATCGCCGACCTGCGCCGGATCCGGCGCCTCACCGAGCAGCAACGGTTCGCGCTGACTGCCGCCGTAGCCGCGACTGACCACACCGGGCCGATAGCCGCGTGCACGCAAGTTGGCGACCACCGCGATCGTCAACGGCGTCTTGCCGGTGCCGCCCACGCTGAGGTTGCCGATCACGATGACCGGCGCCGGCAGGCGCACGCTGCGCAGCCAGCCGAAAAAATAAAGACTGCTGCGCAGACGGATCATGCCGCCGTACAGCGCCGCCAGCGGCCATGTCCACCACGGCGCGCGGCCACCGGTGTACCAGGCTGATTCGAGCGTGTCGATCAGCGCCATCGGCAGCCCTCAGTCGCCAGCCTGTTGATGGGCGTGGTCGTGGAACTGCATGCGGTGCAGCGCGGCGTAATGTCCGCCCAGCGCCAGCAGCTCGGCATGCGTGCCGCGCTCGACGATGCGGCCCTGATCCATCACCGCGATCTGGTCGGCACCTTCGATGGTGGACAGGCGATGCGCGATCACCAGCGTGGTGCGGTCCTTCATCAGCCGTTGCAGTGCCTGCTGGATCAATCGCTCGGATTCGGTATCCAGCGCGCTGGTCGCCTCGTCCAGCACCAGGATCGGCGCGTTCTTGAGGATCGCGCGGGCGATCGCAATGCGCTGGCGCTGGCCGCCGGAAAGCATGTTGCCGCTCTGTCCGATCTGGGTGTGGATGCCTTTCGGCATGCGCGCGATGAACTCCATCGCGTTGGCCGCCTCGGCGGCGGCGATGATGTCCGCCTCGCTGGCGCCGGCCAGTTCGCCGTAGGCGATGTTGTCGGCCACGCTGCCGTCGAACAGCACCACGCTTTGCCCGACCCAGCCGATCTGCCGGCGCAGCGAGGCCAGCGTGTAGGCCTCGTAATTCTGGCCATCCAGCATGATCAGTCCGTCGCTGGGCGCATAGAAGCGCGGCAGCAGGCTGACCAGACTGCTCTTGCCGCTGCCGGAGCGACCGACCAGTGCGGTCACCGTGCCCGGCGCGCAATGCAGATCGACGCCGCGCAATGCTTCTATCTCGCTGCGCGGATAGACCAACCGGATGCCATGCATCGACAGGTCGCCGCGCGTGTGCTCCAGCACCACGGTACCGTGATCAGGCTCGGGCGGCAGGTCGATGATCTCGAACAAGTCCTCGGCCGCCGACAGTCCACGCTGGATATTCGCCTGCACATTGGCAAGCCGCCGCAGCGCCGGCAACATCATGCCCATCGCTGTCAGCACGGCCACAAACACGCCTGCCGACATTTCATTCAGCACTTGTGGCCGTGTACCCATAAACACCAGCGCGGCCAGCGCGCAGGCAGCCACCAGCTGGATGGTGGAACTGGATGTTGCATTGGTCGCCGCGATCTTCAGATTCAGCCCGCGGGTGCGTCGGGTGACCTCATCGAAGCGTCCGCTCTCATGGGCCTGACCACCGTAGACCCGAACCTCGCGATGCGCACCGACCGACTCCTCCACCGTGCCGGTGACCGAACCCATTGAACCCTGAATCCGTCGGCTGATCTGCCGGTAGCGTCGACTGACCACGGCAGCAATCAAGGCGATCGCCGGCACCATCACCAGCAGCACCGAAGTGAGATAGATACTGTTGTAGAGCATCACGCCGAGCATGGCGATGACGGTGAATCCGTCGGTCACGACAGTCTTTATGGCATCGGTCGCTGCGGCGGCCACCTGCTCGCTGGTGTAGGTAATGCGGGAAATCTGCTGTCCCGACGGTTCGGCACCGAAGAACGCTGCCGGCAGTCGCAGATAGGCATCGAACACATCCTGCTGGACCGCCTGCACCACATGGCGGCCCATGTACGAAATGCCGTAACTGCTGACGAAGGTGCCGATTGAACGCACCAGAAAAAGGGCGATGATCCAGATCGGCATCCAGAAAATCAGATAAGGATCTTTCTTGGTAAACAGCTCATCGGTGATGAGTTTGAACAGGTCCGTGAAAATCGCCTGGCCGCCGCCATCCGCCAGCATGCCAAGCATCGAGATCAGGCCCACCACCCAATAGCGCCGGGTATAGCCGAGCAGACGCCAATAGACCCGACGGGTCTCGGCGTCCCAGATCGATATCTTCTTGGGCTTGTCGCTCACTGCGCGGCGCCCGGCTTGCTCGGTGTGGTCGCGATCGAGAGCTTGGTGAAACCGAGCTGGCCCAGTGCATCCATCGCGGTGACCACGTCCTGATGCGGCGTCATCGCATCGGCGCGGATCGTCACCTGGCGCTCGCGGTCGGCACCGGCGTTGCGCGCGATGGTCTGCTTGAGCGGCTCGATACCCTCGCCCAGCACCTCGTCGCTGCCCACATAGAAGTGGCCATCACGGTCGATCATGATGGTCAGCGTCGAGGCGTTCATGTCGCGATCCTGCGTGCTCGCCTGCGGCAGGGTCACCTGCAGGCGCGAATGCTGAATAAACGTGCTGGTCAGCACGAAGAACATCAGCAGGGTCAGCAGCACGTCGATCAACGGAATCACGTTGATCTCGAAATCGTCCTGGCGGCGGTCGTTGCCGATACGCATCGGTGCGCGCTCAGCCCGCGCCCGGCGCGGTCGGTGCCTGCGTACGACGCGGACGCACCGGTGCCGTCGCAACGACAGGAGCGAGGGTCAGATCGTCCAGCAAGGCCGTCGCCTGCTTTTCCATCTCCACGCAATAGCCGGCCACGCGCGAACGGAAATACCGGTGCAGCACATACGCCGGGATCGCCACGGTCAGGCCAGACGCGGTGCAGATCAGTGCCTCGCCAATGCCACCAGCCATCTTGGCCGGGTCGCCGATGCCACCGGCCATCACTTCCATGAACATGCGGATCAGGCCGATCACGGTGCCGAACAGACCCAGCAACGGACCGATCAGCGCGATCGTGCCCAACGTGTTGAGGTAGCGCTCCATCCGGTGGATGACGTGCCGACCGGTGTCCTCGATGCGCTCCTTGATCAGCTCGCGTGGTTGCCGGCGCACAGCCAGCGCGGCGGCCAGCAATTCTCCCAGCGGCGAACCGTTCGACAGCGTGTCGAGATGGCCCGGATCGAGTTGGCCGGAACGCGCCCACTGGCGTACCTCGTCGCCCAGACCCGGCGGCAGCACCGACTTGCGGCGCAGGGTCCAGCAACGCTCCAGCACGATCGCCAGGGCGATCGCCGAACAGATCAGGATGGGCACCATCGCCCAGCCACCAGCCATCAGAATTTCCAGCACTTTTCGACCCGCCGCACTGCCTGACAAGGAGCGCGCATGATAGCAGTGTCGACCCATCGTACTGCGGCAGGCGTGGCATTCTCCGCTTCACTCGCGCCAGTAGCGCGGCTGCTGCTGGCGCCAGCCCGGCCCGCGCCGTGGCGAAGCAACCGCGCGGAAATCCAGCGGGATCGCACCCTGCTCGGCCGTATTGAACACCGGCACATCGGCCTCGGCATAGCGCGCCAGCACCTCCGCCCTGGGATGGCCGAAGCGGTTGCGCCAGCCTGCCGATACCAGCGCCAGCGGCGGCCGCACCGCAGCGATGAAGGCAGCGCTGGACGAAGTCTTGCTGCCGTGATGCGGCACCAGCAACACCGGCGCCGCCCCCGCGTCGAGCGCAGCGGCCACTTGCGGCTCCACTTTCGAACTGATGTCGCCGGTCAACAGCAGGCGTCCGCCGTCCCCCTCGACCAGCAGCACGCAGGAGCTGTCGTTGTCCCGATCGCCTTCGCCACGCGCCGGGCTCAGCACGCGAAAACGCACACCGTCCCACCGCCACGACTGCCCAGCGGTGCACTGGCGCATCGGCAAAGGCATCCGCGCGGGTTCACCCGCGTAGCGTGCTGCCTCCGGGAATGCCGTTGCGACCGCCTCGGCGCCACCGGCATGATCGTTGTCGCCATGGCTGATCATCAGCATGTCGAGCCGGGTGACGCCAAGAGCATGGATCGACGGCAGCGCCACCGCCTCGCCGAGATCGAAGCCCGACGGATAGCGCGCACCGGTGTCGTACAGCAGCGCGTGGTCGTGGGTACGCAGCAGCACCGACAGGCCCTGCCCCACATCCAGCACCCACACCTGGAACGCACCCTCGGTCGGCAATTGGCGCGGCGGCCACAGCAACGGGAAAAACAGCAACAACCCGAGCCAGCGCAGCGGCACACCGCGCGGCAGGAACAGCCACAACGCACCGAGCAGAGCCAGCAGCAAGGCATATGGCTGCACCGTCGGCAGATACCAATGCGCCCCGGGCCAGCTCGCCATCCGTTCCAGCAACCACCATTGCGCATGCGCCAGCTGCGCGGCCAGCCACAGTACCGGCGTGGCCAGTGGCGGGCACAGTCCGAGCAGCAACATGCCGAGCAACGCACACGGCACGATCACGAAGCTGACCAGTGGCACCGCGATCAGGTTGGACAACGCGCCCACCAGCGAGGCCTGCCCGAAAAACCACAAGGTCAGTGGCAGCAGCGCCACTGTCATCACCATCTGCCCGGCCGACAGCTCATGCACGAACGCGCGCAACCCGCGCCCGCGGGACTGCATGCACAGCATCAGAAATGCCACGCCGACGAACGACAGCCAGAAGCCCGCCGCCAGCACCGCCAGCGGATCGAACAGCAGGATCGCGATCATCGCCAGCGCCAGCGACTGCGCGCCGCTGCTGCCGCGCCGACTGCAACGCGCCAGTGCCACCACCGCGATCATCAACAGCGTGCGTACCGTAGGCAGACCGAAACCGGCCAGCGCGCTATAGATGCCGGCGACCAGCAACGCGGCCGCCGCCTGCGCCTGCGGCCGTGGCAGCCACAAACCCAGCCGCGGCCACAACGCATGAGCCAGCATCGCCAGCCACACCCCGAACACCGCAGCCACGCTTACGTGGAAACCGGAAATCGCGATCAGATGCGACACGCCGTTCGCACGCGCGATTTCCCAATCCTGCGGCGTCAGTCCGCGCGTATCACCCACCGAAAACGCCTGCAATAACGCCGCGTCATGCGGATCATGCACGCGCGCCGCGATGCCACGGGTGATCGCGTCGCGCACGCCATCGACGCACCAGTGCGGGCCGGCCAGCCGGACATTGTCGGGATCGTCGCGCACATAGCCGGTGGCGACGATGCCGCGCTCCAGCGCCGAGCGCTCGCTGTCGGCCACGCCTGGATTGAGCAGGCCGCGCGGCCGCTTCAACCGCAGCAACAGCTGCCAGCGGGTACAGGGTTGCAGCGTCGGCGCTTCGTCATACCAGGACACCGTCACACGACCATGCAGCGCGACCGGATGGCCATCCAGCGTGGCCCGTTCCACTTGCAGCATGAAGCGGCTGGCGTCACTGCCGGCCTGCGGCAGACCGATGATGCTGCCGGTCACTGCGATGTCCTGACCCTCCAGTGCACGCGGCAAGCGCGCTTCCATCGCCGTGGCACCATGCCATGCCGACCAGACGATGCCGAAAAGCACACACGCCAGCCAGCGCCAGCGTGGCCATCGCCATGCCAGCAGCAACGCCCCCGACAACAACAAACCCAGACACCAACGCGGCGGCAGACTCGGCAGCCATTGCACCAGCAACACGCCAGACAGCAACGCCAGTGTTGCCGTGATTGCCGCCGTTCGTGCCATGCCGCGCCCCGTTCCATCGTGGATACGGTCGAGCCTAGCGCGGCCCCTGCGGCATCGAGGATGAAAAGCATGTAGGCGCGCACCTGTGCACGAGATCGATCATGCCTTCACCGATTTGCCGGGAAGCCATCGGGTCAGCCCCTCCCCTGCTTGCAGAGCCTGTCCCGGACTTGATCCGGGAGGAGTGTTGGATGGGGTGCTCTTGATCTTTCCCGCCAGCTCGGACAACCCCTCTCAATCTCTCCTGCGCGCGGGGGAGAAGCCACAGAGTCAGCCCTTCGGGCGTTCCTGCAGCACGCCGTTGTGCAGCACCAGGGTGCGATCCATCCGCGCTGCCAGACGGGTGTCGTGGGTGACCAGGATGAAGCTGGTGCCGATCTCGCGATTGAGTTCCAGCATCAGCGCGTAGACCTGCTCCGCATTGCCTTCATCGAGGTTGCCGGTGGGCTCGTCGCCGAGCACGCAGGCCGGCTTGGTCACCAGCGCACGCGCCACCGCGCAACGCTGGCGTTCGCCACCGGACAACTCCGACGGCTTGTGATGCGTGCGACCGCCCAGTCCGACCCGTTCCAGCAAGCCCGCTGCCTCACGCTCGGCCTCGGCGATCGGCGTGCCGCGGATCAGCAGCGGCATGCATACATTCTCCAGCGCGGTGAACTCGGGCAGCAGATGATGGAACTGGTAGATGAAGCCGAGCGAGCGGTTGCGCACGCGGCCGCGTTCGGCGTCGGAAAGCTTCGACAAGATGCGGCCATCTACTTCCACTTCGCCGGCGGTCAGCGTATCCAGGCCGCCGATGATGTGCAGCAGCGTGCTCTTGCCCGAGCCGGAAGCACCGACGATCGCCATCGTCTCGCCGCGCTTCAGGGTGAAGCTGACGTCGCTCAGCACGTCGGTGCGCAGGCCGCCCTCGTCGTAGGTCTTGGCGACGTGGCTGGCGCGCAGCACGTTTTCGTTCGACGGCATCGTGTTGTTCTCATTCATAGCGCAGCGCCTGCGCCGGCTGCGTGCGCGAGGCGCGCCACGCGGGATAGAGGGTGGCCAGCAGCGAGAAGGTGAAGGTAAGCAGTGCGACCCAGCCCACGTCGTGCCAGTCCAGCCGGCTCGGCACTTCGCTGATGTAATAGACGTCCGGCGACAGGAAGGTCACGTGGAAGGTGTGCTCGATCCACTTGATGATGCCCGGCAGCTTCCACGACAGCAGCGAGCCGCAGCCCACGCCGAAGCCGATCCCGACGAAGCCCACCAGCACGCCCTGCACCATGAACATGCCCATGATGCTGCGTGGCGTGGCGCCGAGCGTGCGCAGGATCGCGATGTCGGCCTGCTTGTCGGTGACCAGCATCATCAGCATCGAGATCAGGTTGATCACCGCGACCAGGATGATCAGCGACAGGATGATGAACATCACCATCTTTTCCATCGACAGCGCGGCGAACAGATTCGCATTGGTATCCATCCAGGTCTGCACCCGATAGACCTGGCCCAGCCGGTCAGCCAGCTCGGTGGCGACCGGGCGCGCGTTGAACAAGTCATCCAGGCGCAGCCGGATGCCGGTGGGACCACTCAGATCATTGAGCTTCTCGGCATCGCTCATGTTGACCAGCGCCAGGCCGGAGTCGAACTGCTCCATGCCCAGCTCGAACGTGCCCACCACATGGAAGCTGCGCATCCGCGGCACGCTGCCCAACGGTGACCCGCGCAGCTGCTGCACCGCCATGGTCACCCGGTCGCCTACGCTGACGCCCAGCGTCATCGCCAGCTCGCGACCCAGCACGATATTCCAGCTGCCCGGGGTCAGCCCATCGAGCTTGCCCTCGAGCATGTGCTTGCCGATGTCGACGACCTTGGGTTCCTGCGCCGGCTCGATGCCGCGCACCAGCGCACCACTGGAACGACGCGCCAGCAACATCGCTTCGGATTCGACGTACGGCGCGGCACCAAGCACATGCGGATTCGCCTCGGCCATCTTCAATGCGCGCGGCCAGTCCTGCACGCTTTCGCCGACGCCGGAGACGGTCGCATGCGAGATCGCGCCAAGAATGCGTGAACGCATCTGGTAGTCGAAACCGTTCATCACCGACATCACCGTGATCAGCGCGATCACGCTGATCGCGATGCACACGATCGACACGGTGGAAATGAACGAGATGAACTGGTTGCGCCGCTTGGCACGGGTGTAGCGCAGGCCGATGAAAAGTTCGAGCGGTCGAAACATGGGCGGGTCGCTTGTGGGGATCGCAGGGCGGGCCGCCCGGTCATCCATTATCAGGTATTCGATGAGACCGTGCTGCGGCGGCGAAGTTGCCGACTGGTCAGATCATGCAGATCAGAGCCGCGATACCGCCTCGTCCAGTTGCATCGTCGCCAGTCGCATGCGCAGGCGGCGGCGGATATCGGCGTCGCTGTTGTCCGGTGCCAGCAACAGCACCTGCACGCCACGTTCCACGGCTTTCAGACGCAACAGCACGAACGCGTCGAACACACGGAATGAAGCCAGCGTGGCCGGCACGTCCTCATGATCGATCAGACGCAGCGTCCAGCCGTTGTCGGCACTCCAGCCCGCGGCGGTTATCCGCGCCGCTGCCAGCCGACGGACTGATTGCCATGTCGCCAGCAGCACGGCGACGCCAAGCAGGCATTTCAACCACAAGCCCAGCGCACACAGCGCCACGGCCAGCACGGCCACGATGGCAACGACGATCAGCACTCGTCGCAGCAGTCGCGATGGCCGGTATTCAAAGCCGATGGCGGGCGCGGATGTCATCGATGATCGCCTGCCAGTCCGCCCGCGCGGGACGCGCGTGACCCATCACCCAGTCCCACAGATCCGGGTCCTGCACGTCGAGCAGTTCGTCGAACGCCTGCTGCTGTGTTTCATCGGCATCTGCAAAGCGCTCGTCCAGCCAGCCGCCGAAAAGGGCATCCAGCTCGCGAGTACCGCGGCGCGTGCGCCAGCGCAGGCGCTTGAGACGGGCAGTTTCCATAGGGTCAATGCGCGCAGGCGCCTCCTTGGCCTCCTCTCCCCAAAGGGGAAAGGTTATGCGGTGTCGCCACGAGGCGACACCGGCTTCATGCCGAACGCCGCTCCACCATCAGCTTCTTGATCTCGGCAATCGCCTTGGCCGGGTTCAAGCCCTTCGGGCAGGTGCGCGTGCAGTTCATGATGGTATGGCAGCGGTACAGCTTGAACGGATCTTCCAGATCATCCAGCCGTTCGCCGGTGGCCTCGTCACGCGAATCGACGATCCAGCGGTAGGCCTGCAGCAGGATCGCGGGGCCGAGGTACTTGTCGCCGTTCCACCAGTAGCTCGGGCAGCTGGTCGAGCAGCACGCACACAGGATGCACTCGTACAGGCCGTCGAGCTTCTTGCGCTCTTCCGGCGACTGCAGCCGCTCGCGAGCCGGCGCCGGGCTTTGTGTGCTCAGCCACGGCTTGATCGAGGCGAACTGCGCGTAGAAATGGGTAAGGTCAGGCACCAGATCCTTCACTACCGGCATGTGCGGCAGCGGGTAGATCTTCACATCGCCGGAGGCGCACTCGCTGATCGCACGGGTGCAGGCCAGCGTGTTGGTGCCGTCGATGTTCATGGCGCACGAACCGCAGATGCCTTCGCGGCACGAGCGACGCAGGGTCAGCGTGGGATCGATCTCGTTCTTGATCTTCAGCAACGCGTCCAGAACCATCGGGCCGCATGCAGCCAGATCGACCTCATACGTATCGATGCGTGGGTTCTGGCCGTCGTCCGGCGACCAGCGGTAGATGCGGAAGGTACGCGGATTCTTCGCACCCTTCGCCGGATAATGCCTGCCCGGCTGGATCTTGGAATTCTTCGGTAGCGAAAACTCTGCCATGTGCTGAACCCTTCAACTTTCTGCAGGAGGGCTTGCGCCCCGACCGTACCAACAATGATGCAACTTCCACGTGGCGGACAGAGCCGCCGCGAGGCATCAGTAAACGCGTTTTGCCGGTGGCACGGCCTTGACCTCGTCGGTCATCGGGTTCATGTGCACCGGACGCGAGTCGAAGCGTGGCTTGCCGGCCTCGTCGACCCACGCCAGCGTGTGCTTCATCCAGTTGACGTCATCGCGTTCGGGGAAGTCCTCACGCGCATGACCGCCACGACTTTCCAGTCGCTGTTCGGCGCCATACATGGTGGCAATCGCCTGATCCAGCAGGTTGGCCAGCTCCAGCGTTTCGATCAGGTCGGAGTTCCACACCAGCGAACGATCGCTGACGTGGACGTCCTTGAACGATTCGCGCACGGCAGAGATTTTTTCGCAGCCTTCCTTCAGCGTCTTGCCGGTACGGAACACTGCCGCATCGCTCTGCATGGTCCGCTGCATTTCCATGCGGATCTGTGCGGTCGGCTTGCTGCCATTGGCATTGCGCAGGCCGTCGAAGCGGGCCAGCGCCCTGTCCAGCACGTTGGTCGGCAGATCCTTGTGCGCCGTCTCCGGCTTGATCAGCTCGGCGCAGCGATGCGCCACGGCCCGACCGAACACCACCAGGTCGAGCAGCGAGTTGGAGCCCAGGCGATTGGCGCCGTGCACGGAGACACAGGCCGCCTCGCCGATCGCGAACAGACCCGGCACCACCGCGTCGACGTCGTCGCCGCGCTTCTGCACCACTTCGCCATGATAGTTGGTGGGTATGCCACCCATGTTGTAGTGCACGGTCGGAATGACCGGGATCGGTTCCCTGGTCACGTCAACGCCGGCAAAGATCCGTGCCGACTCGGCGATGCCCGGCAGGCGCTCGTTGATCACATCCGGACCGAGGTGCATCAGGTTGATGTAGATGTGGTCCTTGTGCTCACCGACGCCGCGACCCTCGCGGATCTCCATCGTCATCGCGCGGCTGACCACGTCGCGCGAGGCCAGATCCTTCGCATTTGGCGCGTAACGCTCCATGAAGCGCTCGCCCTCGGAGTTGGTGAGGTAGCCACCCTCGCCACGCACCCCTTCGGTGATCAGGCAGCCGGCGCCATAGATACCGGTCGGATGGAACTGTACGAACTCCATGTCCTGCAATGCGAGGCCGGCGCGCAACACCATGCCGCCACCGTCACCGGTGCAGGTATGCGCCGAGGTAGCGCTGAAGTAGGCGCGACCGTAACCGCCAGTCGCCATCACCACCGCGTGACCGCGGAAGAAATGCAGGGTGCCTTCGTTCATGTCGAGCGCGAGCACGCCACGGCAGACACCTTCGGCATCGAAGATCAGGTCGATCGCGAAGTATTCGATGAAGAACGTGGCGTCATGCGCCAGCGCCTGCTGGTACAGCGTGTGCAGAATCGCGTGGCCGGTGCGGTCGGCCGCGGCGCAGGTGCGCTGCGCGGTGCCCTTGCCATAATGCGTGGTCATGCCGCCGAACGGGCGCTGGTAGATCTTGCCTTCCTCGGTACGCGAGAACGGTACGCCGTAATGTTCCAGCTCGATGATCGAGGGAATCGCCTCGCGGCACATGTACTCGATCGCGTCCTGATCGCCGAGCCAGTCGGAACCCTTGACGGTATCGTAGAAGTGGAAGCGCCAGTCGTCCTCGCCCATGTTGCCGAGGGCCGCCGAGATGCCACCCTGCGCCGCCACCGTGTGCGAGCGGGTCGGGAACACCTTGGTGATGCAGGCGGCCTTGAGGCCCTTCTCGGCCAGGCCGAAGGTGGCGCGCAGGCCCGCGCCGCCGGCGCCGACCACGATCACGTCATACAAATGTTGCCGGACTTTGTAGGTATCTGACTTGTAGCTTTCCATGAAACCGTTTCCTCGCGTCTTATGGGGTCAGTGCAATGCGCAGCACGGCAAGCACGCTTGCCAGCGCGCCCAGTACCGCGAGGAACTTGATCGCCACCAGCAGGACGACTTCCTTCCAGCGGGTATGCACGTAATCCTCAACCACCACCTGCAGGCCGAGCACGGCATGCCAGAACATGGTGAGCACGAACGCGATCAGCAGCAGCGCGTTCCACGGCCGCGCGACCGCCGCATGCGCGGTGGCGTAGTCGGCATGCAGCAGGCACAACACGGTCGCGACGAACCATACACCGAGCAGCACCAGCGCCGCCGCGGTCACGCGCTGGGTCCACCAGTGGCCCACGCCGGAATGGGACGACCCCAGGCCACGCGCCGTCTTCAGCGGATTACGCAGATCCCTCGCAGTCATGCTGCACCTCCAGCCGTCAGTACATAAGCCCATACCAGTACGGTAAGCACGATACTGCCGGCGATCGACAGCCAACTGGAGCGCACGAACTGGGGAATCGCGTAACCGGCGCCGGCATCCTGGATCAGGTGCCGGATGCCGTTGCACAGGTGATAGAACAACGCCCAGCTCCAACCGAACAGCAGGATCATGCCGACCGGGCTGCCGATGATGCCCCTGAAGTGATCGAAGCTGTCTTCACCCGCGGCCAGATGCAGCAGGCCAGCTACCACCACCACGCTGCCGACGGCCAAGGCGATGCCGGTGGCGCGATGCACGATGGAAGTCATCATCTGCACCTGCCGCTTGTATATCTGTAGATGCGGAGAGAGCGGTCGTTGCGTGTCTGCCATGGCGGCTATCCTGAGTGGAATCGCTGGTGTCCGTGCCGCACCCGCTCCTGTACGCGATCGGCGACGAGCGCCGTTGCGGTCGTTCAGAAGTCGATGCAGCGCCCGTTCTTTTCCCAGTCGCCGTAGCGGGTGGGATCAGGAGCCGGCCGTTCCGCCGGCAGCCTGTCCTGCACCGGGCCCACAGGCACGGCGATTGTTTCCGCCGGAACGGAAGCAGGTGTGGATTCAGCTGGGAAGGAGGTATCGGACATGGTTTTTTGGTAAGCCGACGAAGGTTAATACTTGCGGCATAGCAGCACAACCTTGACCAGGACGCCGTGTTGGCTGTGACGCTTCCATTATCCCTACTTGCGACGGGCTCCTGCTGCCCCAACCTACAACTGCCTATGTCGACATCCTATCCCGCGGAAACCCTGCTGATCGAAGGCCCGGACGCGACGGCGTTTGCGCATGCCCAGTTCAGCAGCAACGTCAGTTCACTCGCTACCGGCCAGTGGCAGTTCAGTGCATGGCTAGATCCGCAAGGGCGCGTACGCGCGCTGTTTCATCTGGCTCGACTCGCTGACGATCGCTATCTCGTATTGCTTCGCGGCGGCGTTGCAGAAGCCGTGGCCGAAGCGCTGCGGCGTTTCGTGTTCCGCGCGAAACTCAGCCTGACTGCGTTACCCGCGCGCGCGCTGACGGCTGGACCGATCATGCCATTGCATGCGATCAGCGACGAAGCCGGAATACTCTCGCTGGGTTGCAACACGCACAGCCTGCAGATCACCGCTGCCGATATCGGCGATAGCGACTGGCGCTTGCCGCAACTGCGCGCGGGCTGGCCGTGGCTGCCGACACAGACATTGAACGAACTGCTTCCGGCGGCATTGTCGCTGCAGCGTCTGCAGGCGGTCGCCATCGACAAGGGTTGCTATCCCGGCCAGGAGATTGTTGCGCGACTGCACTATCGCGGCGGTCACAAGCGACATCTGCACAGCGTCACATTGTCGCAAGCCGCAAATGCTGGCGACATGCTGTGTCATGGCGATCGCGAAGTCGGTTGCGTGCTCGATGTACTCACTACACAGGACAGCATCGCGGCACTCGTTGTGTTGACCGACGAGGTTGCTGCACAGGCGCGCAATGGACATCCGGATCCATTCAACGACGGCCTCATGATGCATATCGACACATCGTGGCCGGCATGAGTAATGCTTGTCGTCACAAACAAAATTCGTTATGGCACTTGCCAGCGGATTGTGAGCATCAGTTAAACTTCATTTGCCCGGCACTTGCCAGCGGTGGATACCACCACTAGGCTTCGCCGATTGAATATCGCGACATCCGGAACACGGGATGTCGAAGTACGCGACGAACCGGAAGAGTCCGAATCGGCGCGACCCGGCAGAAGCATCGCCGGATGGAAAATCGCCTCGCATCCAACGAGCGCGCAACAGTTGCAGGCAACACGGCCGACCCGGCACGCGCAACGCCCAGCAGCACCCAAATCCGCGATCGGCACAGTCCCGCCGCTCGACCGCCACAATCCCGTGGCAAAGCGCCTGACCACAAGTTTCGGTCGTGGCGATAGATCCAGATGGAACGGCCTGCCCGCCCGTCCATCGCAATGGCGCACAAAGCCTGCAGTCTGCTTTGCGCGTACAGCACGTTGGAGGCAGAACCATGAAACTTTCCATGCTGTTGTGGCTGACGTCATTGATGCCCCAGCCCGTCGCCGACCAGGCCTGCCTGGCCACTACCGTCTACCTGGAAGCACGCAGCGAACCGACCATTGGTCAGCTCGCCGTAGCCGAGGTGGCCCTGCGCCGCCGTGATCGCGGCCAGTGGGGCGCGACCGTGTGCAAGGTGGTGACCTCGCCGCACCAGTTCGCGACAACCACCACGCCCGGCTCTTTCGAGGTCAACAATCTCGAAGCCTTCAACAAGGCGTGGCAGGTGGCCGGCAGGTCACTTCGCAACTGGCAATTGCCGCTCGCGCAGCGCCACATGCTGGTGCCTCGCGCCGATCACTTCGCCACGACCGCGATCTCTCCGGCCTGGTCGCACAACCGCCCCAGCGTGACGATCGGCGAACACGCCTTCTACGCCGTAAACTGATCCGCGACACGCCGCACAAGCCTGCGTCAATAAAAAAGCCCTCACATGAGGGCTTTTTTAGTTTTGGACGTCCATACATATGGACATCCATACGGCCAAGTAAAAATCAACGTGCGTAGACGTGATCGCCATTGACTTCGACATAGTCGCCATTGCGGACGCCAGGGTCTTCGCGCTGGGTGACCGTGGCGTACTGACCGTTGTCCAGCCGCACCACGATGCGCCATGCGGCGCTGCTGCCGTCATTGCGCTTGCCGATCTGGTTGCCGACGACGCCGCCAGCGACAGCGCCAACCACCGTCGTCGCCTTGCGGCCATCGCCCTTGCCTATTGTGTTGCCAAGAACGCCGCCGGCAACTGCACCGATGATTGCGCCGAGCGTGCCGCCATTGCCGCTGCTGCCGTCGATATAGACCTGCTGCACATCCTGTACCACGCCGCACGTCTGGCAACGATCGTTCCGGCTGCCGTAGCTGCTGCTCTGCTGCTGTCCCTGATAGCCACGATTGTAGTTGCCACCGTTGCCGTAAGGTGCGGTCACACAACCGCCAAGGGCAACGCCCGCCGTGACCACTGCAACCAGGGCAAACTTGCTCGTCAGTGCATTCATTTGAGTCACTTCCTTTTCAGTGGTTCGATTCAGCGAGCGTCGGAAACTGCCGTCACACCTTCCTGTACCTGCACCCGGTCACCCGGATCGTGATCCATGCGCACGGTACGGGTCACGCCGTTGTACACGTACTTCACGTCGTAGCCCACGATCTTGTCGCTGGTGTTGTTGACGGTGCTGCACTTGCGCTGCACCGATGAGGTCACCTGGGCATGCTGGCGACTGGCCTCGATGCGATTACCGGCATAACCACCGCCAACGGCACCCGCGACCGTGGCCAGCGTATTGCCCTTGCCGCCGCCGACCATATGACCCAGCAGGCCACCAGCGACCGCACCAATCGCGGTACCGGCAATCCGGTGCTGATCCTTCGGCGGCGCGGTCTGTGTCACAGTCTCATCGTGACAGACTTCCCGCGGAGTGTTCGTCGTCGAGCGCACGGGATCGACACTGACCACCTTGGCGTATTTGACTGCGGCATCCGCGCCGCCATCCGCATTGGCAGCCGTGCTGACACCCGCATCGGCGGCACCATTGGAAGTGCCTGCATCCGCACTGCGATTGCAAGCCCCAAGGCTTGTGGCGAGTGCGGCTGCGATAGCGACATTGAGTACATTGACCATCAATCTGTTCATTACGATCCTCCCACTGTTTGTATGCTGCTGCCTTGCCTGGCATGTTTTGCACCAGCGCAATAACCTGCGGCGCCATTGAACCGCTATTCAACTGAATCGGAGCTAGCTCGCGCTCGTAACATTATCTTCACATCGAAGCCATCGAACTCTCTGCCAGTGCACGAAAATCGCATGATGCCCAAGCTAGTCGACACCCACGTCCATCTCGATGACGACGCGTTCGCCATTGACCGCGACGCAGTGATCGAGCGCGCTGGTCGGGCCGGGATTGACACGATGATCGTGCCCGCCGTCGACGCGAACAGCTGGCCACGGATCAAGGCATTGTGCGCCCGACATGCCGAGCTGCATCCCGCCTTCGGGCTGCATCCGATGTTCCTTGCCAATCATGTACCGGCACATGTGGACGTAATGTCTGCATGGCTCGACACGGAGCAGGCGGTCGCCGTCGGCGAGATCGGCCTGGATTTCCATGTCGACGGGCTCGATCACGAACTCCAGCGGCACTACTTCTCGCGTCAGCTGCAATTGGCACGCGGGCACGACTTGCCAGTGATCGTGCATGCACGCGGCGCACTGGAGGAAGTGAGCCTGACCCTGCGCCGCACCGGCGGCTTGCGCGGCGTGGTGCACAGCTTTTCGGGCAGCGAGCAGCAGGCAGAACAGCTGTGGGAAATCGGCTTTCATCTCGGCATTGGCGGTCCGGTGACCTACCCGCGTGCGCAACGGCTGCGCCGCATCGTGGCGCAAATGCCGATCGAGTTCCTGTTGCTGGAAAGCGACGCACCGGATCAACCCGATGCGGCCCATCGCGGCGAGCGCAATGAACCTGCGCGGGTCACCGAAGTATTGCGCTGCGTCGCGGAATTGCGCGATGCATCCGAAACAGACATCGCCGCTGCAACCAGCGCCAACGCACGCCGCCTGTTCGGGCTCGATCGCCAAAACAGCTGAGCGCGGCCTTCAACCCCGTGTCCATGGCTACTTGCGCAGGCGATCCCGTGCTTGCTATCTTTTATTTCATCGATGAAATATAAATTGATGAAATGGCACACCTGACGAATTGCATCACGATGATGGACGAAGGCATCGGCCGGGTGAGCCAGATCATCCCGCAGATGCCTGCACCCGAAGCGCGGCTGTGCCGACTGATGCTGATGGTCGGCGCCAGCCTCGAAGAAGAGCTTGAGTTCAAGCTCAAGCCGCACAAGCTCAACCACAGTGAATTTCTGACCCTGATGATCCTGTACAGCCGCCCGGACGGCAGCTCGACGCCGGGCGAGCTGTGCGAGTTCGCCACCCAGGGCGCCACCAACATGACCCGCATCGCCAACGCGCTGGTCAAGCGCGGGCTGATCACCCGTGGTGCCAGCGAAGAGGACCGTCGCCGCGTGCTGATCCGCATCACGCCAGCCGGCCGGCGCTTCGTGCAGAAGATGCTGCCGCCGATGTTTCCCCGTGTCGCGACCATGTTTGCCGGCTTCAGCGACAACGACAAACGCAACCTGAGCCGCCTGCTGCGCAAGCTGGCGCACAACCTCGACCAGCTGAGCGAAACACCACCGCCATGAAGGAAGCTCCGATGAAGCACGCCCTGCTCCGCGGCCGCACGGCGCTGGCCGCGGCGACCCTGCTCATGCTGGCCGCCTGCGCCAGCGCACCTGGCAAACTCGGCTCGCCGGCGTTGCGCGACGACGTGCCACTGGCCGGCCTGCAGACCCCTGCCCGCATTGGCTGGCCCGCCGCATCGTGGTGGCGCCAGTACGATGACCCGCAACTGGATGATCTGATTGACCGCGCCATGCAGCAGTCGCCGGATCTCGCACTGGCACAAAGCCGTGTGCAGAACGCCGACCAGTCGGCACGGCTTGCCGCGGCGCAACTGGGCCTGTCGGTCAACGGCAGCGCGCAGGTATCGCGCACGCGCATGAGCGATCATGGACTGATCCCGAGCAGGTTCCTCGGCTTCTCCTGGTACAACCAGGCCGACCTCGGCATGCAGCTGCAATACGACTTCGACTGGTGGGGCAAGAAGCGCGCGACGATGGAGGCCGCACTGGATCAGGCCCATGCCGCCGAAGCGCAGCGCAGCGCTGCCGCCTTGGCGATCCAGTACGCCGTGGCTGATACCTACTTCGGTTGGCAGGCCGATCAGGCACGCCTGCAGCTGACCGATCAACTGCTCGCCACGCAGCAGCAGTTCACGCATATCGCCGAATTGCGCGTACAGCAGGGCATCGATCTGCCGGACGAGGCGCAGAAGGCCCGTGCACAGCTGGCCGCGGTGCGCGAAATGCGCGTGGCGCTCGACGGCTCGGCGAAGATCCGCCGCGCCGCACTCGCCTCGCTGCTCGGCATCGCACCGACACAACTGCCGGAGCTCAAGGCTCGTCCGCTGCCGACGGTCGAGCGCGGTGTGCCGGCGGGTGCCGGGCTCGACCTGATCGCACGCCGCCCCGACATCGCCGCCAGTCGCTGGCAGGTCGAGGCCGCGTTGAAGCAGACCGATGCGGCGCGTGCCGAGTTCTTTCCCGACATCAGCATTACCGCACTGGCTGGCCTGTCCAGCATCGACATGGGCAAGCTGCTCACCGCCGGCAGCCGCACGTTTGCACTGACCCCGGCGCTGCACCTGCCGATTTTCAACGGCGGCGCACTCGAGGCCAACTATGGCCTGAGCAAGGCCCAGCTCGGCGCGACGGTGGCGCAGTACAACAGCACCGTCCTGACCGCTGCACGCGAAGTGGCGACACAGGCGCTAAGCGCCGAACAGGTCGCCGCCCGCCAGCACGAACAGCAAGCTCAACTCGATGCCGACCAGCAGTTGCTGGCGAACGCACAGGCGCGTGCACATCAGGGCGTGCGCGATGCCCGCGAACGCCTGGGCGCGCAAGCCGAACTGTTGCAACAGCGCGATGCCGCAGCCCAGTTGCAGGCGCAGGCATTGAGCACCGATCTTGCCCTGATCAAGGCACTCGGCGGCGGCTATCGCGACAATCCGCCGGCCGCCGCGACCGCCGAATCCTCTTCCCCTTCTGTTACCGCCGGAGCCGCCGACCATGAGCGCCACTGAGTCCGACAAGTCGTCCGTCGACGCCAACGACAGCGGCATGGCCGCAAAAGATCCTGCCAAACGCCGGCGCGTACTGCTGATCGTGGCCGGCGCATTCATCCTCGCCGGACTGATCTGGTTCCTGCTGTGGCTGTTCGTGCTTTCCAGCCGAGTGAAAACCGACAACGCCTACGTCGGCGGCAATCAGGTGGCGATCTCGGCACAGGTACCGGGCACGGTGGTGGCGATCCTCGCCGACGACACCCAGCACGTCGACGCCGGCCAGGTGCTGGTGAAACTGGACAGCACCGACGCCGACACGCGCCTGCAGCAGGCGCGCAGCGCACTGGCCCAGGCGGTCCGCGGCGTGCGCCAGCAGACCAGCTCCGCCAGCAGCGCGGATGCCCAGGTAGTCACCGCCAGGCTGGCCCTGAAGAAGGCCGAAGCGGATCTGCAGCGGCGGTTGCCGCTGATCGCCGCGCAGGCCGAGTCGCCTGAAATCGTGCAGCACATGCGCGATGGCGTCGACCAGGCGCAGGCCGCCGTGTCCGCCGCCGAGGCTCAGTCGGCCGCCGCGCATGCCGTCATCGAAGGCACCGACGTGGCACAGAACCCGGTGGTGTTGCAGGCGCGCGCGAACTTCCGCGCCGCCTGGGTCGCTGCGCAACGCAACGCGATTTATGCGCCAGTGTCCGGCTATGTTGCCGAGCGCAGCGTGCAGCTGGGCAACAGCGTGGCGGCCGGCCAGCAGCTGATGACCGTGGTGCCGCTGCATGATCTGTGGATCGATGCGAACTTCAAGGAAAGCCAGCTGCGGCATATCCGCATCGGCCAGCCGGTGAAAGTAACCTCCGATCTGTACGGCAGCGATGCGGAATACAAGGGCAAGGTGATCGGTCTCGGCGCCGGCACCGGCAGCGTGTTCTCGCTGCTGCCCGCGCAGAACGCCACCGGCAACTGGATCAAGGTGGTGCAGCGCGTGCCGGTGCGCATCGCGCTGGACAACCAGGAGCTGGACAAGCACCCGCTGCGCATCGGCCTGTCCGCCGACGTGACCGTGGACATCAGCGATGACAAGGGCAGCGTGCTGGCCAATACCTCCGCACAGCAGCCGGTGGCGCAAACCACCGTCTACGACCAGATGGCCAGCAAGGCGGATGCGGAAGCCGACCGGATCATCAGCGCCAACCTGCCCCACGCCACCGCCGCGAACTGAGCCGAACCATGGCCGCTACGCCCACCGAAGCCACGTCCGACGCCGCGTCACTGAAGCCGTTGCACGGCGGTCCGCTGGCGCTGCTCACCATCGCCGTCGCGTTCAGCACGTTCATGGAAGTGCTGGACATGACGATCGTCAACGTCGCCGTGCCGCACATCGCCGGCAGCCTCGGCGTAAGTCCCAGCGAGGGCACCTGGACGATCAGCTCGTACGCGCTGGCCAGCGCGATTATGCAGCCGCTCACCGGCTGGCTGGCGCGTCGCTTCGGCGAGGTGAAGACCTTCGTCGGCTCGGTATTGATGTTTGTGATCTTCTCGATGCTGTGCGGACTGGCCACCAGCATGCCGATGCTGGTGATCGGTCGCCTGCTGCAAGGCGCCGGCTCCGGCCCGATGGTGGCGCTGTCGCTGACCCTGCTGCTGTCGAATTATCCAAAGGAGAAACAGGGTATCGCGCTGGCGCTGTGGGCGATGACCGTGGTGGTGGCGCCGATCTTCGGCCCGATCCTGGGCGGCTGGCTGACCGACAATTTCTCGTGGCCGTGGATCTTCTATATCAACCTGCCGGTCGGCCTGGCAGCGGCCGTGATCACCTGGGGTCTGCTGCGCAAGCGCGAGACCAAGACCTACAAGGCACCGATCGACATGATCGGCCTGCTGCTGCTGGTGGTCGGCGTCGGCGCGCTGCAGTTCATGCTGGACAACGGCAACGACCACGACTGGTTTTCCTCACCGATGATCCTGATTCTGGGTCTCACCGCGCTGATCTGCCTCACCTTCCTGATCGTGTGGGAGTTGCACGCGAAGCATCCGGTGGTGGACCTGTCGCTGTTCAGGCAGCGCAACTTCACTGTCGGCGTGATCAGTCTGTCGCTGGGGATGTTCGCGTTCTTCGGCATCAACGTGGTGTTCCCGCTGTGGCTGCAGATCACCCTGGGCTACACCGCGACCTGGGCCGGCCTGGCCACCGCGCCGGTCGGCGTGCTGGCGTTCCTGATCGCGCCGATCCTGGGCAAGAACATGCACAAGCTGGACCTGCGCGCGGTGGTGACATTCGCGTTCCTGGTCTTCGCCGGCACCGCGTACTGGTTTTCCACCTTTGACAGCTCCGCCTCGTTTTCCACCCTGATCGTGCCGCGCTTCGTGATGGGTCTGGCGATTCCGTGCTTCTTCATTCCGCTGAACCAGGTTTATCTGTCCGGCCTGCCGGTGGACCAGATCGCCAGCGCGTCGGGGTTGTCCAACTTCTGCCGCACGATCGGTTCGAGCGTATCCACTGCGATCATGGTGACGCTGTGGCAGCACCGCGGCGAAACTCACCATGCCAGCCTGACCGAGTACGTCAGCACGGGTCATCCGGCGGCCACCCATTTCATGAACCAGCTGTCGCATACCGGCCTGTCGCACACGCAGAGTCTCGGGCTGATCGATCAACTGCTGACGCGCGAGGCACTGACCCTGGCGGTGAACGACGTGTTCTGGGCCTGCGCGATCCTGTTCGTGTTGCTGATTCCGCTGCTGTGGTTCGCCAAGCCACCCTTCGGCAGTGCCGGCGGTGCGGTTGGTCACTAGAGACGGCCTGGCAAATGCTGCAGCCACCGGCTGCAGCATGATCACCCCGACCCGACTGGTGCGCCGCAATATCTTCTGTTAGCGTTCGCCGCATGGCACAAACCAAACGCATCATCAAGAAGTACCCGAACCGGCGTCTCTACGACACGGAAATCTCCAGCTACATCACGCTGGAGGAAGTCCGTCAGCTGGTCCTGGACAACGAGGATTTCCAGGTGCTGGACGCGAAGAGCGGCGAGGAACTGACCCGTTCCGTCCTGCTGCAGATCATCTCCGAGCACGAGGACAAGGGGCAGCCGATGCTGTCGCCGCAGTTGCTCAGCCAGATCATCCGCTTCTACGGCGATTCGCTGCAGGGTTTCATGGGACCCTATCTGGAACGCAGCCTGCAGGTGTTCCTCGATCAGCAGACCCAGTTCCGCAGTCAGCTCAACAACCTGATGGGGCAAACCCCGTGGAACACGCTGAATGACCTGACCGAACGCAACATGGCGGCGTTCCAGGCAATGCAGCGGGGGCTGATCGACACGGCCGCCAAAGTGATTCCCACGCCGGTTGCCAGCAACCGCAGCGGCAAGAAATCCGGCTGATACCCGCCCGGTTGACGGCGCGCATCGACGCGTCGTTCGTTTGTCTCCTCCTGATCCGATCGCGGCAGCACTGCATGTGCTGCCTTGCCGCATGATCGAGCCACCGACCGAATTCCATGAACCAGACTGCCGTTGAGAAACCTGTTGCCGGGAAGCCCGCTGTTGAAAAACGTGTCGCGCTGGTCACCGGCGGCATCGGTGGCCTCGGCACGGAAATCTGTCGTCAACTGGCCCAGGCCGGACGTCAGGTCGTCGCGGTGGATCTGGCCACACGCAGCGGACGCGTCGCCGCATTCCGCGACGAGGTTGCCGGCTTCGGCGACAGCATCACGTTCGAGCCGGCCGACGTCAGCGACTTCGACAGTTGCCAGCAGCTGATCGCTCGCATCGAACAGCAGCACGGCGGCGTCGACATTCTGGTCAATGCCGCCGGCATCACCCGCGACGCCAGCCTGCGCAAGATGTCGCCGCAGCAGTGGCACGAACTGATGCGGGTGAATCTCGACGGCGTGTTCAACATGTGCCGCAACGTGGTCGAGGGCATGACCGCCCGCGGTTTCGGCCGCATCGTCAATATCAGTTCGGTGAATGGCCAGACCGGCCAGTTCGGCCAGACCAACTACTCCGCCGCCAAGGCCGGCGTACACGGTTTCAGCATGGCGCTGGCACGCGAGACCGCGCGCAAGGGCGTCACCGTCAACACCGTGTCGCCCGGCTATTGCGACACACCGATGGTCGCCGCGGTATCCGCCGAGATCCGCGCGCAGATCATCGCCGACATTCCGGTCGGCCGGCTCGGCGCTCCCGCCGACATCGCACGCGCCGCGAAATTTCTCGCAGCTGATGACGCCGGCTACATCACCGGCGCCAACCTGCCGGTCAACGGCGGCTATTTCATGAGCTTCTAGGAGCATGGGTGGTAGAAACCAAGTGAGCGAGACAAAACACTTTTGAGTCAGATTTTTCGATCATTTGAGGCGAATAGCCGTAGCTATTCAACGAAAAGGAGCGGAAAAGCTGGCCAAAAGAGCGAAGCCGCAGCCGCTTGCGTTTCTGCCACCCGGGCTCCTGGGCGATCCCTGCGCTGCCGGGATTGCAGTTGCGTGCGGCTTGCGGAACAGTGGGCAGATTCCCTCCACGGATCGCAGCATGGCGCAGCAACCCATCACCCTCATTGGCGGCGGTCTGGTCGGCGCGCTGCTGGCGCAGCAGCTGGCGCAACGCGGTTTTGTCGTCGAGGTCTACGAGAAGCGTCCGGATCCGCGCTTGACCGGCTTTCTCGGCGGCCGCTCGATCAATCTGGCGCTGGCCGAACGCGGCCTGCAGGCGCTGCGCACCGCAGGCCTTGCCGACGACGTGCTGCAACGCGCAGTGATGATGCGCGGACGCATGGTGCATGCCCTCGACGGCAACAGCGGACTGCAGCGTTACGGCGTCGACGACGGTGAGGTGATCTGGTCGGTCTCGCGCGGCGCACTCAACATGCTGCTGCTGGACGCCGCCGAGGCGGCGGGCGTGCAGTTCCATTTCGGGCAGTCGCTGGTCAGTGCCGACTTCGACGCGCAGCGCATCCGGCTGGCCGATGACGCGGGCGTGGAACGCGAGTTGCCGGTCGACATGCTGATCGGTGCCGATGGCGCCGGCTCAGCCGTGCGCGCAGCAATGAATGCGTACAGCCCGCTGGGCGAGCGCATCGAGTCGCTCGGTCACGGCTACAAGGAGCTGGAAATTCCACCTGCGGGCGAGCTGCCTGCCTCGGTGCTGCAGTTCAGCGGCGGCCACGACCAGTTCGCGCTGGAACCGCACGCGCTGCATATCTGGCCGCGCGGCGGCTACATGTGCATCGCATTGCCCAATACCGAGGGCAGCTTCACCGTCACCTTGTTCCTGCCGGCCCAGGGCGCAGCGCCGAGTTTCGCCGCCCTGCCCGATGCGGCGGCCGCGGCTGCATTCTTCAGTGAACAGTTTCCGGGACTGCTGCCGTTGATTCCGCGCTTCAGCGAAGACTTCGACAGTCACCCGGTTGGCACGCTGTCCACGCTCTATCTGGATCGCTGGCACCTGGACGGCCGCGCGCTGCTGATCGGCGATGCCGCCCACGCGATCGTACCGTTCCATGGCCAAGGCATGAACTGCGGCTTCGAGGACACCGTGGTGCTGGCGAACTTGCTGGCTGCGGCACCGAACGACGGCGCCGAGGTGTTCGCCGAGTTCCAGCGCGTGCGCCAACCCAACGCGAACGCGATCGCCGCGATGGCACTGGAAAACTACGTCGAGATGCGCGATTCGGTCGCCGATCCGCATTACCTCGCAAAACGCGAGTTGGGAGCACTGCTGGCCGCGCGCGCGCCGCACCACTACATGGCGCGTTATCGGCTCGTCACGTTCTCGCACGTGCCCTATGCCTATGCGCTCGAACGCGGACGAGCGCAGGACGCGCTGCTGGAACAGCTGCTGCGCGAATCACCGCAAGTCGCCGATATCGACCTCGATGCGGCAGTACGGCTGCTCCAGTCCAGCCTGCCTCCCTTGCCGGTACTTCGCCATGGATGAGTTACTGCTGGAGGCGTTCCACGCCACGGCCTACCACGTCAACCTGGACACGGTGACCTGGGCGACGATACGCGTCGACCTGATGCTGCCCGCCGAGCTCGTGTCCGTGGTCGGCCCACACCCATGGGCTTTCATCACGGCGTGGAATCCGCAGGCGCGCAGGCGCCCGCTCGCGGAGAATCTGGCCGCGCAACGCCAATTGCTGGCCGCCCTGCAGGACCAGCCCGACGTCACGGTCTACTCCGCCATCGGGGTCGGCAGCACGGGTTGGGTTGAACCCAGCCTGTTCGTGATCGGAGCGCCCATCGCCGTGCTGGACAATCTGGCCAGAAAGCACGCACAACTGGCGTATGTGCATGGCCACGCCAATGGTGTCGCCCATTTGCATCTGACGGACTGACCCACTCAGCGGCAGCACGCCGCATGGACAAGCGCCATCGGCATTGCGGACAATCGAGGCAATGACCGCCGCAAATCCCGCTGTGCCCCTGCTTGAAGCGCGGGCCCTGAGTTTCCTACGCCAGGACGAACCGGTGTTCGCGCCGCTGGATTTCCAGCTGCACGCCGGCGAACTGGCGCTGGTCGAGGGCGACAACGGCAGCGGCAAGACCACCTTGCTGCGCATGCTGGCCGGCCTGCTGCACGTCGGTGAAGGCGAGCTGCACTGGCGCGGTGAACCGCTGCAGCGCGACCGCTGCGCCGGGGAGATCCTGTTTCTAGGCCACCAGCTCGGCCTCAAGGCCGACCTCAGTCCACGCGAAAACCTGCAGATCGCCGCTGGCCTGCATGGCTGCCGCGACGGCGCCCGTGTGACGGCGGTGCTGGCCGAGATCGGCCTGCGCGGTTACGAAGACGAGCCGGCGCGGCGCCTGTCCGCCGGCCAGAAGAAGCGCGCCGCGCTGGCCCGGCTGCTGCTGCTGCCGGCCACCCTGTGGCTGCTCGACGAGCCGTACGCGAACCTCGACCGCATCGGCATCGCACTGGTGAACGACCTGCTGGAGAAGCACACCGATGCCGGCGGCGCGGCGCTGGTGACCAGCCATGGCGCGGTGAGTTTCCATGGCGGCGAACCGCGGCATATCCGGATGCACGCATGAACCGTCCGGGCCTCCTTCCCGCCTGCACCGCGATGCTGCGGCGCGACCTCACCCTGGCCTGGCGCCGGCGTGGCGACATCGCGATGCCGGTGCTGTACGCGCTGATCGTGACCATGCTGTTCCCGTTCGCGCTGGGGCCGGAGGACACGCTGCTGCAGCGGATCGCCGGTGGCGTGGTGCTGGTCACCGTGTTGCTGGCGATGCTGCTGGCGCTGGATGCGATGTTCTCCAGCGATATCGAGGACGGCTCGCTGGAGCAGCTGGTGCTGGCACCGCAGCCGCTGGCGCTGATGCTGGGCATGAAGATCCTCGCCCACTGGATCACCACGGCCTTGCCGCTGATCGTGATCGCACCCTTGATGGCCGCGATGCTGCACCTGCCCGGCGTGGTGATTCCGGTGCTGCTGCTGGCGCTGCTGCTGGCCACGCCGCTGCTCAGTCTGCTGGGTGCCGTGCTGGTGGCGCTGACGGCCGGTACCCGGCGCTCTGGTATGCTGCTCGCCTTGATGTTGCTGCCTTTGTGCGTGCCCGCAGTGATCTTCGCCGCGGGTGCCGTGGCAGCCGCCCAGCAGGGATTGCCGTGGCTCGCGCCGATCAGCTGGCTCGCTGCCGCCCTGGTGCTGGCTGTGGTGCTGGCACCACTGGCCTGTGCCGCTGCCCTTCGTATTGCCCTGGACGCCTGACGACTCATGTCTAACTGGATTCCGCTCTGGTTGCACAAACTCGGCTCGCCGCCGACGTTCTACCGTTTCGCCGGCACGCTGCAGCCATGGGCGATGACGCTGGCGCTGTTGCTCGGCGCGATCGCGCTGTACGGCGGGCTGGTGCTGGCACCGGCCGACTACCAGCAAGGCGATGCCTACCGGATCATCTTCATCCACGTGCCCAGCGCCGAGATGAGCATGTTCATCTATGCGGTGATGGGCGTGGCCGCGTTCATCGCGCTGGTGTGGCGGATCAAGCTGGCCGAGGTGGTGGCGATGGAATCGGCGCCGATCGGCGCGGCGTTCACCTTCATCACCCTGGTCACCGGTTCGCTGTGGGGCAAGCCGATGTGGGGCACCTGGTGGACATGGGATGCCCGGCTCACTTCCGAACTGGTGCTGCTGTTTCTCTACCTCGGCGTGATCGGTCTGTATCACGCGTTCGAGGATCGTCGCCAGGGCGCGCGCGCCGCCGCCTTCCTGGCGATCATCGGCATCATCAATGTGCCGATCGTGCATTTCTCGGTGAACTGGTGGAACACCCTGCACCAGGGCAGCACGATCAATATCTTCGGCCAGTCCAAGATGTCCACCGACATGCTCTGGCCGCTGCTGACGATGATGCTGGCGACCAAGTTCTATTACGCCGCCAGCCTGTTCCGTCGCGTGCGCACCGACTTGTTGGCATTGGAAGGCGGCAAGGACTGGGTGCGCAGGATCGCCGAAGACGAGGCGAAGTCATGAGCAGCCTGCAGACATTCCTTGCCATGGGCGGCTATGCCGCCTATGTGTGGCCAGCCTATGCACTGTTCTTCATCGTGCTGATCGCCGATACCGTGGCGCCGCGTCTGCGCCGTCGTCGCGTGCTGCGGGAACTCAGCGCACGGCTGGCGCGTCAACAGGCACGACAGGATCGTGCCGGCGGCAACTCCATCTCCACTTCACCTACCCCTTGACGGGGCGGCTCTCGACCATGCCCATGAATCCCACCCGCAAACGCCGACTCACCATCGTGGTGTCGATCCTCGTCGCAGCTGCCATCGCGGCGGTGCTGGTCGTGCTGGCGCTGCAGAACAACATGAACTACCTGCTCACCCCAAGCCAGGTGCAATCGGGTGAGGCAAGCAGCTACACGACGTTCCGCCTCGGCGGCATGGTCAAGGCCGGCTCGATCCAGCGCAGCAACGACTCGCTCAAGGTCACCTTCACCGTGGTCGACGCGGGCGGCGCGATGCCGGTCGAATACACCGGCATCCTGCCGGATCTGTTCCGCGACAACCAGTCGGTGATCGCCACCGGCCACATGGACAATGCACATTTCATCGCCACCGAAGTGCTGGCCAAGCACGACGAGACCTACATGCCGAAAGAGCTGAAGGACGCGATGGCCAAGGCGCATGCGGACAAGAAGATCGAAGACGCCGCTGCGGCGCAGGACAACATGCCAGGAACCCCGCGGCCATGACTCCGGAACTCGGCCAGCTCGCGCTGATCCTCGCCCTGCTGCTGGCGCTGGCGCAAGGCATCCTGCCGCTGCTCGGCGCATGGCGCGGCAATCGTGCGCTGATGGCGGTGGCTCGACCCGCCGCCGCAGGCCAGGCAGTGTTCGTGGCAATGGCGTTCGGCATCCTCGTATGGGCCTTCGTGCGCTTCGACTTCTCGGTGCAGTACGTCGCCGACAACTCGAACCTGGCGCTGCCGTGGTATTACCGCATCGCCGCGGTGTGGGGCGCACACGAAGGCTCGTTGTTGCTGTGGATCTTTATCCTCAACGTGTGGACGGTGGCGCTGGCCGCATTCAGCCAGAAATTGCCTGAAGTCTTCGCCTCGCGTGTGCTGGCCGTGATGGGTCTGATCGCTGTGGGCTTCCTCGCCTTCATCATCTTCACTTCCAATCCGTTCGGCCGACTATTGCCGATGCCGGGCGATGGCGCTGACCTCAACCCGGTGTTGCAGGATCCGGGCATGACGTTCCACCCGCCCGTGCTGTACACCGGCTATGTCGGTTTCTCGGTGGCATTCGCGTTCGCGATCGCTGGCCTGCTCGGCGGCGAGCTGGAGCAGGCATGGGTACGCTGGGCGCGGCCGTGGACGAATATCGCGTGGGCCTTCCTCACCTGCGGCATCGTCGCCGGCAGCTGGTGGGCGTACGCGGAGCTGGGCTGGGGCGGCTGGTGGTTCTGGGATCCCGTCGAGAACGCCAGCTTCATGCCGTGGCTGGTGGGACTTGGCCTGATCCATGCGCAGGCGATCACCGAAAAGCGCGGTTCGCTGCGTGCGTGGACGATCCTGCTGTCGATCTTCGCGTTTTCGCTGAGCCTGCTCGGCACCTTCCTGGTGCGCTCGGGCGTGCTGACCTCGGTGCACGCGTTCGCCTCCGATCCGCGCCGCGGCATCTTCATCCTGGCGTTCCTGACCATCGTGGTCGGCGGCTCGCTGCTGCTGTACGCACTGCGCGCACCGAAGGTCGCCGGCGGCAAGCCGTTCAAGGTGGTCTCGCGCGAAACGGTGCTGCTGATCGGCAACCTGATGTTCGCGGTGGCCGCGGCAATGGTGCTGCTGGGCACGCTGTTCCCGCTGATCGGCGACGCATTGAATCTGGGCCGGGTCTCGGTCGGCCCACCCTACTTCGGCTTCCTGTTTCCGCTGCTGATGCTGCCGGCGGTGCTGCTGCTGCCGTTCGGACCGTTCCTGCGCTGGGGCAAGGGCGACACGCCGGCGCTGAAGCAGGTGCTGCTGCGCGCCGGCATCGCCGCGGCGGCCTGCGCGATCGTGGCGGCGTTCTTCGTCGACGGCCAGCTCAAGGCGATCGCCGGCGTGGCATCGCTGGTCTGGCTCAGCGTGGGCGTGCTGCTGTACGCGATCAAGCGCTGGCGTGAGGTGCCGCGCGGCCGTCGTTACCCGGCCGAGATGGCCGGCATGCTGCTGGCGCATCTGGGCGTGGGCGTATTCGTGGCCGGCGTGCTGCTGTCCGAATCGCTCAGCGTGACCAGCGACGTGCGGATGGCGCCGGGCCAGACCCAGCACATCGGCGGTTACGACTTCCTTTTCCAGGGTGCACACCGCACCACTGGGCCGAACTGGCGCGCCGATCAGGGCGTGATCACCGTCACCCGCGACAGCAAGGCGGTCGCCGTGATGCATCCGCAGAAGCGCACCTACCTGCGCGGCCAGGTGCAGACCGAGTCGGCGGTGGACGCCGGCATCTTCCGCGACCTCTACGTAGCGCTGGGCGAGCCGATGGATGCGAACGACATCGAGGGCGCATGGTCGCTGCGGCTGTACTACAAGCCGTTCATCCGCTGGATCTGGGGCGGCGGCCTGCTGATGATGCTGGGTGGTTTCGTCTGCGCCGGCGACAAGCGCTTCCGCATCAAGCGCGCAGCGAAAACGGAAACCGCTGCGGCAGGCTTGCAGGTAGAGGAAACGCACGCATGAACCGGTTGCTGCCGTTCTTCGGTTTCATGCTGCTGGTGCTGCTGTTCGGCTTCGGCATCTGGTGGAACACCCAGCACGACCAGAACGCGATTCCGTCGCCGTTGCTCGACAAGCCGGCGCCCTCATTCAACCTGCCCAAGCTGTACGAACCCACGCAGACGGTCAGCAAGGCGGATCTGCTGGGCCAGCCTTACCTGCTCAACGTGTTCGCCAGCTGGTGCGTCGAATGCGGCGTGGAGCACCCTGTGCTGGAAGCCGAAGGTCCGACGCTGGGCGTGCAGCTGGTCGGCTACAACTACAAGGATGCACCGGCCGATGCCAAGCGCTGGCTGGCCGAACACGGCAATCCGTACAACCTGCTGATCTCGGACGAGCCAGGCAACACCGCGATCGACTTCGGCGTGTATGGCGCACCGGAAAGTTTCCTGATCGACGCGAGGGGCGTGATCCGCTACAAGCACATCGGCCCGCTCACGCCCGACGTGGTGGCGAAGGAATTGAAGCCGGCGATTGCCGCCATGGCACACGAGGGCCAGCCATGACGCGCGGCCTCCTCCGCATGCTGCTGGTGATGTTGCTGGTCTGTGTCGGCGTGGCTCACGCGCAGGCGATCGAGCCGATGCCGTTCGCCAACCACGCGCAGGAGTTGCGCTTCCAGCACCTCACCCGGCAACTGCGTTGTCCGATGTGCCAGAACGAGACACTGGCCGACTCCAACGCGCCGATCGCGCGCGATCTGCGCAACCAGATTTTCCAGATGATGCAGCACGGCAGCAGCGACGACGAGATCAAGCAATACCTGGTCGCGCGCTACTCCAACTTCGTGCTGTACAACCCACCGCTGACCGCCGGCACCTGGCTGCTGTGGTTCGGCCCGCTGCTGATCCTGCTCGGCGGTACCGGTGCGGTACTGGTGGCAATCCGCAAACGCAGCCACCGCGACGCCGTTGCCACCGAAGCATCGACCGCCAACGCACTGATTGACAGCACGCCGACCGATAACGGGGACGACTGGTGAAAACCGTTTTTTTCATAGCCGCTGCAGTGATGATCGCTGTGGCGCTGGCCGCCTTGCTGCTGCCGCTGGTGCGTCAGGGCCGCGAGTCCGGTCGCAGCCGCGGCGTGTTTGCGCTGACCTTGGCGATTGCCTTCGCGCTCCCGCTGTCGGCTGTCGGTCTGTACCTGCTGGTGGGCACGCCGGCTGCGCTCAACGGTGTGTCCGCCGAAGCCACGCAACCGCTGACCATGCAGCAGGCACTCACCGAACTACATGCCCATCTGACCCAGCAGCCGGATGACGTGCAGGGCTGGATGTTGCTGGCGCAGACCAGTGCCATGCAGCACGATCCGATCGCCGCGCGCGATGCCTACGACCATGTGCTGAAGCTCGCCCCCAACAACGCTGAAGCCATGGTGGGCTGGGCCGAGAACGATTCGGTAAGTCGCAGCGACCACATGATCGAAGGCCGCGCACTGGATCTGCTCAAGCACGCTGTGCTGTTGCATCCGGATAGCCAGCGCGGCCTGTGGCTGCTCGGTATCAGCGACTTCCAGCATGGCGACTACCGGAACGCCGCTGCCACCTGGCGCCTGTTGCAACCGCAGCTGGAGCCCGGCTCGAACGTGGCCAAGGCGGTCGCCGAGCAGATCGCCGTTGCCGACGCCCGTGCTGGCGGTACACCGGCCGAAGCGGCCAGCGCCGCCGCGCCCGCACCGCAAGGTGCCGCGCTGCAAGTACAGGTCGCGCTGGCACCGGCATTGAAGGACAAGCTGGCGCCGGGCGACGTGCTCTTCGTCTACGCCCGTGCGGAGACCGGCCCACCGATGCCGCTGGCGGTCGCCAGACTCGATGCCAGCCAGTTGCCAGCGAACGTCACCCTGACCGACGCGATGGCGATGACGCCATCTATGAAACTGTCCTCGGTCACGCATGTCTTCGTCGGCGCGCGAATCAGCCACAGCGGCCAGCCGATCGCACAATCCGGTGATCTGGAAGGCAACGCCGGCGTCGTGGCAGTGGATAGCAAGGCACCGATCAAGATCAGCATCGACAAGGTGCATTGATGAGTCAGGACGCGCGCCGTTATTTCAGCCTGCCCTCGCCCTTCCCGATGAAGCGCGGCGGCTCGCTGCACGGCGCGCACGTCGCCTACGAAACCTGGGGCACGTTGAACGCCGCGCGCGACAACGCGGTGCTGGTGCTGACCGGCCTGTCGCCCAGCGCGCACATGGCCTCCTGTGCGGACGATCCCACACCCGGCTGGTGGGAGGACATGGCCGGCCCGGGCAAGGCGATCGACACCTCGCGCTGGTTCGTGATCTGCGTGAATTCGCTGGGCAGCGACAAGGGTTCGACCTGCCCCGCATCGATCGACCCGGCTACCGGCGAGCCGTATCGGCTGACGTTTCCCGAACTGGCGCTGGAAGACGTGGCCAACGCCGCGCACGCCACTGTCAGCAGCCTCGACATCACGCAACTGGCCTGCCTGATCGGCTGCTCGATGGGCGGCATGAGCGCGCTGGCCTACATGCTGCTGCACCCAGGCGGCGTACGCGCCCACATCAGCGTGGACACCGCGCCGCAGGCGCAGCCGTTCGCGATCGCGATCCGCTCGCTGCAGCGCGAGGCGATCCGGCTCGATCCGCAGTGGAACGAAGGCCGTTACGACATCCATGCCGAGACGGGCGGCCGCTATCCCGACATGGGCATGAGCATCGCGCGCAAGCTCGGCGTGATCACCTATCGCTCGGCGATGGAATGGAACGGTCGCTTCGCGCGCATCCGTCTCGACCCGGAGCAGCGCGACGAGAATCCGTTCGGCCGCGAATTCCAGGTCGAGTCCTACCTCGAAGGCCACGCCCAGCGCTTCGTGCGCAACTTCGATCCGAACAGCTACCTCTACCTGTCGCGCGCCAGCGACTGGTTCGACATCGCCGAGTACGGCCACGGCAGCGTGCTGGAAGGACTCAAGCGCATCCACATCGAACAGGCGATGGTGATCGGCGTCAGCACCGACATCCTGTTTCCGCTGCAGCAGCAGGAACAGATCGCCGAAGGCTTGCAGGCAGCCGGCGCCGAGGTGGAATTCGTGGCACTGGATTCGCCGCAAGGCCACGACGCGTTCCTGGTCGATATCGAGAACTACAGCCGCGCGATCGGCGGCTTCCTGAACCGGTTGCCGGCCGCTTGACCATACCGCTGCTAAGATAAGCGGCATCACGCACCACCCGAGACCATCATGCTTACCCTGGATTTCCCCGGCAGCCGCACCCTGATCGACGCGATCGACGCCGCCGTGGCCAAGCCAACCACCCACGAACTCACCGACAGCCTGCGCAACAGCCTGTGCAAACTGATCCGCGACAAGGCAGTGACCCTGCCCGACTGCGTTTTCGAAGCGAATCCCGAACACTACGCCCGCCGCGAGCTGTATCGCAGCGACGAGCACGGCTACTGTGTGGTGGCGATGACGTGGGGTCCGGGCCAGGGCACACCGATCCACGATCACGACGGCATGTGGTGCGTCGAAGGCGTGTGGAACGGCGCGCTGGAGATCGTGCAGTACGAATTGCTGGAACATGACGCGCAGCGCTACTGCTTCCAGCCGGTCGGCTCGATCCAGGCCGGTGCCGGCTCGGCCGGCAGCCTGATCCCGCCGCACGAGTACCACAGCATCCGCAACCCCAGCGACAACGCGGTCACCGTCAGCCTGCACATCTACTCCGGCCCGATGCTCCGCTGCGCAGTGTTCCAGCCGTTGCCGGAAGATCGCTGGTACGGCCGCAACGTGCGTCAGCTGGGTCTCGACCGCGTGCACTGAACCCGGCATAATGCGCAGCTGACATGCCGGTGTGGCGGAATGGTAGACGCGGCGGACTCAAAATCCGCTGGCAGCGATGTCGTGTAGGTTCGAGTCCTATCACCGGTACCAATAATGAAAAACCCCGCCATGTGCGGGGTTTTTCATGTCCGCCTACAGCTCGCGCACCACGCGGAAACCCACACGACCGCTGCGAGCATCGCCATTGGCGCCCTGCCGATAGGCCGAGTTCACCTGCTCCGGCGAGCTGCCCCAGGATCCGCCGCGCAGCACGTGGACACGGCAACCGGGGTTGAGCCAGGCGCTGCCGTCGACCGGCGCACGCAGGTAGCTGTCGTGCCAGCAGTCCTGCGCCCACTCGGACACGTTGCCGTTGATGTCGTACAGGCCGAAGGGATTGGCGGCGAAGCTCATCACCGGGGCCGGCCCCCAGTAACCGTCGCGATAGCCGCGGAAGGCATGGCTCCAGCGCCGGCCGCTGCGCGAGCGGTCGCCGGAGCCGGTCAGGTTTTCCACCGGCCGTACGGGTACACCGTTGCCCCACCAGTAGCGACTGGTGGTGCCGCCGCGCAGGGCGTATTCGAATTCGGCTTCGCTGGGCAACCGGTAGATCTTGCCGGTGCGCTGGCTGAGCCAGTCGGCGTAGGCCTTGGCATCGTTCCACGAGATGTTCACCACCGGGAGCTTGTCGTCGGCCTTGTGGCCGGCGTAGTCGTCCTGCCAGGTCGCATCGGAGTCGTCGCGCAACACACCGCTGCGCTCGTCGTACACGCTGGAGCCGCCGAGCTTGACCGAATCAGGCACATAGCCGCTGGCGCGTACGAATTCGCGGAACTCGCCCACTGTCACCGCCGTGCGCGCCATCGCGAAACCCTTGTCGATGGTGACCGCGTGTTGCGGCATTTCAGCGTCGATGTGGTCATCCTCGTCGGCCGACACGCCCATCTGGAAACTGCCGGTGGGAATCACCACCATCGCCGGCGTCTTGCCCGGCAGATCGACATAGCGATCGGTGAAGACCTGGCCGGGTTTGTAGCTCGCGTACAGACGCGCATTGGTCAACTGCTCGTCGAAATCCTTCAACGCCGCCAGGCCGGGATCGGTTGCCCGGGCCTGCGCCGCCAGCTTCTTCGCCAGCTCGATATTGCCGGCGTCCAGCGCCGAGCGCGCCTGTGCCAACACGCCGTTCGCGCGCTGTTCGCGCATGTCGTCAACCCGCTTGTGCACGTCGAGCATCTGCTGCGAGCCGGGGCGAATGGTCTGCGCTTCGGCCAGCTGCTGGTCCGCACCGGCGAAATCGTTCTGCGCCACCGCCGCCAGTGCGCGATCGAGCACCGCGCGCTGCACCTGGAAGATGCCCTGCTCGGCCACCGCATTCTGTGGATCGAGCTGCTGCACCTCGCGGTACATGTCCAGGGCGCTGCCACCGTGCGGCTGATCCACCTTGCCCTGCTGCAACAAACCGGCCGCCTTCGCCAGCATCGGCCGTACCTTGACCAGCGTCTTCAGGCTGGCTTCCAGTTGCGCTACATCGGCTGCAGCATCCGGCAGCGGGCGCAACGCATCGAGCAGATCCTCCGCGGCATCGGCATCGCCCACCGCGATGTCCTGATCGATTTCCGCCACCAGCCGTGCGCGCACGTCGAACAGGCCCTGCGCAGCACGACGGCTATCCGGCTTCTCCTTGAGCGCCTGCGCAAACAGGGCTGCAGCGCTGTTTGCGTCACCGGCCAGCTGGCCGGCGTGCAGCGCCTTGGCCGCACGCGCCAGCAACGCCTGCACCGCCGGCGTATCCGCGCTCATCTGTTCGGGCAGATTTGCATTCTTGCTGCTGTGCGCGGCGATCACGGCGGCAGGTGCCAGCGTCAGCGGCGGCCCGGCATCGATTTCGCTGATCGCCGATACGTTTTCCGGCTGCAGTCCGCTGGTCGGCGTCTGAATACCCATCGACATCGAACGACGCGGCGCCCGGGTCGTATCGACGTGGAACACCCGCGGAAAAAAGTGATATATCAGCGCGCACCCCAGCACGATCACCCCCAGCGCTCCACCAAGAGTGCGTTGACGGCGCAGGGTTGTGTTGCTCGGCATGGATGGGCGTCCTTGATGCGGCCTGTTATCGTGCGCCGTCCACCATAGGCACAAACCGCCGGCAGGGCAATCCGCGCCCTGCGCTTTCCAAGGAATACCGATGTCACTGCCCGAAATCGCCGCCGCCGAGTGGATCGATCATCGCGACGCGCTGCAAGAGTGGCTGGCCACGTTACCCGCGGATGCCGCGGTCGGCCTGGATACCGAGTTCATGCGCCGCAATACGTTCTATCCGCAGCTGGCGCTGCTGCAGCTGGGCTGGAATGGTCGCCATGCGCTGATCGATCCGCTCGCCTTCGAGATCGGCGACGCGCTGCAGCCGCTGCTCGGCGCCGGCCCGGCCGTCACCGTAATGCACAGCGCCAGCGAGGATCTGGAAACCCTGGCACCGCTGCTGCCGAATGGCCCGTACATCCTGTTCGACACGCAGATCGCCGCCGCCTTCGTCGGCATGGGCCTGGGCATCAGCTACCGCGCGCTGGTCGCCGAACTGACTGGAGTGGAACTGGACAAGGGCGAGACGCGCTCGGACTGGCTGCAGCGTCCGCTCACCGCTTCGCAATGCAGCTACGCCGCGCTGGACGTGGTCTATCTGAAAACCATCCATGAACAGCTGAGCGAGCGCCTGCAGCAACGCGGACGCAGCGCCTGGCACGCCGAGGACTGCGCGCGCCTGAAAAGCCGCGCCAGCCATCGTGACGGCGACCCGCAACCGCAACGCACGATGCGCGGCGCCGCCGAATGGCTGGCCGCACAACAAGCCCTGCTGCGCCGCTTGCTCCAGTGGCGCGACCGCAGCGCACGCCGCCTCGACGTACCGCGTCCGTGGCTGCTCGACGACACCCTCGCGCTGAGCCTGGCGCAGCAACCACCGGCCAGCCTCGCCGATCTCGAACAACGCAGCCGCGGCCAGCGCGCACTGCGCTCGGCGCAGCGCAGCGAACTGTTCGAGCTGCTCGCACCCGCGGTCAGTGCCGAGGAAATCGCCGCCACCGCACGCATCCCCGGCCACCCGCAGGGCGAAGCAAAGAAGTCGCTCGGCGCGATGAAGCAGCTGGTCGACAGCCTCGCCAACGAACTCGACCTGCCGCCGGGCCTGCTGTGCCCGCGCAAAGCATTGGAGGAATTCGTGGTCACCGCCGAATGGCCCGAGTTCCTCGAAGGCTGGCGCCGCGACGTGCTGCACGATCGTCTCGTCGCCCTGCTCCCCGGCTGAATTTGCGCATGCGGAGCTTGGCGAACTCCCGTCCACGCTGCTAACATCTGCAGCTTCCGTGGGGCGGTAGCTCAGCTGGGAGAGCGCCACGTTCGCATCGTGGAGGTCGTGGGTTCGATCCCCATCCGCTCCACCACGGAATGTTTCACCAGCGTCACGCAATACCCCTGAAACCGCGCTCCGGCGCGGTTTTTCTTTGGGCTGATGTACCGGAAGCCCCCGCCGCGGCAACCCAAAACGCCAACCGCTCCCAACCCGCGCAGAACCTGGATCCACAGCGATTGTTCGATGGACATCCGCCCAAGGTCCCCGGCATTGCCAGGGGGCTTTTTTGTGGGCAGTTGCTGCCGATCGGATCGCCGTTTGCGATGACGGCACCGGCCTGCATCAACCTGCATCCGGGTGCTGGCCACGCGGATGACGCCCGTCGACCAGTCCGGCGGCGACTGCGCCGGGGCGCAAACGAGCCAGCGTCACCACCGCAACCAGCGACAGCAGTGCGGCCAGCGAAAAGGCATAGGCAGGTGCCAGCGTCCAAAGCGCCCCGGCGGCCAGGGAAGCAGGAAGGTACAGCACGCCGGTGATGAAGTTGTACGCACCGATGGCGGTGGCACGGCGATCGGGCTCGATATCCGCGATGAACGCGTTGCTCTGCGAGTCTTCAGCAGCGTAGAAAACCCCGTAGAGCGCGAACAGCATCGTCGTCGACCACACGCTGCCGTCCAGCATCAGTCCCAGATTGATCACGCCATGGAGGGCATACGCCAGCAGCATGATCCGCTGGCGTCCGATGCGGTCACCCAGTCGCCCCACCAGCGGGGCGGTGATCACGCACACACCATTGAACAAGGCATACAGCAGCACGGTGTCGGTGATGCTGAAACCAGTTTCATGTGCCCTCAGCAACAGGAAGCCGACGCTGTAATAGCCCAGCGCAAAGATGCCTGCCGGCAGCAGGAAGCGTTTGAACCCGGCCGAAAGTTCATGCCAGTGGCGGCCGATGCTTTCACGCTCGTGCCGCACGCCGGGTTGCTCGCGGATGAAAGCCAGCACCAGCAGGCTCGCCACTGCCGGCAGCACCGCGATCCAGAACAGCAGGCGGTAGCTGCGCGCCGACTCACCCAGCCACGACAGCAGCGCATAGGCCGCCAAAGGGCCGATCACGGCACCGGCCTTGTCCAGTGCCTTGTGCACGCCGAACGAATATCCGCGGATCGCCGGTGCGGCGATCGCGGACAACCACGCATCACGCGGTGGTTCGCGAAAACCCTTGCCCAGCCGTTCGATGACGCGGAACGCACTCAGCCCGGTGATCGAACTGGACACCAGCAGGATGATCTTGGCCAGGGTCGAGAAGCCATATCCGGCGACCACCAGCAACTTGCGCCGACCGCTTCGATCGGCAAGCCAGCCGGCCAGATAGTTCAGCGATGACGCCGAGAAATCGGCAAGGCCCTCGATCAGGCCCAGCAAGGCGCTTGAAGCGCCGGCGATGGTGGTGAAGAAGATCGCGAATACCGAGAAGATCATCTCCGAGCTGATGTCGGTGAGAAAGCTCACCAGGCCCAGCTTCAGCACGTCCGGGTGCAGGCCAGCGCCCTTGCCCGCCGGATCAGGCGGTGAACGGACAGCGCCAACACGAAATCGGGTCATGCCAGTCTCATGCCAGCCGCTGCGATACCGCCCATGCTACGTCAGCGCGAAGTCACCGGGTGAGCGGAGCTGCGCGAGCCCAGGGAAGGAGACGGTGGGCCAGCTCAGGGGTTGCCGATCGGCGCAGCCCCGCACAGCTTCTCCAGCAGCTCGGCCTGGACGTTGCGGGCAGCGTCGCCATCGGCAACGGCAATCCGCTGGTATTGGCCGTCCGGTTGCAGCAGCGAGGAACTGGTGTTGTCGATGAGGTACAGCTCCAGTGCGCTGCGCACCCGTTGCTGCAGCTTCTTGCCGTCGATCGGGAACGCCGTTTCGACGCGGCGATCGAGATTGCGTTCCATCAGGTCGGCGCTGGACAGATACAGCTGCGGCTCGCCATCGTTGGCGAACCAGTAGGTGCGACTGTGTTCGAGGAAGCGGCCGATGATCGAGCGCACGCGGATGTTCTCGGAAACGCCTGGCACGCCCGGGCGCAGGCAACAGACACCGCGCACGATCAGATCAACCTGCACGCCGGCGATGCTGGCCTTGTACAACGCACGGATCACCTTCGGCTCGGTGAGCGCATTGACCTTGATGACGATTTGCGCCGGCTTGCCGGCGGCGGCGTGCGCGGTCTCGCGCGCGATCAGCTCAAGCAGGGCCTTCTTCAGCGTGAACGGTGCATGCAGCAGCTTCTTCATGCGCAGCACCTTGCCCATGCCGGTGAGCTGGCTGAACAGCTTGTGCACGTCCTCGCACAACGCTTCGTCGGAGGTGAGCAGGCTGTAGTCGGTGTACAGCCGCGCGTTGCCGGTGTGGTAGTTGCCGGTGCCCAGATGCGCGTAACGCACCAGCTCGTTGCCCTCGCGGCGCTGGATCATCATCAGCTTGGCGTGCGTCTTGATGCCGACCACGCCGTAGATCACCATCGCGCCGGCCTGCTGCAGGCGCGAGGCGAGCGTCAGGTTGGATTCCTCGTCGAAGCGCGCACGCAGCTCGACCACCGCGGTCACTTCCTTGCCGGCACGCGCGGCATCGACCAGCGCGTCGACGATTTCCGAATTCGCGTTGGTGCGATACAGCGTTTGCTTGATCGCCAGCACCTGCGGGTCCTTCGCCGCCTGGCGCAGCAAGTCCACTATCGGCGAAAACGATTCGTACGGATGCAGCAGCAGCACGTCCTGTTTGCCGACCACATGGAACAGGTCATCGGCATGCTTGAGCGCCTTCGGCAACACGGGGGTGAACGGCGGGTACTGCAGCTGCGGATAACTCACGTTGTTGGCGATGCGGAACAGCCGCGCCAGATTTACCGGACCGTTCACTTCGTACAGCTCCGACTCGGTGAGCCCGAACTGCTTGAGCAGGTAGTCGATCAGATCCTTCGGGCAGTTGTCGGCCACTTCCAGCCGCACCGCGTCACCGAAGCGGCGCGAGTACAGCTCGCCGCGCAGGGCAAGCGCCAGATCCTCGACGTCTTCCGGGTCGAGCGTGAGATCGGCGTTTCGGGTCAAGCGGAACTGGTAGCAGCCGAGCACCTGCATGCCGGGAAACAGTTCTTCGGCATGTGCATGGAGGATCGAGGACAGCAGCACGTAGTTGTCGCCGCCCTCGCAGATCTCCAGCGGCATGCGGATCAATCGAGGCAACACGCGCGGGGCCGGCACGATCGCCAGGCCCGAATCGCGACCGAACGCATCCACGCCCTCCAGCCGCACGATGAAGTTGAGACTCTTGTTGACCAGCAGTGGAAACGGATGGGTGGGATCGAGCCCGATCGGCGTCACCAGCGGTGCCACCTCCTCGCGAAAATAACGACGCACCCACAGCTTCTGCTTGTGTGTCCACTGCGTGCGGCGGACGATGCGGATGCCGTGCGCAACCAGCTCCGGCAGGATGCGTTCGTTGAGGATCGTGTATTGCCGCTCGATCTGCTTGTGCGCGATCTCGCTGATCTCGACCAGCGCTCGCCGTGGCGGGATACCGTCCGGCCCGATCATTTCGTGATCCAGCGCGATCTGCCCCTTCAACCCAGCCACGCGAATCTCGAAGAATTCGTCCATGTTGCTGGAGAAGATCAGCAGAAACTTCAGGCGCTCCAGCAGCGGCGTGCGCTCGTCCAGTGCCTGGTCCAGCACGCGGATGTTGAACTGCAGTTGCGACAGCTCGCGGTGGATGTACAGCCGGTTGTCGGTGAGATCCACCGATGCTGCCGCCGGCAATGCATCGTTCGCAGCCGGTACGGAAGTATCGGTCGGCGAAGTCTCGCGAATCAGGCGGCTGTTCATCGGTACACCGGGTCCGGCAAAGGTGGGTTACGAAGTTCCGCTATGGTACCGCGCCGCCGGTGATGACTCGGTCAGCACGCGCGATGCCCCGTGCAGCATGCAGTTTGCGACATTTCCCTGACCGGCAAATGACAACGGCCCTCGGGAGCGGCTTCAGCCGCGATGCCTTTCAAGAGCATCGCGGCTGAAGCCACTCCCACAGGAGAATGCCGGGGTTGGGCGGCTGGCACATGCGGGCCACCGGCGATTTGTCTTATCGTTGTCATGACCGACGGTGCGTGGCGCCGTGCCTCATTCCCCAGCCGAACGTCCCCCATGCAAACCCGCGTCGAAAGCGCCCCGCTGTCCCCCTCCGCCATTCCCGTATCAACTGATACCCCGGCCAGCACGCCCTCCAGCGAAGGCACCGCCTTCGCCGTGCTTGGCGGCATCAGCTTCGCGCACATGCTCAACGACATGATCCAGTCGCTGATCCTGGCGATCTATCCGGTCCTGAAGAACGACTTCCACCTCAGCTTCGCCCAGATCGGGCTGATCACGCTGACCTACCAGCTCACTGCCTCGATGCTGCAGCCGCTGGTCGGCATGGTCACCGACCGACGGCCGATGCCGTACTCGCTGCCGGTGGGCATGGGCTTCACCCTGTGCGGCCTGCTGCTGCTGGCGGTGGCGCCGAATTTCCCGATCCTGCTACTCGCCGCCGCACTGGTCGGCACCGGTTCGGCCATCTTCCATCCGGAATCCTCGCGGGTGGCGCGGATGGCCTCGGGCGGACGGCATGGTCTGGCGCAATCGCTGTTCCAGGTCGGCGGCAACACCGGCGCGTCGCTGGGGCCGCTGCTGGCCGCATGGATCATCGTGCCGCACGGGCGCAGCAGCGTGGCGTGGTTCTCGCTGGCGGCGCTGCTGGCGATCGTGGTGCTGCTGCAGGTCGGTCGCTGGTATCGACAGCATCATGTCGCGCGCAGCAAGTCGGCGGCACGTCACCTGACCGTGGTGGCGCTCACTCGCAATCAGATCATCGGCGCGCTGGCGATCCTCGGCCTGCTGATCTTCTCCAAATATTTCTACCTGGCCAGCCTGAGCAGCTATTACACCTTCTACCTGATCCACAAATTCGGCGTGTCGGTGCAGAGCGCGCAGGTCCACCTGTTCGTGTTCCTGTTCGCGGTAGCGGCCGGCTCGCTGATCGGCGGCCCGATCGGCGACCGGATCGGGCGCAAGTGGGTGATCTGGGTGTCGATCCTCGGCGTCGCGCCGTTCACCCTGCTGCTGCCGCATGCGAACCTGATGTGGACCGGGGTGCTGACCGTGATCATCGGCCTGATCCTGGCCTCGGCGTTCTCGGCGATCCTGGTCTACGCGCAGGAACTGATTCCCGGCCGCGTCGGCATGATCTCCGGACTGTTCTTCGGCTTCGCCTTCGGCATGGGTGGCATCGGCGCCGCGGTACTCGGCGGCCTGGCGGATACGCATGGCATCGAATACGTCTACCGGCTGTGTGCGTATCTGCCGCTGATGGGGTTGATCACGGTGTTTCTGCCGGATATCGAGAAGCGAGCTGGCGCGTAACAATCATCGTAGGAGCGCACCCTGTGCGCGATGATCCTGGCATGAACAGGCATCAGAGCATTCGCGCACAGGGTGCGCTCCTACAGCGCGCCGATCACCACCGGCTCCGGCTCCAGCTGCACGCCGAACTTCTCGCGCACACCGTGCATCACCTGCTGTGCCAGCGCCCAAAGTTGCGGCCCCGTCGCCTTGCCGTGATTGACCAGCACCAGCGCGTGTCGATTGGAGATGCCTGCATCGCCTTCGCGGATACCCTTGAAACCTGCCGCCTCGATCATCCAGGCTGCAGACAGCTTGCAGCGACCGTTCGGCTGCGGCCACGCGGCCAGGCCCGGATGCTCGCGCTTGAGCGCATCAGCCAGCGCGGCATCGACGATCGGGTTCTTGAAGAAGCTGCCGGCGTTGCCGATCACCGCCGGGTCGGGCAGCTTGCTGGTGCGCAGGTGCACCACCGCTTCGGCAACGTGGAACGGCGCAGGCTTGTCCACGCCCATTCGCGCCAGTTGCTCATTGATGCCGGCGTAATCGGTGCGCAACGGACGGCTGCGCGGCAGCACGAAGCGCACGGCGGTGACGATGTAACGGCCAGGCTCGTGCTTGAACAGCGAGTCGCGATAGGCGAACGCGCAGGTCGCATGATCGAGCGTCACCACGCGACGCTCGCGGAGGTCCCATGCCTCCACACTTTCGATGAACTCGGCCACTTCGCAACCATACGCACCGATGTTCTGGATGGGCGCGGCGCCGACGGTGCCGGGAATCAGGATCAGGTTTTCCAGTCCGGCGTAGCCATGGCCCAGGGTCCAGCGCACGAAATCGTCCCAGCGCTCACCAGCAGCAACGGCAATGCGGGCGCTGTCGCCATCGCTCTCCACCTGCACGCCGCGGGTTTCAATCGCCAGCACGGTGCCGTCGAAGTCGCCGGTGAACAGCACGTTGCTGCCTTCGCCCAGCACCAGCAGGCGACCGCTGCGCACGGCCGGAAAGTCGAGCAACTCGGGCAACTTGCTGGCGTCGCGAATTTCCGCCAGCAGCGTTGCGCGCGCATCCACACGCAAGGTGTTGCGGTTCGCCAGCGAGGCGTTTTCGATGAGCGTGTAGCCGCCCATGTCGGTGCGTTCAGACAGCATGGCCGCTCTCATCAATGACCGCCTCGCGCTGGCGGCGGATTTCGTTGACGCATTCAGCGACCAATTGCGGCCCACGGTAGATCAGCCCCGAGTAGATCTGCACCAGCGACGCACCGGCGTAGAGCTTCTCGGCCGCATCGCTGCCGTCGAGAATGCCGCCCACGCCGATCAGCGGGACACGCCCCTGCAGGCGCTTGTGCATGCCGGCCAGCACCGCGGTGGAACGCTCGAACAGCGGCTTGCCGGACAGGCCGCCGGTTTCGCCACCATGTGGATCGTCGGCCACCGCGGCATGATCGATCGTGGTGTTGGTGCAGATCACACCATCGATGCCGGTGCGCAGCAACACTTCGGCGATCGCATCGAGCTCGGTGTCGCTCAGATCCGGCGCGATCTTCAGCAACATCGGCTTGCGCCGGCCGTGCTGCGAACCCAGCCGCTCCTGCGCCGCGCGCAGCAGCGAGATGAATTTGTACAGCGTGGCTTCCTGCTGCAGATCGCGCAGGCCCTGCGTGTTCGGCGAGGAGATGTTCACCGTGATGTAGCTGGCGTGCTCGTAGACCTTGTGCAGGCAGGTCAGGTAGTCATTGACCGCCTTCTCGTTCGGCGTGTCCTTGTTCTTGCCGATGTTGATGCCGAGCACGCCGTGATAGCTGGACTGTTGCACGTTGCGCACCAGCGCATCGACGCCGCCATTGTTGAAGCCGAGTCGGTTGATGATCGCCTCGTATTTCGGCAATCGGAACATGCGCGGCTTGTCATTGCCTGGCTGCGGCAGCGGCGTCACCGTGCCCACTTCGATGAAACCGAAACCGAGCGCGTCCAGCGCATCGAGGTGCTCGGCATTCTTGTCCAGCCCGGCGGCCAGGCCCACCGGATTCGGAAAGGTGATGCCGAACACGGTGATCGGCAAGTCGGCCGGCGGTTTGGCGATCCAGTGCGCGAAATTGCTGCGCTGGGCCACACCCAGCGCGTACAGGGTGAGGTGATGCGCGGTCTCGGGATCGAGCTTGAACAGCAGCGGGCGCAGGTAGTCGTACATGGGTCAGGCCAGGTGTCCGGCAAAGATGCGGGTGTCGTAGTCGAAGCTTACCGTGCCGTGCTCGGCGCAGTTGTCGAACAGTTCGCGCAGCGCCTGCAGCATCGGTTCGTGTTGCGGGTGCCCGACCTGCGGCGCATACGACGACGACATCAGGCGCCCGCGCAACGCCTCGAAATCCAGCCGCTGGGCGTGCTGGAAGCTGGCACTGCCACGGAAGCCTGCACCGTACCAGTGGCGCATCCGCGCATCGTCGGCGTAGCGCTCGGCCACGCTGGTGTAGTCGGTGCCGAACTGTTGCAGCAGCGCCTCGTAGCCTTCGAGGAAACGCGTGCCGGTCAACCGGCGCGAATTCCACCAGATCGCCGCCAGCCCGCCGGGACGCAGGATGCGTGCGAACTCGCGCCGCGTGGTTTCCTCGTCGAACCAGTGGAACGCCTGCGCCACGGTGACCAGGTCCACGCTGGCATCGGGCAACCCGGTGGCATTGGCCTTGCCACCGACCGCATCGAAATTTTCGTAGGCCTGCAGCCAGTGTTCGGCAGCGGCGCGCATCGGCGCATTCGGCTCCACCGCCGTCACGCGGTAACCCGCATCGAGAAACAGCTTCGACGAGATGCCGGTGCCGGCACCGACATCCGCAACCCGCCAATCCGCATTGACGCCCTGCTCGCGCTGCAGCCACTCCAGCAGCGCCGGCGGGTAGTCGGGCCGGTAGCGCACGTAGTCGTCGACGCGGTCGCTGAAGCGCGCGGTGGACTGCAGGTCGCTCATGTCATCCATCCTGTCCCGTCAGCCATTGAGCATCTGGCCGCCATCCACCGCCAGCGTCTGCCCGGTGATCCAGCCGGCCCACGGCGAGGCGAGGAACAGCGCAGCATGGGCGATTTCCTCCGGCCGGCCGAAACGGCCGAACGGAATCTTCGCCAGCGTCGCCTGATAAAGCTGCGGCTGTTCGAGCTTGCGGCGTTCCCACAGTCCGTCGGCAAACGCGATCGAACCCGGCGCGATCGCGTTGGCGCGGATGCGATGCTCGGCCAGCGCCAATGCCTGCGAGGTGGTGTACTGGCTCAGCGCCGCCTTCACCGCCGCATACGGTGCGCCACTGGCGCGTGGACGGAAGGCGGCAATCGAGCTGGTGTGCAGGATGCATGGACTGGGCGACGCCTTCAGATATGGCAGGGCCGCGCGCGACGCGCGTACAGCCGCCATCAGGTCGACGTTGAAGCCGGCGATCCAGCCCTCGTCGCTCTCGTCGAAGCCGTAGCCGCTGGCGTTGTTGATCAGCACGTCGATGCCGCCGAGCGCAGCGGCGGCATTCGCCACATAGGCGTCGATCGCTGCCGCATCGGCGAGATCACAGCTTTGCGCATGCACGGTGACGCCCAGCGTGGCGATCGCCTGGCGGGTTTCTTCCAGCGCTGCAGCACCGCGTGCGCAGATCGACACGGCGGCACCGGCCTGGGCAAAAGCCAGCGCCATGCTGCGACCAATGCCGCGGCTGCCGCCGGCGACGACGACACGATAACCGTTGAAATCAAAAGGAGCGGGAGGTTGTTCGGTACTCATTCGCCGGTCAATGCCAGTGCCAGAAGGCAACGCCGAAAATCAGCACGGCAACAAACAGGAAGATCGCCAGCACGCACAGCACCAGCTGCGCATAACCGAGCACCAGCCCGGTGACCGCCAGACCATCGCCTTCGATAGCGCTGCCGGCGGCGGCCCGGCGGATTTCACCGCGTGCCAGATGGCCGCAGATGACCGCCACGATCGCGCCGATGAAGGGCAGCACGCACCAGGCAAGGATGCCGAAGACCAGGCTCACGACGGCCAGCGAACTGGTGCCGGACACCGGTCGATAAGGCGGTTGATAGCTCATCGGATCGCTCCCTCGTATCGAAGTGGAACTTGTCGAAGTGGTTCAGCGCCGTCATGCATCGTCACCGGTCACGGACGGCGAACCGCCCGTGACCAGTCCACATCACTTACAGATCGAACTTGATGCCCTGGGCCAGCGGCAGTGAACTCGAATAGTTGATCGTGTTGGTCTGGCGGCGCATATAGACCTTCCACGCATCCGAACCCGACTCGCGACCGCCACCGGTTTCCTTCTCGCCGCCGAACGCGCCGCCGATCTCCGCACCCGAAGTGCCGATGTTGACGTTGGCGATGCCGCAATCCGAACCGGCCGCTGACAGGAACTGCTCGGCCGAACGCAGATTGTTGGTGAAGATCGACGAGGACAGGCCCTGCGGCACGTCGTTCTGCATGTCGACTGCTTCGTCCAGCGTCTTGAACGGCATCACGTACAGGATCGGCGCGAACGTTTCGGTCTGCACGACTTCATGCGAGTTCGCGATGCCGGTGACGATGGTCGGCAGCACGAAGTTGCCCTTGCGATCGGTCAGCGCCGCGCCGCCGGTGGCGATCGTGCCGCCCGCAGCCTTGGCCTTCTCGACCGCAGCAAGGTAACCCTGCACCGCCTCGGAGCTGTTGAGCGGACCCATCAGCGTGGTCGACAGATTCGGATCGCCGATCTTGCCCTCGACCTGCTTGTACGCCTTGACCAGCGTCTCCAGCACGTTCTTGTAGATCGACTCGTGCACGAACAGCCGGCGCGTGGTGGTGCAGCGCTGGCCGGCGGTGCCGACCGCGCCGAACACGATGCCGGGGATCGCCAGCTTCAGGTCGGCGCTTTCGTCCAGAATGATCGCGTTGTTGCCGCCAAGCTCCAGCAGCGAGCGGCCCATGCGCTGCGCCACGCGCTCGCCGACCATGCGGCCGACCTTGGTCGAGCCGGTGAAGCTGATCAGCGGAATGCGCTTGTCGTCGACGAAGCCCTGCGACAGATCGGTGCCGGCGTCGTTGAACAGGAAGAACAGGTCGGGGAAACCTCCGGCCTTCAGCGCCTCGTTGCAGATGCGGATGGTGGCGACCGCCGACAGCGGCGTCTTCGGCGACGGCTTCCAGATGCAGATGTCGCCGGCGATGGTGGCCAGCATGGCATTCCACGCCCACACCGCGACCGGAAAGTTGAACGCGCTGATGATGCCGACCAGGCCCAGCGGGTGGTACTGGTCGTACATGCGATGGCCCGGACGCTCCGAGTGCATGGTGGCGCCGTACATCATGCGGCTCTGGCCCACCGCGAAGTCGGCGATGTCGATCATCTCCTGCACTTCGCCGTCGCCCTCCGGCTTGATCTTGCCCATCTCCAGCGCCACCAGCGAACCCAGTGCGTCCTTGTGCTTGCGCAGTGCTTCGCCACACAGACGCACGGCTTCACCGCGTGCCGGTGCGGGCGTCGTGCGCCACACCTTGAACGCCGCCTGTGCGCGCTTGACGATCACTTCGTAATCGGCCGCGCTGGACGCATGCACGGTGCCGAGCACGTCGCCGGTGGCCGGGTTCACCGGCTGCAGCGCGCCGGCGTCGGTGGTCTTCGACCATTCGCCCTGACCGAGGTACGTGCCGGACTGCTCGCCATCGAGGCCAAGTGCGGTGAGGATTGCATGGGACATGGATGTCTCCTGGACTTGCGCGCCCGCAGGCGCCGTGGTGAAGGCGGGAAATTGCCCATTCTAGCAGGCGGCAGGAGCGCCCTCCCTTCACGCAGGGGAGGAGGCATCGCGCTTTGGCTGCCTCCCCTGCTCGCAGGGGAGGGCTGGGGTGGGGTCGCTCTTGATTCTGCTCTTTGGCAAGCCCAGACGCCTCTCACCTGAAGGACTCCCTTCGGTCGCCAACCTCTCCCTGCGTGCAGGGGAGGAGCAACGCAATCGCGTCGCCACGGGATCCATGCGAAAATCCCGCCGCTGCCCTCGTAGCTCAGTTGGATAGAGCGGCCCCCTCCTAAGGGGCAGGTCGGACGTTCGAATCGTCTCGAGGGCACCATTCGCGAGATCCAAAGGCCGGCCATGCCGGCCTTTGTGCTTCCCGGCTCACGAACTGCACGACAGCATCGAGCAACCGGCCTTGTGCCGCGCCCAGTCCGGGCGCTTCTGCGCGTATGCCTCGCGACCGGGCTGGTCATCGTACGGATGGCGCATCACGTCGAGCAGCTCGGCGATACCGCTGGGGTCGCTCTGCTCGGCCCGGTCGATCGCCTGCTGGGCCAGGTAGTTGCGCAACACATAACGCGGATTGGCCATGCGCATGCGCGCCCGACGCAGTTCGGGCGATTGGGGATCGGTGGCAAGGCGGACGACATAGCGGACCAGCCAGTCGTTGAGCGCTGGCTCCGCCTCGCGCCGTTTCGTCTCGTCGTAAAACGCATCCTTGAACGGTTCAAGTGTGGGTGCCTGTGCATCGACGTCGGCCAGTGCACGGAACCACAGCGTCATGTCGATCTCGGCCTGCTGCATCAGCGTCTGCAACGACTGCATCAGTGCCACGTCGTCATCGCGACAGTCGGCCAGGCCGAGCTTGGCGGCGATATTCGCGCGGTCGGCGGCGGCATAAGTCGCCGCGTAGCGATCCAGTCCGGCCTGCAATGGCTCGACGCCGGCAAACAGCGGTGCCAGCGCACCGGCCAGACGGCTCAGGTTCCACCACGCCACGTTCGGCTGCTGACCGAAGCGATAGCGACGACGTTGCGCATCGGTGGTGTTCGGCGTCCATTCCGCATCGAAGTTGTCGACCCAACCATACGGGCCGTAGTCGATGGTAAGGCCCAGGATCGACATATTGTCGGTGTTCATCACGCCATGCACGAAGCCCACGCGCATCCAGTGCGCGATCATCGTGGCGGTGCGCTCGCACACCTGCGCGAACCATTCCGCGTACAAGGCCTCGCCGTGGCCGCTCAACTCCGGAAAATCACGCCGGATGGTGAAGTCGACCAGCTGCTGCAACAGCGTGGTATCGCCACGCGAAGCGGGCAGTTCGAAGTTGCCGAAGCGGATGAACGATGGCGCCATGCGGCAGACGATGGCGCCCGGCTCCGCTTTCGCATGGCCGTCGTAAAACATGTCGCGCATCACCGGCTCGCCGGTATCGACCAGGCTCAATGCGCGCGTGGTCGGCACGCCGAGATGATGCATCGCCTCGCTGCACAGGAACTCGCGCACCGACGAACGCAGCACCGCACGGCCGTCTGCGCCGCGCGAATACGGCGTCAGCCCGGCGCCTTTCAGCTGCAGTTCCCAGCGTTCGCCGGCCGCATTGACCGTCTCGCCCAATGAAATCGCCCGTCCGTCACCGAGCTGGCCAGCCCAGTTGCCGAATTGATGGCCGCCGTAATTCGCCGCATGGGGCTGCATGCCATCGAGCAAGGCATTGCCGCCGAACAGCTGCGCGAATTCCGGCGTGGCAACTTCGGCCTCGCTGAAACCCAGCGTGACCGCCATCTCGGCCGAATGTGCCAGCAAGCGCGGCGCCGCGACCGGCGTGGGATCGACCCTCGAATACAGCGCCGCTTCGACCTGGCGCAGGCGCGCACCCTGCTCCGGGTCGCCGGGCAGCTCGCGCACGAACACGTTGTCGAATTGCAAGTTGAACATCGGGGTCACGCCAGCGGGAACGATGCAACTTATATCCGGGCGCCATCGACTCGATGCAAGGTGAAGCCATGCGGTCCGCATGGCTCGCGCCAAACGGTGAAGATCAGCCCGCCAGACGTTCAGCGCGCCCGGACCTGCCCGCGGCCTGACCGGCGATGGAGCGCTTGCAGCCGTTGGTAGACGGTCAGCACGGCGGTGCCGTAATCCCGGGCCAGCGCAGGCGTGTGGCTGTGGTAATAACCCACGCCCAGCACCCGGTCGCGGGTCTGATGCATGCCATCGTGCAGGATCTTCGCGGCTACGGTGATGTTGGTGCGCGGATTTAACAGGGACAGCGGATCGCGCACGGCGTCCCGGTGCATCGGGTAGTAGACCTGCATGATGCCGACGTCCTGCACGGCCGAACCGAACTGGCTCGCCGCCGCCATCGCCAGCTGCACGTCATGGCGGTCGCCGCGCACCAGATGGTCATTGACGCGGAACAGCCATGGCGTGGGCGCGACCCTGCCATCCGGATACAACGCCTTCGATTCCACCAGGGCGATGCTGTACAGCAGCAGCGGATCGACACCGGAAGCCTTGCCGATCTCCGACCACAGGCTCTGCCGGGAGCTGATATCCAGATCGGGCTCCTCGATCGGCATCATCAGATCCATCGTGCTGACATCGGACAACAGGCGGCGACCGGCATCCGCCGGTTCGGGATGGACGGCCGATGATGCCATCGACCCGTTTGCCGGCACGGCAATCGCCAACCCGGACGTCGCCGCAGCCGGCAAAGACCCCGGGAATACGGCGGCTGCATGTCTTGCGGATGTGACAGCCACCGCCCTGGCCGGCGTCGATCGCGCATCGGCATGCAGCACGCCGATGCGCAGCGACAGAAGGGCAACGCCAGCCACAGCACTGATGACGATTCCCGCCGCGAGCCTGTAACGGTGCGCGCTCGCCCCTGTCGGCCACGACATCACCCGTGTCCGCACCCACGGCAGGATCCTGGCTTCTACAACCCGGCGCAAACCGGCCGCCGCCGTCACGCGCCAACCATCCAGCGGCCAGGTGGGCGGCAACAGCCAGCCCTGTACCGGCGGCGATGCGCCTAGGGCCAGCCGGCCGGTCACGACCCGCGAACGCGCCCACAGAGAGGGCGCCGGCATATGAACAATCCGGTCGATGCTGCTCGTCGACGCGCCACCGGATTTCCAGTGAGCCGGCGCCATCAGATGCACGCGACCCGATCCCGCGCGGACATCGCGCGCAGCCACAGCACCACCGAGCGGAGACTTGCCCATATCCGTTTCAGGGCATGCAGTCGAGGGCGTACGAAGTTGGGCGCAGTCGCGTCTGCGCGGAACCGCCTGGCATCCGTGCGGCGTGGCCGCCACGTGGCATGTGTCCTGGAAACCGCCAACACGGGAGTGCTCGTGACTCTCGCCGTGCAGAGCATCTGCGGTCGCTGGGGTCAAACCATCCACGAGTGCATCCTGGTCAGAAGCCTTGCTGTGGCAGATGGCACTGCCGCGTCGAGGGTCGTCATTAGAGCAGTTTTTTGCATGCACGTTCCTGCGAGCGCCCCGGAAGCCCGGTCTGCGGAAGGTTTGCGCAGCAGACGCAAGCCGGTACAGCAGCCGTTATAGTCGGCGCCGACCCTGCCCATGAGAAGCGCATGAACGACATATCACCGCCCTCCGGCCTCAACGCCGACGCATTGCCCGAGGACGCACCCTACCTCACCGCCACCGCCCGCTGGGTGGAGCGCGCGGTGATCGGGCTCAACCTGTGTCCGTTCGCCCGCGCGCCGCATGTGCAGGGCAAGCTGCGCATGCGCGTGAGTCAGGCGCGCGACACCGATGCCCTGCTCGACGACCTGTGCGGCGAATTGCAGTCGCTCAACGCGCTGACGCCGGACGAATGCGAAACCGGCCTGCTGATCCACCCGTTCGTGCTGACCGACTTTCTCGACTACAACGACTTCCTCGATGTGGCCGATGCCGCGGTGCAGACACTGGGACTGGAAGGCGAATGGCAGGTGGCCAGCTTCCATCCCGACTACCAGTTTGCCGACAGCGCGCCGGATGCGATCGAGAACTTCAGCAACCGTTCGCCCTTTCCCACCCTGCATCTTCTGCGCGAATCGAGCATCGAGCGCGCGATGGACGCGATGAGCGATACCGACAGCATCTATCGGCGCAATATCGAGACGCTGCAACGCCTTGGCAGCGATGGCTGGCGCGCGCTGTGGCGCGACGAAGACAGCTGAGCACACTGCCTTCACAGCAGACGGTTCATGTGTGCAACACCCGACCCTGTCATGCTGACGAGTGAACAATCTCCCCGACCCCTACGCGGAAAGCGTCGACCCGAGCGTGCAATGCACGACCTGCGAAGCCGTGTGCTGCCGCCTCACCGTGGTGTTGATGCCGGAAGACCATGTGCCCGCGTGGCTGGTCGATCGCGACACCCATGGCATGGAAACCCTGGCCAAGGGCGAGGACGGCTGGTGCGTCGCGGTCGATCCGAACACCTCCGGCTGCACCATCTACGAGGATCGCCCGACCATCTGCCGCAAATACGCCATGGGCAGCCCGAGCTGCCGCGACGAACGACACAAGTGGTTCGGCGCGGCCATTCCCACCGCGGTGCATCTGCTCTAGCCGCTTGTCTTGGCCGTGGCGCGCTTCGTCGGCGCAGCATCGGCCGTGAATCCCGCCGCATCCAGCTCGCGTGCCGCTGCATCCAGATCGGCACGCATCGCCGGGCTGGCCAGGAAATCGCGCGCCAGCGCCTGACCGAGTACGCGACCGGCATAGATGTCCTGCGGCGTGTGCACGCCACGTATCACTCGGCGCCAGCCCACTTCGCGGGCGTAACGATCGAGTGCCTCGGCACGCTGTGGAAGCAGGTGGCCGAGCAGGATCGCGAATACCGTGGCACGCGTGCTGTGCCCGCTCGGGTATCCGTAGTCACGGTTCTTCCAGTCCTGCGCGTCGCCTTCCGGGTCCCATTGACAGGAGTTGACCGGACAGGGGCGCTCGCGCCGAAAGCTCTGCTTGGCCTCGTTCTTGGCCTTGTTCGCTTCCTTCTTCACTTCGTCGAACAGCGCCGCGACATGCGGCAACCGTTGCGCGGTGAAATCGGGGCCAAGCACCGCCGCGAACGAGAACGCGTCGAACGTCTCGTCCGCCTTCGCTTGCGCCGCCTCATCGGCGGACCGCGTGGTGTAGGCGTGGAAGGTCGTGCTGCGGTCGGCGATGTCCTCGGCGGTGCCCAGCGGCGATGGCGCCGGCAGCGTCGCCACCGCGGCGTGCAGCTGGGCAGCATCGAGATAATGCTCGGCCGCGATCGCCTTGCCGCCGCACAGCAGCAGCAAGCCAAGCAGCACGCCACCGAGACGGGTCGATAGGTGAGTCATGTGCAGGGTTCCGGTCATGGTCAGAGGGCGAGCGAGACCGAGGCGAACCAGCTGCGCCCCGGCAATACCAGGTAATAGGTGTCCTTGCCCTTCTGCGAATCGGCCACCTGTTGCTGTGCGTCGAACAGGTTGTCCACCTGCAGGCGCAGCTTGTAGCTCTTGATGAACGAGCCCGAGAGGTTCTGCCCGTAACCGAGGCTCATTGCCGCGCGCCAGAAGCCGCCGGTATGACCGACACCAGTGACCGAGGCGGCATTGTCGGGATTGAGGCTGCCGTCATACACCTTCTGCCCGCCGATGTACTTCTCGCCCAGTGACGCAAAAAAACCGCTGTGGTCGAACATCATGCCCAGCGCCGCGGTGCTCGAAGGCACATTCGGCAAGTCGAGCCTGGAACGCTTGAACTTCGCGTCGATCACCGAACCATTCGCATACGCGCTGAAGCCATCGCCGAGGTAGTACGTGGCTTCGCCCTCCACACCTTTCAGGCGCGCGCCCTTGGCCAGCGCAAAGGTGTCTTCGTGGGTGACCGGATCGGTGCCGACCAGCGGGAAGTTCCGGTAGTCGATCATGAACACGTCGGCGTCGGCATTGAAGCGGTCGGTCTTGTAGACCGTGCCAAACTGGTAGTTCATCGTCTGCTGCGGCGAGGTCTGGTTGCGTTCCGGGTGTGGCACGTAGAACTGGTTGAGGTTGGGCGCGAGGAAGCCCTGTGCGAGCTGCCCGTACACGCTCCACTCGCTGCTCAGCATGTAATTGGCCGACAGGTAACCGAGCGACTTGTCCCAGGTCTTGCTGTAGTCCAGCGGAAGCTTGGTGGTCTGGTTGCGCGGCGTGTTGATGTAGCGCGTGAAACTGAGGTACTTCACGCCCGGCGTGATGGTCAGCCCCTCGGTCGCATGCCAGGCGTACTCGGCGTACAGCTGGGTGGTGCGCAAGCGGTCCACCATCGTGTACTTGTAGGCAGTGAGGTCGCTGCTGCCCGGTTTCACGTCGTGGATGCCACCGAGGCCGTAGTCCAGCGCCACACTGTAGCGATCGTTGTGGGTGAACTCGTACCAGCCGCCGGTGTTGAACTGGCCGTTGTCATCGACATGCGAGAGCGACAGCACGTCGCCCCAGGCGCGGTACGAGTTGACCTTGTCGTAGCCACCCATGTTCTTTTTCGACGCTTTCGTGCCGATGTACGCGCTCTCGTGGCTGTCGTTGTCGTAGGCGTAGGTATAGGTCTTGTTGTCCAGCTGCCAGGTTTCGCTCAGCGCGCTGTGCACACCGAAATACTCCAGATCGGTCTCCTTGGTCTGGTAGTTGTAGCAGTAGCAGTCGGTGCTGCTGCGATCGGTGTTGAGGCCGAAGTTGCGGCCCAGCGTGTCGATCTGCGTCTGCGTCAGCGTGGTCTTGTCCGGGTTGTTGAAGCGGATGTAGTTGTAGTTGCTGAGGAAGGTCAGTTCGGTACTGCTGCCCACCGGCTGCACGTACTTGATGTAGCCGGTCTTGCGCGACATCGGCGAGTTCGTGCGCGCGGTGTCGGTGTCGTTGTATTGCGCGCTGGCGATCAGCTTGCCGCCGTTGAGGCTGTCGATGCGGCCGCTGTCGAGTTCCAGGTGGGTCAGCATGGTGCCGTAGCTGCCGGCACTGATGGTGGGAATGAACGAGAACGTGTCCAGCGCATCCTTCGAGCGCAGCGCCACGGTGCCCCCAAAGGTGGCTTCGCCGATCTGGCTGGCGCCGCCGGGGCCGCGGTCGATCGTGACCTGGCCGATCATCTTGGCAGGAAAGTAGCTGCTGGTGTGATGGCTGAAATCATTGGTGTCGCCGAACGGAATGCCGTCGTAGGTGACGTTGTACTGGTTGTCGTTGAAGCCGCGCAGAGTCATCTGCTTGGATTCGCCCAGACCCGGGCCGCTGACGCTGATATTCGAGACAGCCGGCGCGATGTTCGCGATCGCCGCATAGTCGGCCGTCGGCGCGACGTGGTTGCCGATGTAGTCCAGCCCGATCACTGACTGCGGCTGCGTGATGTTCAGTTCCGCCTGCACCGGCGCCTGGGTGATCGCCGAGTTGGCATCGGCGCGCACCTCGACTTCCTGCAATTGCTGGGGCACTGTCGTCAGGGGCGCCGGCGGCACCACGGGCGCATCGGTGGCTGCCGCGTTCGCGCTGATGGTGAGCGCTGCGGTACACAGGAATGCGGCGTGATGAAACTGGCGGATCGCGCTTGCAAGCGGGCGCAGATCAATAGATGCACGCCGCGCCTTGGAAAGTAACGTCATCAGAGTCAGCCTTTGCAGATAAGCCCGGAGGGCAAGCTGCAGCAGCCTAGAAACACAGATTGACTGTTTTGTTACCGTTTCAGTAATGCAAGATGTTGCGCATCAGCCACCATGGAAAATCAACGCGACCTCGTCGGCATTGATCGCACGCCATTCGCCCAGCGGCAACTCGCCCAGGGCGAGCCCGCCAACCGAAATGCGTCGCAGCGTCTCGACGTGATTGCCGGCGGCGGCGAACATGCGGCGCACCTGGTGATAGCGACCTTCGGTGACAGTGAGCCGGGCATGCCGTGACCCCAATACGTCGAGCACGGCTGGCGCCAGCGGCTCCTTCTCCGTTTCCAGCATCAGCGTGCCGCTGGCGAACAGCTCGCCTTCGTCGCCGCGCAGATCCTGCGCCAGGGTGGCCTCGTAGACCTTGGTCACCTGCGCCTTGGGCGAGATGATCCGGTGCAGCAGCGCGCCATCGTCGGTGAACAGCAGCAGGCCGCTAGTATCGCGATCGAGCCGCCCCACGCTGGACAGCACCGGCGAGCGCACGTTGTAGCGCGGCGGCAGCAGGTCATAGACCACCCGCCCCGGATCCTTGCGCGAGCAGGTGACGCCCAGCGGCTTGTTCATCATCAGCACCAGACCCGGCGGCGGATCAAGCGGCTCGTCGTCGACGCGGATGGTGTCGTAAGGCACCACGTCGTCGGCATATAACACCTCGCCATCGGCATCGGTGATGCGGCCGGAACGGAACAACTGGGTCACATCCTTGCGGCTGCCGTAGCCCAGGTTCGCGATGAGCTTGATTAATTTCATGCACGCACTCCAACCGCTTCGATCACCTTGAATCCCTCTTGCGTCACCAGCGTGCGCACGTCGCGAAAACGCGCCGTCAGTATCGCCTCATACGGCAGATGCCGGTTCGCCACGATCAGCAAGCGCCCATCCGGCACGAGCGCCTCGGCCGCGCTGACAATGAACGCGCGGCCCAGCTCCGGCAGATCGGCACGCCCCTGATGAAACGGCGGATTGCTGACGATGGCGTCGTAACGCTGCGGCAGGCCGCGCGTGACATCGTGCCAGTGCACCGCCACCGCCAGTTCGTGGCCGCATTCGCGCTGCGCCCTGGCCAGATTGATCCGCGCCGGTTCCAGCGCACGCACTTCGGCTTCGTACAGATCGATCGCGCTGACGTTCGGGCAGCGCGCGATGATCTGGCTGGCGAGATAGCCGTAACCGGCACCGAGATCGGCCACGCGGCCGTGCAGGTCGTCCGGCAGATGCGCGGCCAGCAGCGCCGAGGCGCGGTCGACGCGATCCCACGCGAACAGGCCGGGACGGCTGACGTAGCCGTCGACGATCGTGCGCGGTGCATCCAGCGCCAGCCATTCGGCCAGCAAGGCCCGATCGATGTCGGCCGCGTCCGGCGTGCTCCAGAACACCCGGCATTTGTGCTTGGACTGATGCTGCACGGCACCGGCCAATCTCGCCAGGTCGGCCTCGCCCGACTTCGCACCCTCGGCATTCGGCATGCTGGCCAGCACGGTGCCGCCCGGCGCCGCGTGCAACAAGGCATGGGCAAACAGCGCACGCGCCTCGTCGCGCTGCCGCGGCGGCAGCACCAGCACCAGCGGAAAGACTTCGTCGGTTGCCGGCTCACCTACGCGCAGACCGTTGCGGGCCAGCTCGTCGGCAAACGGCATGAAACCCTGCTCGCACAACCAGCCGGGCTGCGCCATCTCGCGCAGGCACACGCCAGCCCGCGCGCGCAGGAACAGCACGCGGCCATCCGCCGGCAGCTGCAGCTCCGATGCTTCGAAAGGAACAAACAGGGCCGCCAACGCCGCATCCGGCGCGGCGGCGGAGAAACCGGCAGCAGTCACGTCATCTCTTCAATCATGAAACGGAGAGGCATTGTACGTGGCCGCAGCCCGGTCAATCCGCCGGCGGCGCCATCGGCCACCGCTTGCGCGCAGATTCAGCCGCTGCTGTGTGCGTTGACTGCATCCATCACCCGCGCCGAATACACCATCGCGGCCCCGGCATTCATCGCTACCGCGACACCGAGAGCTTCGGCGATTTCCTCGCGGGTGGCGCCGTACTTCAGCGCCTCGCCGGTATGCACGGTGATGCAGCCATCGCAGCGGGTGGTGACTGCCACCGCCAGCGAGATCAGCTCGCGCGTCTTGGCGTCCAGATGGCCGGTCTTTTCGCCGGCGCCGGACAGGGTCTGATAACCCCTCAACGTATCCGGGCTCAGCTTGCCGATCTCGCCGATGCGCCCGATCAATTCCTTGCGGTAACCCAGCCAATCCAACATGGAAGTCTCCTCGCTGACATGGCGGCCAGACACCGCGGCCGGCCGTGGGCGCCCATGATGCGCCATCGGATCAGCGAAGGGATATCAGCCACTCAGCGGATGCTGTCGACCATCGAGGCAGCGGACGGCAACTCCTGCAGCATCTGCGCGGCCAGCGGCTGGTAACCGCCATCGAAATGATGGCCGCCCTTCTTGGCGTGAACCGTCACCCACCTGGGCAAGTCCGGTTCGTCGCAGATGGTGTCGTCGCTGTCGTCCAGACCGTAGTAGCAGACCGTGGGTGGCTGCCCCTGCAAGGCCTGCAGCGGCGGCAGCGTGTCGTAATGCCGGATCGGATTGAGGTGCTGCAGCAGTGTCTTTACGTGCTCCTTGAACCAGCCCTGCTTGATCATGTAACCCTCGAGTTCGATCTCGAAGGTGGTATCCCGGCTTGGCGACAGCAGCACCAGCTGGGTGATCCTCGCGCGGTTGGCCGGGCTGAGCTTGCCGATGATCGTCGGCAGTACATCGGCGCCGAACGAGAAGCCCACCAGCCAGACACGCTGCTTGCCCCACTCGGCGGCGTATTTCGTCATCAAGGCATCGAGCTGCCGCGCCGATTCTTCCGGTGTGCGCTCGCGCCAGTAGTACTTGAATGTGTTGACGCCAAGCACCGGAATGCCGCGGTCGACGAAGGCGATGCCCAGCCGCCGATCCAGGTCGGCCCAGCCACCGTCGCCGGAATAGATGATCGCCATGATGTCGCCTTTGCCGGCCGGCGGCGCCGCGCTGATGCTGCTGACCGGCAGCACCACGCTGGCCTGCTCCAGGCTGATCCGCGACCACGGACTCCAGACCAGCGCGATACCCATCAGACCTGCGCCCACTGCTGCCAGCATGATCCAGCTCCTGCGTTTCATCGGCGCACCACGCCGGAAAGACCGCCGGAGATCAGGCTGGCCACGTTGGCCAGGATCATCGGCAAGGCGATGCCGCCGGGCACCGCCATGTAGCGCGGCTCCCATTCCGGATCGAATTTGTCCTTGTAGCGCTGCAACCCGCGGAAGTTGTAGAAGCGCTCGCCGCGACCGAACACCAGCGCACCGAAACGGTTCCACAGCGGCGCCTGGCGCCGGTTCTGCAAGCCGGCCAGCGGCGCCATGCCGAGGTTGAACCAGCGGTAGCCCTCGGCCTGCGCCCACTGCATCAGTTCCACGAACAGGTAATCCATGATGCCGGTCGGGCCATCGGGCAGGAATCGCATCAGGTCCACCGACGCCTCCTCATGGGTATCGTTGAGGAACAGGTTGGCGAACGCCACCAGCCGGTCGTTCTGCCACACCAACGCCATCGGCGTGCGCACCAGATAGTGCGGATCGAACGCGCCGAGCGAGAAGCGCTTTTCGCGCACGTTCTTGTCGCGCAGCCACGCATCGGAGATCTCCTTCAGGCGCGGCAGCAGCGGTGCCACCGACTCGGCCGGCACGATCTCCAGTCGCAAGCCTTCGCGGGTCAGCTTGTTCACCGTATTGCGCAACACCTTCTTCGACTTGCCGTCCAGGTTGAACGCGTCCAGCCGCACGCGCGCCTCCTCGCCAATCTTCAGCAGGTTCATGCCCACTTCCAGATACATATCCAGATCGGCCGGACTCACCTGATAGAACACCGGCCAGCCACCGGCGCGCTCGCATTGGTCGAGAAATGTCCACACCAGTTCGCGCCGGGCATCGTCATCGTTACCCACCGGATCACCCATGGTCACCCAGCTTCGGCCTTCGATGTCGTACATCACGAACGCCTTGTGCGCCGGATCGAACAGCAAGGTCTTGTCGCCGACCAGCGCCAGGTGCGCCTGCGCGGATGGGAACTGCTTGATCAGCGGCAGCGCCTGGGTCAATTCGGCGTCATTGGGTGGTTCGGGGCTGAATCGCCGGGGTCGGATCAGGCTGGCCAGCGCAAACAACATGCCTGCCGCCGCGGCAGCGACCAGAGCACGCAGGGCACGCGGCGCACCGCCCTGATAAAAACTGAATTCCCACCAAAGATCGGCGCTGTAATCGACGTGCTTGTAGCTGAACAACACCAGCCAGGTGGCACAGCCGAGCACGGCCACAATTGCCACGATCCAGCCGATCGAGAAGGTGGTGCTGAACAGCGAGGCGCGCCGATAGAACAGCCGATGTGCGGGAGCCAGCGCCATCGCCAGCAAGGTAAGCAGGGTCGCTTCCTCGTAGTCGATGCCTTTCAACAGCGAGAACACCGCGCCGGCCAGCAGCAGCACCAGGGTCAGCCAGTAGGCCGCATCCAGCCGGCGCTGCAGGCCGCGGGCGAGGATCAGCAGCAGCATGCCGATCACGCTGGCCAGCAGATGCGACACCTCCAGCACCGACAACGGCAGCACGTCGCGCAGGATCGCCATGCGTGCCGGCAGCGCACGGGTCGCGCCGGAAAACAGCAGCACCGCGCCGGAAACAAGGGTCAGCCCAGCGAAGAACGATGGCAGCAGGCCGGTGAACCACGGCGTCAGCAGCGATTTCTCGCGCAGACCACGAGCCTCGCGCTGCAGGATCAGCACGGTCGCCGCACACAACGGCAGCAGGTAGTAGATCACCCGGAACGCGGCCAGCGCACCGAGGATCGGCGCGGCCAGCGCCTCGTTGCCGGTGGCGCCGAAGCCGGCCAGCATCACTGCCTCGAACACACCGAGGCCACCTGGCACATGGCTGATCAGGCCGATGATCTGGGCAATCACGAAGATCGCCAGGAAATGCCCGAAGCCGTTGTTCAACTCGTCCGGCATCAGCACGTAAAGCACGGCCGCCGCCAGCCCCCAATCCAGCGCACCGACCAGGATCTGGCGCAAGCCGGTGGTCACCGAAGGCATGCTCACGCGCCAGCGCCACACGCGCAGCGGCCGGCGAATCAGTCCGCCCGCCAGCCACGCCAGCGGCAGCAAGGTCAGCAGGACGCCCAGCGAGCGGCTGAAGTGCGCCAGCGGAAGACCGGCCGGCAGCGGTATGCACAACAAGGTCACTCCGGTCAGCGCCAGCAGACCAAGCCAGAAACTGACTGTGCAATACAGCACTACCCTGGCCACCTCGCCGGTGGAGAGGCCGTTCTGGATATAGAAGCGATAACGGATCGAGCCGGAGACCAGCAGCGACATGCCCACCGCGTTGCTGAACGCATAGCTGATGAACGAGATCAGGGTGACCCGATGCCATGAAAGTCGCCGGCCGATCGAGGCCAGCGCAAAGCGGTCGTACAGCGTCATCACTGCATAGCCCAGCGTGGCGAACAGCGCTGCCAACAGCAGGCGTGCGTGCGAAATGCTCTGCACGTAGCGCCGCACCTGGTGGTAGTTCACCTCGCGGGCAAGCAGATGCAGTGCCCACAGCGCCAGGCACAACATGGCCACCGACAGCAGTGGCCCGGCGAGCCGGCGCAGCAACACGGTGCGCTGGCTCGGCGGCGTCAGGACTTCACCGACGTCTTGAACCTGCTCGAGTTCTTCCTGCTCCACGCGACCAACGCCCCCTGTAAAGACCCACTAGGTTGCCACACTGAAGCTGACTGGCAATCTGCAGCGAGTTCGGGAACCGTCGCTCCGGTCGCTGCGCGCCCCCGCCAGCCCTCGCACAGGGGTCTGACTACAGGCTGGCGGGTGCGTGCTATGCGTTCGTCGAACCCTGTCCCAGCCTGCCCACCCAGCGGTACAGCAACAGCATCACCACGATGAACGCGGCGCCACCGACCCACAGTGCCGGGCCGTGCGCGAACGCATCGCCGACCAGGTCGAGCGGATAGTCCTTGCCGGAAAACGCGACGAAGGCGGCGATCACCACGCCGAGCAGGCCTTCGCCGACGATCATGCCGGAGGCGAGCAGCACGCCGAGTTGCTTGGTTGCCTCGGGATTCTTCGAGCTGCGGTCGGCGCGGCGGTCGAACCACCAGCCGGCGACCGCACCAACCACCACCATCAGCGTGCTCTGTGTCGGCAGGTAGATGCCCAGACCCACCGCCAGCGGCGACAGATGCGCGGACTTCGTCGTGCGGCGCAGCACCTCGTCGATGATGATCATCACCACGCCGATCGCTGCGCCAATCTCGATCAGGCTCCAGTCGATGTTGTTCTTGATCACGCCCTGCGCCAGCGCCGAGATCAACCCGGCCTGCGGTGCCGGCAATGCATTGGCACGCTGCGGACCCGGCGCACCGACGAAGCCGTAGGCGTGGTTGAGCAGGTCGAGGATCGGTGGAATGATAGCGGCGCCCGCGATCACGCCGACCACCAGAGCCCACTGCTGCTTCGACGGCGTTGCATCGACCAGCTGACCGGTCTTGAGATCCTGCAGGTTGTTGTTGGCAATCGCGGCGGCGGCAAACACGATCGAGGTGACGAACAAGGCGAATGCGACCAGCGCATTCTCGCTGCCGGCCGGCAGCGCCGAACGGACGCCGAACACCAGCAGCAGCGCCGCGCAGATCACCACGATGATGCCGATGCCCGACAGCGGACTGTTCGACGAGCCGATCAGGCCGGCCATGTAGCCGCATACCGCGGACACGAAGAAGCTCATCAGCACGATGAAGATCAGCCCGCTGGCCACCAGCGCAACCATATGGTCGCCCAGTCCATGGCCGGCGGTCGTCGCGAAGTTCGCGATCAGCCAGCCGATCGGAAACAGGCACACCAGCGAGATCAGGCCGACCTGACCGATCGGGATGTCATGCTCGGTACGCGGCAGCGACGCGAGATTGCCGGCACCGCGCACGCGCGAGGCGGCCATGGCGGAGGTCAGGCCGGTGATCACCGGCTTGACCAGCTTGGCCAGGGTCCAGATCGCAGCCACGCCGATGGTGCCGGCGCCAACGAAGCGGACCTTGTGGCTCCAGGTCGCGTTGGCCAGATCCGCGATCGAGCCGGTCATCGGCACCAGCGCGGAGAAATGCGGCACGCCCCAGCCCCAGCCGACCAGCGCACCGACCAGCATCGCGATGCCGACCCACAAGCCGACCAGATGGCCGATACCGAACAGCGCGAACGAAAGAAAGAAGTCGAATCCGGTCACGCCACCGGTGTCGCCACGGACGCGAAAGTAATGCACTACATCGCCCGCGAATACCCGCGTCGCAACCACCACCGCGAACACTGCCGAAACAATCGAGCCCCACAGCACCGCGAGCAGGCCGGCACGATTGGATTCGGCAGCCGCCTCGGCGCTGACGCCCTCGCCCCCGCCAGCACCAACCCTCAGCACTTCCGCGCAGGCCACGCCTTCCGGATATGGCAGGTCGGAATTGGTGACCAGTGCGCGACGCAACGGGATCGAATACATCACGCCGAGGATGCCGCCCAGCGCGCAGATCGCGAACGAGGTCCAGTAATTGAAGCCGGTCCACCAGCCAATCAGGATCAGGCCAGGCAGCACGAAAATGATCGAGGACAAGGTGCCGGCCGCGGAGGCGACGGTCTGCACGATGTTGTTCTCCTGCATCGTGGAACCCTTGAAGTAGCGCAGGATCGCCATCGAGATCACCGCCGCCGGAATCGAAGTGGCGAAGGTCAGGCCGGCCTTGAGGCCGAAGAACACGTTGGCCGCGGTGAACACCACGGTGATCACGATGCCGATGATCATGCCGCGCAAGGTGAACTCGGCGCGCGGTGTGGTGCTGGATAAGGGCTGTGCACTCACGTTTGTTTCTCCCCCGGACGGATGCTGCGGTGGAAGATAGCGTGGAATGGCTGCCGATGGTTACCCCTTGCGCCTCGGCGCTCCGGCGTGCCAAGCATCACAATGTCAGTCGGCTCTCGAATCGCCGCAACGCGCCGGAAAGCGGATCGACAAACGCCAGACTGTGCGCCAGCAGCTTCAAAGGATGCCGGTAATCGTCATCGGCCTTCTCGGCCAACGCCGGATACAGCGCGTCACCCACGATCGGTGTACCCAGCGCAGCCATGTGCACACGCAACTGATGCTTTTTGCCCGTGACTGGAAACAGCGCATAGCGCCAGCCCTTCTCGCCACGCTCGATCAGCTCGATCCGCGTCTCGCTGTTCGGATCGCCATCGATCTCCTGCATGCGGAAGAACGGTTCCCCCGCGACGATGCGCGAGCGCCGTGATAACGGAAATTCAAATGCCGGCAATGCCGTGGCCAGCGCCTCGTAACGCTTGTCGATCCGCCGCTCGCGGAATAAAGCCTGATACGCGGCCCGGCTGCCCCGATTCGCAGAGAACAACACCAGTCCCGCGGTAAGTCGGTCGATCCGGTGCAGCGGCACCAGCTCGGGGTTATCCAGCCGGCGGATCAACCGCCGCAGCAAGGTCTGTTCGACAAAACCGCCCGCCGGCGTCACCGGCAGGAAATGCGGCTTGTCTGCCACCACCAGATGCTCGTCCACATGCAGCACCGTTTCGGTGAACGGAATCGGCAGCTCGTCCACCACCTCGCGGTAGTAGTGGATGCGCAAGCCTTCCCGGTACGACGTATGCGGTGTGACCGGCATGCCCTGTCCGTCCAGCACGCGCCCGCGCCCGATGCGGTCCAGCCACTGGACGCGATCGATCGTGGCGAAGTGCGCGCACAAACAGTCGAGCACCGTCGCCCACGCACCGGACGGCAGATGCACGGTGCTGGCGTGGGCATCGCGAATGAATGACGGGACGGATGGGTTCATGGCAGCCCCAGTCTAATGCGGGTCCGCCGGCTGCCTGTGGTGGGGAGCGCGTAGAATGGTCGGTTGTCGTCTCAAGGCACGTCCATGGCACTCAACTCCACCATCTACAAGGTCGAACTGCAGATCAGCGACATGGATCGGCATTACTACGCCACCCATGCGCTGACCCTGGCGCGGCATCCGTCGGAAACCGAGGAGCGCCTGATGGTGCGCCTGCTCGCGTTCGCGCTGTACGCGGACGAGCGGCTGGAGTTCGGCAAGGGCATCAGCGACGAGGACGAGCCGGCGCTGTGGCGCAAGGCGTATACCGACGAGATCGAGCTGTGGATCGAAGTCGGCCAGCCGGACGAGACGCGCATCCGCAAGGCCTGCGGCCGCTCGCGCCAGGTGGTGGTGATCAGCTACGGCGGCAACGCGGCGGAAATCTGGTGGAACAAGGTCGGTGCGGCGCTGGGCCGCAACAAGAACCTCACCGTGCTCGACATTCCCGCCGGCACCGTCGCCGAACTGGTCGAACTGCTGCAGCGTGGCATGCGATTGCAGTGCCTGATCCAGGACGGCCAGCTGCAGATGATGAACGACGCCGACGCGGTCGCCATCGATCCACTACGGCGCATGGTGCCCGCCGAAACGGTGAGCTGAGTGGACATTCAGCCGGCCGCGCATGACACCTCGCTGCGCCGCGTCGTGGCTGTCGTGGCGCTGCTCAACCTGGGCTACTTCGGCGTCGAGTTCGCGGTGGCGCTGGCGATCGGCTCGGTCTCGCTGTTCGCCGACAGCGTCGATTTCCTGGAAGACGCCTCGGTGAATCTGCTGATCCTGCTGGCACTCGGCTGGAGCCTGAAGGCTCGGGCACGCGTGGGCATGGGGCTGGCCGGCATCCTGCTGGTGCCCGCGCTCGCCACGCTATGGGCACTGTGGAGCAAGTTTCAGCTGCCCACGCCACCGGCACCACTGCCGATGACCATCACCGGCCTTGGCGCCATGCTCGTCAACTTCGGTTGCGCGATGCTGCTGATGCGCTACCGCCATCACGCAGGCAGCCTGACCCGGGCTGCGTTCCTGTCGGCGCGCAACGACGTTTTCGCGAATATCGCCATCGTTATCGCGGGCGCGGCCACTGCGATGACGCACACGATCTGGCCCGACCTGGTCGTCGGCGCGGGCATCATGCTGATCAACGCGGATGCGGCGCGCGAAGTCTGGCAGGCGGCTCGCGGCGAACATCGGGACGCGACCGATCTGCGTGCCTGAGCCGCTCCCGTCGGGACGCCGCGCTCCGTTTGCCGGATAATCGCCGCTTCGTCCACGTTTCCACGGAGTCACCCATGCGCTGGTTGCTGTCCCTCTTCGCCGTCTGCGGTCTAGCCGCCTGCACCGCCGCGCCACCGGCCCATGCCACGGGCGCCGTGGACAAGCTCACCACGATCGACCAGAAAGTCGGCACCGGCACCGAGGCCAAAGATGGCATGCAGGTGACCGTGCACTACACCGGCTGGCTGTACGACGACAGCGCCAAGGACAAGCACGGTGTGAAGTTCGACAGCTCGCGCGACCACGGCGAGCCGTTCTCCTTCATGCTCGGCCAGGGCAGCGTGATCGCCGGCTGGGACCAGGGCGTGGCCGGCATGCGCGAAGGCGGCAAGCGCATCCTGCTGATTCCGGCCGCACTTGGCTATGGCGCCCGCGGTGCCGGCGACGACATCCCGCCGAATGCGTCGCTGGTGTTCGAAGTGGAGTTGTTGAAAGTCGGCAACTGAGTGGCCCGATAGACTGCGGCGATCAATCTTCCTGCGCGGCCGCCTCGCGGCCCTGCTGGCGGATGATCGCCTCTTCCCGGGCGTCGATGATCGACTGCATCACGCTGTCGACATCGGCGATGCTCTCGTCGAACTCGAAATGGCCGGTGAGCTCGCTGTCCGGATGCAGCTCGCCCAGCTCGTACAGCGCCCACATCTCCTCGCCGTAATACGTGTCCAGCAGTTCCGGCGCGAAGCGCGACAGGCTGATGGTGATGTTGCCCACGTCACGCCGAAGCATCGCGCGCGCCGCGTTGTTGCCCGACGCGCTGACCGCCTGTGGCAGGTCGATGATCACCGGGCCTTCCGGCCCCACCAGCACGTTGTACTCGGACAGGTCGCCGTGGATCAGTCCCACGCACAGCATCCGTGCCACCTGCTGCATCAGGAAGCGGTGGTATTCGCGGGCAGTCTCCGCTGACAGCTCCACTTCACCGAGCCGCGGCGCGGAATAGCCGTCCGCATCGGTGACCAGTTCCATCACCAGCACGCCGTTGAAATAGCCATAGGGTTTGGGTACGCGCACACCGGCGGCGGTGAGCTGGTACAGCGCGTCGACCTCGGCATTCTTCCAGGCGGCCTCGGCCTCCTTGCGGCCGAACTTGGTCGCCTTGCCCATCGCGCGCATCTGCCGGCTGCCGCGCACCTTGCGCC
>Ga0209437_100229_pt1 | contig 95900 bp, 79 predicted proteins | sample AraplaL_Cvi_mTSA_FD_184266 | JGI IMG/M metagenome (GOLD analysis project Ga0209437, IMG submission 184266) | Arabidopsis root microbial communities from the University of North Carolina, USA - plate scrape CL_Cvi_mTSA (SPAdes) (version 2) | ecosystem: Host-associated > Plants > Roots > Endosphere...
CCAGCCGCCGTAACGGTAATACGCCACCGCCAGCACGATCAGCACCACACTGCCGAGCGGGAAGCTCCACCAGATCGCCTCGGCGCCATAAGCCGGGGTCAGCCACTTGGCAAACGGCAGGCGCACCAGCCAGATGGCGATGAACAGCATCACCAGCGGCGCCATCACTGCGCCGGTCGATCGCACCACGCCGAACAGCACCATCGTCACGCCGAACAACACGAAGGACCAGGCCACGATATTGTTGATGTGGCGCGCCACGCCCATGGCTTCGCCCTCATGCGGCAAAAACAGTCCCAGCGCCGCATGATCGAACAGGTACAACAAAGCCACCAGCGCACCGGTCAGCAGGAAGTTGTAGCCGACGCCGATGGTGGCGATGCGCGTGACGCGATCCCAGCGGCCCGCGCCGATGTTCTGCGCCGCCATTGACGACACGCTCGCGCCCAGCGCCAGCGCGGGCATCTGCACATAAGTCCACAATTGTGAGGTCACGCCGTAACCGGCCGTCACCTGGGAGCCGTAGCCGTTGACCAGGCTGATCATGACCAGCGCCGAAGAAGAGATCACCAGCATCTGCAGGCCCATCGGCAGGCCCTTGGTCACCAGTGCGCGCAGGATCGCCAGGTCAGGTTTGAGGTAATTCAGCTCATTGCTGTGCAGCGCCAGGAAATGCTTGCGGCGATAGAGGAACGAGATCATCAGCAGCAGGCTGCCCGATTGCGCGATCAGCGTCGCCAGCGCCGAGCCGGCAATGCCCATCGCCGGGATCGGGCCGAGGCCGAAGATCAGCAGCGGATTCAAAGCGATATCGAGTCCCACCGACAGCAGCATGAAATAGAAGGGCGTGCGCGAATCGCCCGCGCCGCGTAGCGTCATCATCATGAAGTTATAGAAATACATCATCGGCAGCGCAATGAAGATGATGCGCAGGTACGCGATCGCATACGGCGCGGCATCGGTCGGCGTCTGCATCAGCGCGAGGATGTGCGGCGTGAAGATGTAGCCGGCAATCGCCACCAGGATAGACAGCGTCGCAAAGAAGCTCGCACCGGTGCCGACCACGCGCTTGGCGCGGTCGATGTCGTGCGCGCCGATGGACTGCCCGACCAGGATGGTGGTCGCCATGCTGATGCCGAACACCACGCCGAGCAGGAAGAACAGGACGATATTGGCGTTCGAGGTGGCGGTCAGCGCCGCTTCTCCCAGATAGTGGCCGACCCAGATCGCATTGACCGAAGCATTCAGCGATTGCAGGACGTTGCTGCCCAATACCGGTAAGGCGAACATCAGCAGCGTGGTGGCGATGGGGCCGTTGATCAGGTCAGGATGGGATGACTTTGCAGGAGGAGGTTGGGAAGCTTGAGCGGACATGGAAGAGGGCGGAGACACAAAGGTCTCATGCTAGCCCAGTTCGCGCTTCGCATTTGTATCGGCATGTAAATGGGGGAGGACGAGAGACGCGCCGGCATCGGCAGGCTTGTCTTCTCGTCAACAATCACCGGCAAGCACACATGAAAATGGTTTGACCATTGCGGAAAGTCCTCGCTTGACAGTGCCCGGACCCGCACCTATTCTCTGCATACCCAAAGGTCTTACCACTCGCCCGCACGCCTCCACGGCAGTGCGGCGCGACCAGGAAACATTACAGGCACCCAAGCAGACTCCATGTCCTTCGATCCCATCGTTCAGAAATCCATTTCCGAGCAGGTTGCCCAGCGCCTGCTCACCATGATCCGCAGCGGCTTGCTCAAGCCCGGCCAGCAATTGCCGCCGGAGCGCGAACTGGCTGCCATGCTCGGCGTCGGTCGTCCCGCCGTGCGTGAAGCGATCCGCGGCCTCGCGCTGCTCGGCTTGCTGCGCATCCGCCAAGGTGAAGGCACTTTCGTCGGCAAGCTCGAAACGCGAGAACTGCTCGAGCCGCTGGAAATGATCATCGACCTCAACGCCGGCACGCTGGAAGCCTTGTTCGACGCGCGCCTGATCATCGAAACCGGCGTGGCCGCGCTGGCCGCCACCCACATTGCCGAAGAGGAGCTGGACCGCCTGACGCGCAACGTCGACGATGAAGCGCGCCTGCTGAGCGACCCGGCCGCCTTTGCTGCCGCCGACGTCGAGTTCCATGAAGCCATCATCGAGGCCTGCGACAATCCTTTCCTGCAAAGCATCGCCGGCAGCCTCTACATGCTCGGCAAGAAAAGCCGCACCATCACCTCGCGCATTCCGGCCACGCTGGAGCGCAGCCTGCAAGACCATCGCGACATTCTTACCGCCCTGAAGGCGCGCGATCCGAAACAGGCTTCCGACGCCATGCGCACGCACCTGATCCGCGTGCGCGACGCCTATCGCGGCGCCGCGCAGAACAAGGATGAATCGGTGCATGACTGAATGTCGGCGCCGGTGTTTTTGTCGTGCCCGTACGGGCATTCCGAAATTGCGCCACAATTGGCATCGATTTGCTCAGAAGAACAAAAAATACGCCGGCCCTCAAAAACACAGAATTGAAATGAGCCGGAACGTGATGCATCTTCGGACCACACCGCAGATGCACGCCTTTGGTCAATTTTTCCCAGGAGAACAGCAATGCAAGATCTAGCAGGTAAAGTCGTCTTCATCAGCGGCGCCAGCACCGGTATCGGCGCGTCCGCCGCACGCGCCTTCGGCGCCAAGGGCGCCCACGTCGTGGTCCATTACAACAAGTCGGCAACCGAAGCCGAAGCCGTCGCCGCCGAGATTCGCAAGGGCGGCACCAAGGCCATCACCATCGGCGCCGACGTGCGCGACAGCAAGGCCATCGACAAAGCCATCGCCAGCGCGGTCGAGCAGCTCGGTCGCATCGACGTCCTTATCAACAATGCCGGCAGCCTGGTCAAGCGCGAAGCGCTGGAAAAAATCACCGACGACCTGTTCGACGAAGTCGTGCAGATCAACGCGCGTTCAGTGGTGGCGTTCACGCGCGCCGTGATCCCGGTCATGCGCAAGCAGGGCGGCGGCAACATCATCAACGTCACCTCGGTGGCCGCACGCCACGGCGGCGGCCCCGGTGCGTTGATCTACGCAGCGTCGAAAGGCTTCGTCAGCACCATCACGCGCGGCATGGCGAAAGAATTGCAGCCGGATAATATCCGTGTCAACGCAGTCGCGCCGGGCGTGATCATGACGCCGTTCCAGGAACGCTTCACCACGCCGGAGCAACTGGAATCCTTCCGCAAGACCATCCCGATGGGCCGCATCGGTGACCCGGCGGAATGCGACGGTGCCTTCCTGTACCTGGCTTCGGATGAGTTGTCGGGGTATGTGACGGGGCAGATCATTGATGTGAATGGCGGGCAGTACATGCCGTGAGGTATCGCATTGACTTGAAGTAAAAATGCCAGCATTGCTGGCATTTTTATTTTTGCTTCAGAAATCCTACTTATTTTCGCGAAGTATACTTAGATAGGATCTGTCTTTGGATTTATTCTTCCAAGTCTCAGCAATGTGATCTGAAAGCGCCGGAATATCTATTTCGAGAGTGGATTGCCATAGACAGGGATTGTAATCATAGACGCGTAGCATATGATCAATATCAAATATCGGGGACGTTCCTTTTGCACGAATCAAACATACGGGTTTGTTAAATGCAATTCGCATTCCCAGTTCAAAAAGTACATTAGGATTGTGCTCAGTTAAATCTACTATCACCAAGTCTGCGGCATCTAAATCATTAACTATTGTTGACTGGATGACTTCGCTCCCCGCTTTTTTTGCAGTACGAGCATTGAAGTTTGCCTTCACAGCCGCAGGAGTAATTAGATGCTTCAAGACTTCATCAAAATAACCTTTCGGATAAGAAGATGTTTTTTCAGAGAACGGCATGGCAACAAATGCGACCAAATCGCCTGCGACCGAAGATTCACCCAGAATGATAGTGCTATTTGATTCTACGGATAACATGCTCTGCGGAGCAGATGGTTCGCTATTTTTGGATCTCAAATACGATAGATTTTTCTGATAGAGGTCATAAAAATCATCTTGGAGTTCTTCTGGAAGACCAAACTCAGTTTTTAACGTATTTTTCAGATATTGAATGTCGGGAAGATTCTGACCTTGATAGTAGTCGTAGACATTTTTTAATAGTTCGATATTTCTGAACGCTGTATGTATAGCGGCAGCTTCTTCCTCAGGTGATTTGGGGTAAACCAATTTTCTTCCTAAATCAGTCAACTCAATTTTTTCCGCTTCCCGTGTACCAATAGTGAAGCCATAGTCTCTAGAGCCAGCCGTCAGATAGAAGAAACGCTCTGCCACGCCAAGTTTGGCAGAAGTGCCAATTTCTTTAGGTGACCATGGATTACCTGCATTAAATTGTTTGAGGGCTTCAGCAATCTTTCGGCACTCTTCAATACCGTATCTTGGAAAATTTCTTTTTGGTTTTATTATTTTTTCAGGACTTTTTGTTCCGGATTTTTTGAGCGTCACTTTATTTTTTGACTTATTGTTTTTTCGCCAGTTATCTTCACGTAGTTATCTCCCTCTATTTATCAGAAGTACCATGCTCGGTTTTATAAGTTCTTAGGAGTACTCAAAGTATTTCTTGTTGCCCAGTCCGATATCTCTAGAATATATAAGCCATCATCGGTATCGATGAAACTCGAGAAGTAGTCACGAAGTCCTGCGCAATTAGTGTTCAAGCGGTTAAAACACCATGACGATTCTAAAATTCGAATGGCACCGAATTTTTTTAGCTCGTCATAGAGATTCTGATAATTACGTTGTTTTCGTAAGTCGTATTCTAAAAAATACAGAGCCATGATAAATGTCCTTTAGTAGTTATTGGCATGGGCTTTGCTGCGTTGATCTGGTGTCAATCACGAATCATCATATGCCTATTTCTCAGTCAATTTCTATTCATGATCTAGAAGACGTAAATGAACACGCAAAATTGCTTCGTGGAAAATTGGCACTTCTCCTCGACTCCACCGGCGAAGGCATCTACGGCATCGACCTCGACGGACGCTGCACCTTCATCAATCGCGCCGGCGCCGAGATGCTCGGGTACCGGATCGAACAGATGTTGGGCAAGAATATGCACGAGCTTGTGCACCATAGCCATGAGCACGGCGAACACTACCCGGAAGAAGAGTGTCCGATCCTGAAGGCTTTCCGCAAGGGCGAGTCGTGCCGCGTCGATCAGGAAGTGTTCTGGCGCGCCGACAGCACTTATTTCGCCACCGAATATTCTTCCTATCAGATCATCGACGGCGGCCAGGTGCGCGGGGCGGTGATCACATTCAGCGACATTTCGAAACGGCGTCTGGCCGAGGAGCAATTGCAGCGCGCCAAGGCAGAGCTGGAGCAGCGTGTGGCCGAGCGTACGCGCGAGCTGTCGGCTGCCCTTATGCAGGTGCGCGAGCTGTCGGCGCATGCGCATTCGGTGCGCGAGGATGAACGCACGCGCATTGCGCGCGAGATCCACGACGAGCTCGGCAGCCTGCTGGTGGCGCTGAAACTGGATGTGAACTGGATGGCCGGCCGCGTCGCCGATCGCGAGCCGGTGGCGCGCAAGTGCGCCAGCATGAACCGGCTGATCGAGACGGCAGTGGACAACGTCGGACGCATCATCACGGATCTGCGGCCGAGCATTCTCGATCATCAGGGGCTGATCGCGGCGCTGGAATGGCAGGTGCAGGAATTCTCCGAAGCGACCGAGTTGCCGTGCGACGTCGAGTTCGACATTTCTCCGCAGGCGTTTGCGCCGCAAGGGACGCTGGCGACGGCGGCGTTTCGTATCTTCCAGGAAATGCTGAGCAACGTGGCACAGCATTCGCAAGCAACGCAGGTGAAGATCGCCGTGCACCTGACCCCGGATGCCTTGCTGATGGAAGTGGAAGACAACGGCGTCGGTGTACCGGCGGCGGCGCTGGCGAATCCCAAGTCCTACGGCGTGATGGGCATGCGTGAGCGGGCCTTGCACTTTGCTGGCGCACTGAGTATCGAAAACGCCGTCGGTGGTGCAGGCGCTGCACCTGAAAGTCGCAATCCGGGCACGCGCGTGCGTCTGGTCTTGCCGCTGAGGAACGACGCGTGACGATCTGCAAACAATCAACACAACCGCAGCCACAAGGAAACCAATGATCCGCATCCTGCTCTGCGACGACCACCGCATCGTGCGCGAAGGTCTCAAGCAGATACTTGCCGACACGCCCGACATCGAGGTGGCGGCCGAGTGCGCCGACGGCCCTGAGGTGCTGCGCAAGGCGCGCGTGGAAGCGATCGACCTGGTCTTGCTGGACATCGCCATTCCACTGCAGGACGGCCTCGACGTGCTGCGCCAGCTCAAGCAGGAGATGCCGCGCCTGCCGGTGCTGATGCTGTCGACTTATCCCGAGAAACAATACGCTGCGCGCTGCCACCGCCTTGGCGCCGCAGGTTATCTGAACAAGAGCGCCGACACCGAGCAGTTGGTGGCGGCGATCCGCAAGGCGGCCGACGGTGGCGTCTACGTCAGCCCGCACATGGCCGAGACGCTGGCGGCCGAACTCAATGCGCATGCGGCCAGCACCCAGCGCGCCGCGCACGAGACGCTGTCGCATCGCGAATATCAGGTGTTCCAGCTGATCGCCGCCGGGCGCAGCGTCAAGGAAATCGCTGACCAGCTCACCCTAAGTCCGAACACGGTCAGCACCTACCGCAGCCGCATCCTGGAGAAGACCGGCGCCAGCAACGACGTCGGCATTGCCATGTACGCCGTGCGGCATCAATTATTACCGGCTTAAGTTGTTGAATTCGCGATTTTATTTGTTATCGCTCTGACAGCGTCTTGTAGTCGTTCCACTACAAGACGTCGTCTGTCGATGACATCCCGAAGTGCGCTGGCAAGCCCCTTGCACGTGATGGAGTAACAAAGCAGCCGTTACTTCATCCATCCATCGGGGGAATCCATGCCAAAAGAAATCGACAGCACCATCTTCCATACCTACGACGCCGAGCGCGCCGGCAGCAGCTGTTCCTGCGGCAAGCATGCCAGCCAGACGGCGCATGACGACGAGCAGCGCAGGGTAGATGCACAGTTGCAGGCGCGTGCACAAGACCCGGAGCAACTGGGCAACGACGTGGTGGAAGAGTCGGTGATGCGCGCATTGTTCCCTCGGGCGGAGCAGCGTCGCGACTTCCTGCGCGCGGTCGGCATCAACACCGCGCGTGCGGCGATCGCCAGCATGTTCCCGCTGGGCGCCTTGCAGGCGATGGCGCAGGAGAAGAACGGCGCGATTGAAAAGAAGGATCTCAAGATCGGCTTCATCGCCATCACCTGCGCAGCGCCTCTGATCATGGCCGATCCGCTCGGCTTCTATCGCAAGCAGGGCCTGAACGTGTCGCTCAACAAGACCGCCGGCTGGGCGCTGATCCGCGACAAGATGATCAACAAGGAACACGACGCCTCGCACTTCCTGTCGCCGATGCCGCTGGCGATGTCGATGGGCGTGGGCAGCAATCCGGTGCAGATGCGCATCGCCACCATTCAGAACATCAACGGCCAGGCCATCACGCTGCACGTCAAGCACAAGGACAAGCGCGATCCCAAGCAATGGAAGGGCTTCAAGTTCGCGGTGCCGTTCGAGTATTCGATGCATAACTTCCTGCTGCGCTATTACCTCGCCGAGAACGGTCTCGATCCGGACCGCGACGTCCAGATCCGCGTCACGCCGCCGCCGGAGATGGTGGCCAATCTGCGTGCCGGCAACATCGACGGCTTCCTCGGTCCCGATCCGTTCAACCAGCGCGCGGTGTATGACGAAGTCGGCTTCATCCACATCCTGTCGAAGGAAATCTGGGACGGCCATCCTTGCTGCGCCTTCGGCATGTCGGAAGATTTCGTCAAGCAGAATCCCAACACCTTCGCGGCGCTGTTCCGCGCGGTGCTGACCGCCGCCGCGATGGCGCGCGACCCGGCCAACCGCTCGCTGGTGGCCAAGGTGATTTCGCCGGCGGCGTATCTGAACCAGCCCGAGACCGTGGTCGAGCAGGTGCTGACCGGCCGCTTCGCCGATGGCCTGGGCAACGTCAAGAACGTGCCGGGCCGCGCCGACTTCGATCCGGTGCCGTGGGATTCGATGGCGGTGTGGATCCTGAGCCAGATGAAGCGCTGGGGTTACGTCAAGGGTGAAGTCGATTACAAGGGCATCGCCGAGCGCGTGCTGCTGCTGACCGACGCCAAGAAGTACATGAAGGAACTCGGCCAGCCGGTGCCGGACGGCGCCTATCGCAAGTACAAGATCATGGGCAAGGAGTTTGATCCCGCCAAGGCCGACGCCTACGTCAACAGCTTCGCCATCAAGAGGACCGGCTGATGAAGCCGGCGGCTCAACTGGGCTGGCGCGCCGGGCTGATTTCGCTGGCGCTGTTCGGCTGCCTGCTGCTGGTGTGGCATCTGGCGACGGCACCCAAGCAGAGCGTAGAAAACGCGCGGGTGGCGGCGACATCCTCCGGGTCTGCAGCGGATGATGAATACGCCAAGCTGATGGGCAAGAGCAGCAGCTCGCCGGTCAAGACCAGCGGCTTCCCCGGGCTGGCGCAGATGGGCGAGACGATGCGCAAGGAGCTCGCCAATCCGTTCTACGACAACGGTCCCAACGACAAGGGTATCGGCATCCAGCTCGGCTATTCGCTGGCGCGGGTCGGACTCGGATTTGCGATTGCGGCGGTGGTGGCGATTCCGCTGGGCTTTTTGCTCGGTATGTCGCCGCTGATGCAGCGGGCATTGAACCCTTTCATCCAGATCCTCAAGCCGATCTCGCCGCTGGCGTGGATGCCGCTGGCCTTGTACACGATCAAGGATTCATCGATCTCGGGAATTTTCGTGATCTTTATCTGCTCGGTGTGGCCGATGCTGATGAATACCGCGTTCGGCGTGGCATCGGTGCGGCGCGACTGGCTCAACGTCGCCAAGACGCTGGAAGTCACGCCGCTGCGCAAGGCCTTCCTGGTGATCCTGCCGGCGGCGGCGCCGACGATTCTGACCGGCATGCGCATTTCGATGGGCATCGCCTGGCTGGTGATCGTGGCGGCCGAGATGCTGGTTGGCGGTACCGGCATCGGCTACTTTGTCTGGAACGAATGGAACAACCTGTCGCTGACCAGCGTGATCTTCGCGATCCTGGTGATCGGGGTGACGGGCATGGTGCTGGACCTGTTTTTTGCGCGGCTGCAAAAACTGGTGACTTACACGGAATAGGCTCAACAGGACCCACACATGGAAAAAGCATTTCTCACCGTCGAGAATCTCAACAAGCGTTACACCGATGATGGCCTGCCGGTGTTCGACCAGGTCTCGTTCGGCATCGACAAGGGCGAGTTTGTCTGCATCATCGGTCATTCTGGCTGCGGCAAGACCACCATCCTGAATGTGCTGGCCGGACTCGAAGCGCCGTCGGGCGGCGTGGTGATCATGGACCAGCGCGAGGTCAAGGGACCGAGCCTGGACCGCGGTGTGGTGTTCCAGAGCCATGCGCTGATGCCGTGGTTCAGCGTGCTGGGCAATGTCGTGTTTGCGGTGCGCTCGCGCTGGACGGACTGGTCTCGTGACAAGGCCGAGGCGCACGCGCGCCGCTTTATCGAGATGGTCGGCTTGAAGGGCGCGGAGCATAAGAAGCCGTCCGAGCTGTCGGGCGGCATGAAGCAGCGCGTCGGCATTGCGCGGGCGTTTTCCATCGAGCCCAAGATGCTGCTGATGGATGAGCCCTTTGGCGCGCTCGATGCGTTGACGCGTGGCGTGGTGCAGGACGAGCTGCTGAAGATCTGCAGCGCCACGCACCAGACCGTGTTCATGATCACGCACGACGTCGACGAGGCGATCCTGCTGGCCGACAAGATTTTCCTGATGTCCAACGGCCCACGGGCGCGCATCGCCGAAGTGGTGGTCAACACCATGCCAAAGACGCGCACGCGCGAAACCATGCACCACGATCCGCAGTTCTATCGCATCCGCAACCATCTGGTGGATTTCCTGGTGCATCGTTCGCGCCGCATTCAGGAAGCCGGGGCGGAAGACGTGGCGACGCGCGTCGTGACGCCGGGACTGGAACAAGACGCCGCACCCTCAGCACAAGCAGCAGCTTGATTGTTTACGATCGTTTTTATCATTCATCGCAAGGAGAACTTCATGGACCGCAATCTCGTTACCCAAAAAATCATCCAAGCCAAGGTCAGGAACAAGATGACCTGGTCCAAGATCGCCGAAAGCATCGGCCAGAGCAAGGAGTGGACGACCGCCGCCATGCTCGGCCAGATGACGCTGACCGCCAAGCAGGCGGCTGTCACGCAGGAACTGTTCGGTCTCACCGACGAAGAAACCCTGTGGCTGCAGATCGTGCCGTACAAGGGCTCGCTGCCGACACCGGTGCCGACCGATCCGCTGATCTATCGCTGGTACGAAATCGTCAGCGTTTACGGCTCGACCATCAAGGAACTGATCCACGAAGAGTTCGGCGACGGCATCATGAGCGCGATCGACTTCAAGATGGACATCCAGCGCCAGGCCGATCCGGCCGGTGACCGCGTCAACGTGGTGCTGAGCGGGAAATTCCTGCCTTACAAAACGTATTAAGTTGAGCGCGGGCGGTAGAATGCTCGGATGGAAAAAACTACCGCCCCCCGCAAGCATTCCGTCAGCGCCATGAAGGCGCGCTTCGTCGCCATTTCGTGGCGCGACCTGGCCGTCAGTTTCGGGCCCATGGTGCTGCTGATCATCGTCGGCGCCTGGCTGGCGATCTGGCTGATTCATCCGGCGCCGCCGAAGACCATCACCATCGCAACCGGACCGGAACACAGCAATTTCTGGAACGTCGCCGAAAAATACAAGAAAATCCTCGCGCGCGACGGCGTGACGGTGAAGATCGTGGCGTCGGAAGGTTCGCTCGACAACTTGCGCAAGCTAACGGATCCGCACGGCGACGTCGATGTCGCTTTCGTGCAGGGCGGCATCGCCGACGGCGTCGATATCGACAGTCTGGTGTCGCTGGGCAGCGTGGCGTATTCGCCGGTGTCGGTGTTCTATCGCAACGACAAAGCGGTTTCGCGTCTGTCCGAGCTGACCGGCAAGAGCATCGCCATCGGCCTGCAGGGCAGCGGCTCACGGGTGCTGGCGCTGACCTTGCTGAAGGCCAGCGGGATCGAGCCGGGCGGATCGACCAAACTGATCGACATGGGCGGCGACGAGGCTGCGGAGGCGCTCAGCAAGGGCAAGATCGACGTCGCCTTCCTCATGGGGGAGTCGGCGGCGCCGGCCACCATGGGCAAGCTGCTGCGCACGTCCGGCATCCGCCTGCTGGACTTCTCGCAAGCCTCGGCGTACACGCGCCGCTTCAGCTATCTCAATGAACTGACGCTGCCGCCGGGCGTGTTCGACTTTCGCCGCAATCTGCCGGACCACACGATCCGCCTGATCGCGCCGACCGCCGAGCTGATTGCGCGCGACGACTTGCATCCGGCCTTGTCCGACCTGCTGATCGAAGCGGCGCGCGAAGTGCACGGCAAGGCCAGCGTGCTGCAGAAGGCCGGCGAATTCCCGGCGCCGTTGGCGCACGAGTATCCGATCAGCGACGACGCCGCACGCTATTACAAGTCGGGCAAGAGCTTCTTCTACCGCACGCTGCCGTTCTGGCTGGCGAGTCTGGTGGACCGCACGATGGTGATCCTGCTGCCGATCATCCTGTTGCTGATTCCCGGCATCAAGCTGGTGCCGCTGCTGTACGGCTGGCGCATCCGTTCGCGCATCTATAAATGGTATGGCGTGCTGATCACGTTGGAGCGCGGCGTCACCACGCACACCAAGGAAGAGCAGGAACAGATGCTCAAGCAGCTCGATGAGATCGAGACCTCGGTCAATCGCATGAAGATGCCGCTCGCGTTTGCGGATCAGTTCTACGTGCTGCGCGAACATATCGGATTTGTGCGCAGCCGGCTTGAGAGCGGTGCGTAGGGCTGCTCAGGATGGATTGTCGGGTTTGGCCCATTTCAGCGGGAACAAGGTAAAATGGGCTGAATTCGGATATAAATCGAAAAATTTCCGAAATAGATCAAAAAACAACGAGAACAAAAACTACTGTTTATTTATACAGTAGTTGTGATACAGTGGAATCTCTTCAACAGAGATAGGAACCACTGCCATGACACACTTGGATCTCACTTCAGGCGCTCGCTTTGGTCTGGAATCTTCTTCCCCTTCGTCTTTCAGCTTGCGCTTCGGCCGCCGCGAAATGTTCGTATGCCGCGACTCGTACGTACGCCGCTACCGCGTCAACCCCGTGATCGAATGCAGCGCCGGCCTGCAAGCCGGTCACCTTGAAATCCTGCTGTTCCGCCGCTGGCTGGTCGTGCTGTCCAAGGCGCGCGCCTGAGTATGCTTATGCTGATGCCCATGCAGCAGCGTCTGGCGGCATTGGCCGCGCGCGAGCTGCATTGTGAATCGAATCCTGAATGCGAGCCGGGCGACGAGCGCAGCGTTGCTGCGAAGCTGTCCGGCATCTTAAGGCGGCGATTTTTTGAGATCCAAATCCTGACAAAGTGCTGAATTTAAAACAGGAATTATTCTCATTTATGCTATAGTCGGCTGTCTTTCCGGTTGTGCAAAGGCGCGTTGTTTCCTGTTTTTGGACCTCGCGCAGCTATCGGGAAGCAGACTGATCAATCAGCATAAAGGGATAAGTTCATGTTTTTACGTACTTTTGTTGCAGGTATGGTGTTGGCGACAACTTCGGTCGGCGTATCTGCCCAGGAAAAGGTGATCAACCTTTACTCCGCGCGCCACTATCAGACCGATGAAGCCCTGTACGGCAACTTCACCAAGGCCACCGGCATCAAGATCAATCGTGTCGACGCCGATGACGCCGGTATTCTTGCCCGTCTCAAAAGCGAGGGAACTGCCAGTCCGGCCGACGTGATCCTGCTGGTTGACGCCGCCCGCCTGTGGCGCGGCGAGAACGACGGGCTGTTCCAACCGGTGAAATCCGGCGTACTCGAGTCGCGCATTCCCGCCAACCTGCGCGGCAAGGATGACGGTCAGGGTTCGCAATGGTTCGGTTTCTCGACACGCGCCCGCGTGATCGTCTACAACAAGCAACATGTGAAGCCGGAAGACGTCAATACCTACGAGTCGCTGGCCGACCCCAAGAACAAGGGCAAGCTGTGCACCCGTTCGGGCGCGCATCCTTACAACGTCTCGCTGTTCGGCGCGCTGTATGAACACGTCGGCGAAGCCAAAACCGAATCCATCCTCAAGGGCATGGTTGCCAACATGGCGCGTTCGCCCGTGGGCGGCGACACCGACCAGATCAAGGCAGTCGCTTCGGGTGAGTGCGGCGTGGCGATTTCCAACTCCTACTATGTAGCGCGCCTGATGAAGTCGACCAAACCGGAAGACATCGCCGTGGTCAGCAAATTCGGCGTGGTCTGGCCGAACCAGAAAACCTTTGGCGCGCACGTCAACATTGCCGGCGCCGGCGTTGCGAAGAATGCGCCGCACAAGGCCGACGCCGTCAAATTCCTGGAATATTTGGCCAGCGATGACGCACAGCGCTACTTCGCCGAAGGCAACAACGAATGGCCGGCTGTTAAAAGCGTGAAGACCGGCAATGCCGCGCTCGACACGCTGGGACCGTTCAAGGCGGAAGTGATCGACGTTGCCGCGACCGGTCGCAATCAGCAAAAGGTGTTGCAGATACTCGATCGCGTCGGCTACAAGTAATGCAAGCATGCTTGCCCGTTGCGGCGGGCAGGAAGAAAGCACCGGACGGCCATGGCCTCCGGTGCTTTTTTAACGATGGCGACGTAAGAGAAGGGCCGGCTTGCAGGCAAGCGTCTGTTTCAACCAGCGGCGCGCGGAAACGCCACCACATGATTCACATCCAGCCGGATGCCGATCGACTCACCGATCGCGTGATCGTGATGGGACGGCACCAGCGACAGCAACTCCAGACCGTCATCGAGTTGCAGCGTATAGAGGAAGTCGGCGCCGCGGAAAGACTTGCGCACGATGCGCGCCTTGAATGGCGACAGGTCGTCATGCACGATGTCATCGGCGCGCAGCAGCACGTCGAACGGTGTGTCGTGCGCGGCGGCGGATTGCAGCGTGTCCATGATCCGCGAGATATCGTGCAGTCGGCCCAGCGGCGTTTCCATCGCCATGTCGCCGGCCGCGCCGACCAGTTCGCCCGGCACGAACATGCCGTGGCCGATGAAGTCGGCGACGAAGCGCGTGGCAGGGCGGTGATACAGCGCATAAGGCTGGTCCCATTGTTCGAGACGGCTTTGCTGCATGACGCCGACCACGTCGCCGACGGCGAACGCTTCCATCTGGTCGTGCGTCACCATCAGGGCGGTGATGCCGGCTTGCTTGAGGATGCGGCGTACTTCTTCGGCGAGACGTTCGCGCAGTTCGACGTCGAGGCTGGAGAACGGTTCGTCCAGCAGCAGCAGGCGCGGCTGCGGCGCCAGGGCGCGCGCCAGCGCGACGCGCTGCTGCTGGCCGCCGGACAACTGATGCGGAAATTTTCGCGGCATGTCGCCGAGGCCGACCAGCTCCAGCATCTCCTGTACGCGGTGGCGGCGTTGTTGCTTGTCGCCGTGATCGCTGCTGAGGCCGAAACCGACGTTGGCTTCGATATCGAGATGAGGAAACAGCGCGAAGTCCTGGAACACCATGCCGATGCGGCGTTGTTCGGCGGCGACGCGCACTCCGGGACCGTCCAGCAATTGGCCGTCGAGCAGGATGTTGCCGGCATGCGGCTGTTCCAGTCCGGCGATGGCGCGCAGCAGCGTGGTCTTGCCGCTGCCGGACGGGCCGATCAGCGCGCCCAGTTCACCCGGTTGCAGCGCGAACGATACCGCCTGCACCGCGGGTGAGGCGGCGCGTGGATAACTGATGCTGACCTGATCGACTTGCAGAAACATGGCAGTCCTTTTTATGACACTTTTTGGTGATTTTTCATGTCCGGGGAAAATCGACGAAGGATGCGGCCTGCCGCTACAATGCCTGTCGCTGGAATGCACCACGCACCGGATGTTTTTTCCCGTTTTCAATAAGCGAAGTGTAGCGCATCAACGCCGATGCGCCGCGCGCGCCGGACCTGTTTTCATCACGACTTTATGTATCTCATCGGCCTGATCGCTTTCCTGATTTCCCTGCCCATTCTTGGCATCGCCGGTGCGTGGCTGCAGCTCGACGCAGCCGCCGTCGACGCCTTGCAGCAGCAGATGCAGACGGTATTGCCGGGCTATCTGGCGACCTCCGCATGGCTGGCATTGTTCGTCACGCTCGGCGTCATCGTCGTCGGCGCGGCCACTGCGGTGACGATCAGCTTGTTTGATTTTCGCGGCAAGCATTTCCTTTCGTGGGCGCTGTTGCTGCCGATGGCGATGCCGGCATATGTTTGCGCATATGCGTATACCGATTTTCTTCAATACGGCGGCGCGGTGCAAAGCGGCCTGCGCGTGCTGTGGCCAGCTTTTCGCTTCGACGTGCGCAGTCTGGCGGGAGCGATTTTCCTGTTCGTATTCACGCTGTATCCGTACGCTTACCTGCTGGCGCGCAATGCTCTTGGCGAGCGCGGCGTGCATCTGATGGAGGCCGCGCGCCTGCTCGGCACGCCGTTGAGTGCGCGCATCCGCCGCGTGGCGTTGCCGCTGGCGCGGCCGGCGCTGATGGCGGGCGCTGCGCTGGCCTTGATGGAGACACTGGCCGACTATGGCGTCAGCGCTTACTTCGGTTTGACCACGTTCACCACCGGCATCTACAAGGCCTGGATGGTGATGGACGACCGCATCGCCGCGGCTCAGTACGCGTCGTTGTTGCTGCTGTTCGTCGCAGTGCTGTTGTGGCTGGAGCGGCGCGAACAGCAGCGCATGCGCTTTGCCACGGTACGCGGCCACCGTGGCGATGGTGCCGAGGCGCGCCTGCCGGTCTTGCGCGGCATGCGCGAGGCGTTGGCCTGGCTGGTGTGTGCGACGCCGGTGCTGCTGGGTTTCGTCTTGCCGGTGCTGATCCTGTTGCAACTGATGTGGCGCGAGAGCGAGTTGTCGATGGCGACCAATCTCGCGCGCTATGCCGGATGGACCTGGAACAGCTTCCGTTTTGGCGGGCTGGCCGCGGCGATTGCAGTGGTGCTGGCGCTGGCCTTGGGTTTCGCCCAGCGGGCCGGGGGCTTGCCGCGCCTCAACTCTGCTTTCCTGCGCTTCGTCGCGCGTATGGCGTCCATGGGATATGCGATCCCCGGGTCGGTGATTGCGATCGGCATCCTGCTGCCGGTTGCATGGTTGCAGGCGGTGTTCCCGGGCAGCGGCGCGGGCATCTGGTTGACGGCCACCGTGCTCGGCGTGATCTATGCGTATCTGGTACGCTTTACGGCCGTGGCGGTGCAGTCGGTGGAAGCCGGTTACACGCGCATCCCGGCCAGCCTGGACGAAGCCGCGCGCACCATGGGAGCCTCGCGCAGCCGCATCGTGTACAAACTGCACATGCCGTTGCTGTGGCGCTCGCTGGCGACGGGATCGTTGATGGTATTCGTCGACGTGGTGAAAGAACTGCCGGCGACGCTGTTGCTGCGTCCTTTCAACACCGATACGCTGGCTGTGATCGCCCATAATCTGGCGCGTGACGAACGTCTTGGCGAGGCCGCATTGCCGGCGCTGAGCATCGTCCTGGTCGGCCTGATCCCGGTGATGCTCGTCACGCGGGCCCTGCGCAGATACTGAACTAACAATAGAGGAAAAAATGAGCCAATACGATTACGACCTGTTCACCATCGGCGGCGGTTCCGGCGGCGTGCGCGCCAGCCGGTTCGCCTCGCAATACGGTGCGCGCGTGGCGATTGCGGAGAGCAAGGACCTGGGCGGCACGTGCGTCAACGTCGGCTGCATTCCGAAGAAGCTGATGTCGTACAGTGCGCATTTCCATGAAGATTTCGCCGACGCCGCCGGCTTCGGCTGGACCGTGGGTGCAACCAGTTTCGACTGGGCCGCGCTGATCGCCGCCAAGGACAAGGAGATCGCGCGCCTCAACGGTATTTATCGCAAGATCCTTGATGGCGCCAAGGTCGACATCGTCGAAGGCTATGCGACCATAGAAGACGCCCACACCGTCAGCGTCAACGGCAAGCGCTATACAGCGGCACATATCCTGGTGGCTACCGGCGGACATCCGTCGGTGCCGGAGATTCCGGGCAAGGAGCTGGGTATCGTGTCCGACGACTTCTTCCATCTGACCGCCTTGCCGAAACGCAGCGTGGTGCTGGGCGGCGGCTATATCGCGGTGGAGTTGGCGGCTATCCTCAACGGCCTCGGCAGCGAAGTGACGCTGGTTTATCGCGGCAAGCATTTGTTGCGCGGCATGGACAGCGAACTCGGCGTTTTTCTTGCGGAAGAAATGCGCAAGAAGGGCATGACCATCCTGTTTGAAAACAACATCGAAGCCATCGAAACAAGCGGCGACAAGAAGCGCGTCAAGCTCAGCGACGGCAACACCATCGATGCAGATTGCGTGCTGTTCGCCACCGGCCGCCATGCCAACACGGCCGGCCTCGGCCTGGAAAAAGCCGGCGTTGCACTGACCGATAAAGGCGCGGTCAAGGTCGACGATCATTTCGTCTCGACGGTGCCTTCGATCCATGCCATCGGCGACGTCATCGACCGCGTCGCACTGACGCCGGTGGCGCTGGCCGAAGGCATGGTGGTGGCCGCGCGGCTGTTCAATAAAGGCAGCCGGGAGATGTCTTACGACAATATTCCGACGGCCGTCTTCAGCCATCCGAACGTCGGCACGGTCGGACTGAGCGAGGAAGACGCGCGCAAGAAGGTTGGCGAAGTACGCATCTTCAAATCGGAATTCAAGGCGCTCAAGCATACGTTGAGCGGCAATCCCGAGCGTACTTTCATGAAGCTGGTAGTGGATGCGAAGAGCGATCGCGTGCTGGGCGTGCACATGGTCGGCGCCGATGCCGGCGAGATCGTCCAGGGCTTTGCGGTGGCCTTGCAATGCGGCGCCACGAAAGCCCAGTTCGACGCGACCATCGGCATCCATCCGACCTCGGCGGAAGAGTTCGTCACGATGCGTACGCCGACGGCATAAGCGTGTTGCTGACGAAGGTACGGCGAGGTGAAGCAACGCCGCCCGCGGCGTTTTGTCAGCGGCTCTTAGCGAGAGAGGGCGTAGCCGATGCGGAACTGCGGCGTGCTCTTTTGATTGTAAGTCAGCAGGCTTTCGCCGTACCCGTAGAAATAGCTCGCCATTAAATACCCGGCCGTGCCCGGAATCAACTTCGCCAGCGGATAGGACAGTGTCGAATCGGCGCTGCCCGAACTGCTGCGCGTGCCCTTGCGCAACGTAGTGGAGAATTCCACACCATCCGGCTTGCCGATGGCCAGTTTGAGGTCGGCGTGGCCGCGGTATTGGCCGATGTCGGGATTGTCGGAGGTCGGGCCGAGGTAGGCATAGACCTTGGGCGATATGCGCAGCTGGTAATCGTTGAGGTTGCCGAAGGTGAAGCTCGGCTCAATGAAGAAGGTATTCAGGCCGCGCGATTGCGTGCCGTCACGTCCGTTCGATTCATGTTCCAGACCGGTTGAAATCGCCATGCGGCTCAGGATGTTGTTGTGTATGCCGAGGTCGGGCAGGTAGTAAAACAGGCTGGGACGGTAACTGGTATCGCGGAACGGAGCCGACGGGCTTTCCAGGTCCCACAGCGAATATTGGGTATAGCCGAAATACAGGTTGTCGATCAAGCCGCGTGAACGCATGTCTTCTGGCTGGAAGATGCGGAACTTGAAGCTGAGCTGGAACTTGGCGTTGGTGTTGCCGCCGCCGTTGCCTGCCGCAATATACATCGGCTCGTGGAAAGACAGGCGTGGGATGTTGATCAAGTCCAGCGCAGCGGGCGCGGTACCGATCGGACTGGCGTCGGTGCCCGGGGTGATCACCGATGCCGACGGCGTAGCCGCGCCGGCCAGCGCGACGCCTTCTGCCGACGGCACCGGCATCTTGCCGTCTTTCGGGCGAATTACCGCCACCAGTACGGGCGAGGCATCCACGCCCACGGTCTCGATGCGCACCACGCCGCGCAGGTAATTGGGCAGGCTGGCGCTGTATGAGATCTTGCGGAATTCGCCGCGCCTGAGCGTGATTTGACCGGGAGCACCGGTTTCGCGCTCCATGCGCAACTGCACCGGCGGCGTCATGTCGGCCGAGGCGGCCACCACGAGATTGTCCGGGATGGCGTAAGCCTGGCTGTCGTGTTCGTCTTCCGAGACCAGCAAGGTCAGGGTGAACGGTTTGTTGCCATCGACCAGCTTGGGCGGCTGCAGCAGCGAGATGCCGGCGCTGGCGCCGTGCATGAGCGAGAGTGCGCCAATGGCGGTCAGGGTCTGGATGAGACGACGTGGAGTGAACCGGTGTTGATGATGCCTGTGGAGCGTGAGGCCTGGGGTTTTTACTGTTGTAGGCGAAGGGCGCATTGTCGGATTTTTAATGATTTATCAATTGTCGGAAGCGGTGCATCACGCTTATGGATTGGTTTCCGTGCGTAAAGTTGCTTCGATCCGACGTTTCATACGCTTAAGAATGTAAAGCGCTCTGAATTCAGGCTTCGTCAGACTTCGACATGTCTTTTTGCTGGATAATGGGCTAAATGCCTAAAAAATGTTGATTATTAGTTTTATATTTGCTCATCATGTTATCCGCCTCTTACGATAGTTTGCTCGTTGTTGTGTCCCTTCTGGTGGCGGTGCTCGCCTCCTATACTGCCTTGGACATGACGGAGCGGATCAACGCGACCCAGGAATATGCCGGTCGTTCCTGGCTCTTCGGCGGGGCCGTCGCCATGGGTATCGGCATTTGGTCGATGCACTTCGTCGGCATGCTCGCATTCCGCCTGCCCGTCGATCTGGGCTATGACCCCTGGATTACTTTCCTGTCGTTGCTGATCGCGATCGGTGTGTCCGGTTTTGCGCTGTGGATCGTCAGCCGCCCCGAACTGCCGCTGCGCCGCCTGCTCAACAGCGCGTTGGCCATGGGCGTCGGCATCGCCGCGATGCATTACACCGGCATGGCGGCCATGTTGATGACGCCCGGTATTCGTTATGATCCCCTGCTGTTTGCGGCCTCGGTGGCGATCGCCATCGGCGCCTCGGGTGCGGCCCTGTGGATTGCGTTCCGGCTGCGCCGCAATACGCCGCACGTGAAGTTCGCCCGTGCCGGCGCGGCAGTGGTGATGGGCGTGGCGATTGTCGGCATGCATTACACCGGTATGGCGGCGGCGAATTTCCCCGACGGCAGCTTGTGCCTCGCCGTGCGCGACGGCGTCAGCCCGGGCTGGCTGGCAATTCTGATCATCGTCGTCACCTTGGCGGTGCTGACCATTGCCTTGCTGACTTCGCTGCTGGATGCACGGCTGGAGTCGCGCACCGCCAAGCTGGCGCGTTCGCTGGCTGAAGCCAATGAAGAACTTACGCAGCTGGTCCTGCATGACAATCTGACCAAGCTGCCCAATCGCACGCTGCTCGATGACCGCCTCAACCAGGCTATCAACAAGGCGGCGCGCGAGCAGGGGCATTTTGCGTTGATGTTCTGCGACCTCGACGGTTTCAAGGCGATCAACGATTCGCTCGGCCATCACGTCGGCGACCTGATGCTGGTGGACGTGGCGCGGCGCATCAGCTCCGTCATGCGCGCCCAGGATACGGTGGCGCGGCTGGGCGGCGACGAGTTCGTGATGCTCGTGGAACTCAAGGAGCCCGACGATGCCGTGACGGTCGCCGACAAGCTGGTCAAGATCATCAACCAGAGCTTCCATATCGAAAAGCACGACCTGCGCGTCTCGGCCAGTATCGGCATCGCGATCTATCCGGAAGACGGCAACAGCCGCCACGACCTGGTGATCAACGCCGACGCTGCGATGTATCACACCAAGCGCAGCGGTCGCAACGGTTACCATTTCTTCGAAGCGTCGATGAACGTCAACGCGCACAACCAGTTGCAATGGCTGCAAGACCTGCGCCTGGCGCTGGAGCGCAAGGAGTTCATCCTGCATTACCAGCCCAAGTACAACTCGCCGAACGGCCCGGTGCTGGGCGCCGAAGCCTTGTTGCGCTGGCAGCATCCGGTGCATGGACTGGTGGGGCCGGACGAATTCATCGGCCTGGCCGAACGTTCGGGGTTGATCGTGCCGATCGGCGCCTGGGTGCTTGATGAAGCCTGCCGCCAGATGAAGACCTGGCATGACATCGGTCACGAAGACTGGAAGATTGCAGTCAACCTGTCCGCGCTGCAATTCGCTCAGACCGACCTGATCGATCTGGTCAAGGACGCGCTGGCGCGCCACAAGCTGCCGGCGCGCTGCCTGACGCTGGAAGTCACCGAGTCCACCGCCATGCACGATGCCGAAAGCAGTCTAAAGACCTTGCAGCAGATTGCCGACCTTGGCGTGGATATCTCCATCGACGATTTCGGCACAGGCTATTCAAGCCTGCTCTATTTGAAGCGCCTGCCGGCCAACGAGCTCAAGATCGATCGCGGCTTCGTACGCGACCTCAGCGACGGCAACGACGACGCCGCCATCATCTCGGCCATCGTGGCGCTGGGTCGTACGCTCAATCTGCGCATCGTCGCCGAAGGTGTGGAAACCACCAAGCAGCAGAACTTCCTGACCTCGGTCGGTTGCGACGCGTTGCAGGGTTATCTCATGGGCCGGCCGATGCCGCCCGACAAATTCATCGAGGCGACTTCCAACCTGGTGAAAAACACCGCGCAGACGTCCTGATTTTTCCCTGATTTCCTTCAACTTCGCCCAGGAATTCGATCCTCGGCGAGGTCTTGCCCTCCGGAAAAAACCGGCGCAACGCCGGGGACCGCCCGCCGTGTTGTCGCTCGTCAACACAAGTCCCGCAAGCCATGAACAGACGCGACAGTCACACGCTATTCCACGCATTCAAGTTTTTCCTCCCGGAGCATTATGGAGAGTATGTGGCCGCCTGAGCCATGACTATAGATCAACATTTACCTGACCTGAATGGCGGGGGGACAATATGAACGTGATTGGAAATATGAAGATCGGCAAGCGTCTGGGACTTGGCTTCGCCGTTATTCTGGCGCTCTCCGTGCTGGTTGCCGTGATCGGCGTCTGGCGTCTGCAAAGCGTGGCCAAGGCCACACAGGCCATGATGGACGTGCCGCTGGCCAAGGAGCGCATGATCGGTGACTGGTATCGTCATACCTATGCCGGCATCCGTCGCACCATTGCCGTTGCCAAAAGTTCCGACCCCAGCCTGTCGGCTTTTTTCAAGCCGGAAAGCGACGAAGCCACGCGTATTTCAGCGGATCTGCAAAAGAAGATTGCAGAACTGATCGCCAGCGATGAAGAAAAGCAGTTGTACGACAAAATCATGGCGCTGCGGAAAGTCTATCTGTCGACCCGCGACATCATCTACAAAGCCAAGAACGAACCTGGCGCCGATCCGGCCATGATCGCGGCAGCGCTGGACAAGGATTTCTTGCCGGCGGCGAAGAATTACTCGACGGAAGTGGAAAACTTGCTTGCACTGCAACGCAAGACGATCGATCAACTCAATCAGCATGTGGCGGAAATCGCCGCGCAAAGCGCCAATCTGCTGATCGTGCTGGAAGTGCTGGCGCTGGCATTGGGCATCACCTGCGCCTGGTATCTGACGGCCGGTATCACGCGGCCGCTGAACACGGCCGTTGACATTTCACGCCGCGTCGCGGAAGGCGACTTGTCGGTGGAGATCACCGTGACCACGAAGGATGAGGCCGGCCAGTTGCTGCAGGCGCTCAAGGACATGAACATCAGCCTGCGCAACATCGTCGGCAACGTGCGCATCGGCACCGATACCATCGCCACGGCATCCAGCCAGATCGCCAGCGGCAATCTCGATTTGTCGAATCGTACCGAGCAGCAGGCAGGTTCGCTGGAAGAAACCGCATCGGCGATGGAGCAACTGACTTCGACCGTCAAGCAGAACGCCGACAACGCGCGTCAGGCCAACCAGTTGGCCGTGTCGGCATCGGAAGTGGCGATTCAGGGCGGCAGTGTGGTGGGGCAGGTGATCAACACGATGAGCGCGATCAATGATTCGTCCAAGAAGATCGTCGACATCATCAGCGTGATCGACGGCATCGCGTTCCAGACCAATATCCTGGCGTTGAATGCGGCGGTGGAAGCCGCCCGCGCCGGTGAACAGGGCCGTGGTTTTGCGGTGGTGGCGTCGGAAGTGCGCAGCCTGGCGCAGCGCTCGTCTGCGGCGGCGAAAGAAATCAAGACGCTGATCGACGACTCCGTTTCCAAGGTCGATGTCGGCAGCAAACTGGTGGGACAGGCTGGATCGACCATGGATGAGGTCGTCTCCAGCGTCAAGCGCGTCACCGACATCGTCGGCGAAATCAGCTCGGCCAGCCAGGAGCAAAGCACCGGCATTGAAGAGGTCAACCGCGCGATTGCTCAAATGGACGAAAGCACACAACAAAATGCCGCGCTGGTGGAAGAAGCCGCCGCTGCCGCGCAATCGCTGCAAGAGCAGGCCGGCAAACTGGCTGAACTGGTCAGCGTATTCAACATCGGCAATACCGCAGGCCTGGCAGCGCCTGCAGCAAAGACTTCGCGACGCACGGTTGATATCAATCCGGCGCCGCGTCTGGGGTAATCGGGGGAGGGGAGCAGCCGTCGCCTTCACCGGCGACGGCTTTTTTTTCGCCGAAAGATCCTGAGCCGTCAGTTCAGGCCGGGCATTCGGCGCGGTAATTCTCGGACGCGCGCTGGCTCTTGCGCCGTGCTTTTTCCATCGTCTTGGCCGGCGCGTTGCGCAGGTCGTCTTCCGCCCAGGCTTTACGTTGCGCCAGCTGGGCGCACTTTCTCTTTTGTTTTTCGGCGAGCAGTTTGGCGCGTGCTTCTTCACGCTCCTGTTTTTCGCGTTGCCGGCTTAATCGTTTGTCTTCCGCGGCACGGCTTTTGTCGAGGCGTTGTTGTACGGCTTTGTCTTTGGCCGCGGCAACCGGCGTCGGATTTTTCACGCCGCGCGCGTCGTCGATGACGACACTCTTGCCGTTGGCGCAGGCGGCATCGCTGTAGGTGACCTGGCCGCCGCTTTCACATTTGTAGACCGCCCACGCGGGCAGGGAGCAAAGCAGTAAAGGCAGCGCAAGTAAAGGCAGCAAGGGCAGCAGGGGCAAGCGGGCAAATGACATGAAGGAAACTCCAGGCGGCGGAGACGAAATTTTTCGGGACGCCTGATCGCCGCGGTCGGTTGCGATCAGAGCACTTTGCCGGGATTCATCAGCGCGTGAGGATCCAGCGCCTGTTTGATGGCGTGCATGAGCCGGAGTTCTACCGGTGATTTATAACGCAGGATTTCTTCACGTTTGAGCGCGCCGAGTCCGTGTTCGGCCGAGATCGAACCGCCGAATTTATCGACGCTATCATGCACGGTTCGGTTGATGGCGGGTTGTTCGAGGATGAAGTCGGTGTCCTTGACACCGGGCGGCGGCGAGACGTTGTAGTGCAGGTTGCCGTCGCCGAGATGGCCGAAGGTGACCATGCGACAGCCGGGCGAGGTCTGCTGCACCAGCGCGTCGGTGACGCGGTTGAATTCACCGATGCGCGAGATCGGCACCGAGATATCGTGCTTGATGTTCTTGCCTTCGTGCGCCTGCGCCATGGAAATATACTCGCGCAATTGCCACAGCGCTTTCGATTGCGCGATCGAGGTGGCGATGACGGCGTCGTCGATCAGTTCCTGTTCCAGCGCCAGGCCGATCACGGCTTCGAACATTTCCGAGGCGTGCGCTTCGGATTCGCTGTCCGACAGTTCCAACAGCACGTACTGCGGATGGAGCCGGTCGAACGGCGCGCGATGCGGCGGGAAATGCTTGGCGACCAGCTGCATGCAGAAGTCCGACATCAGCTCGAATCCGGTCAGGGCTGCGCCGCAATGCGCCTGCGCCAGGCTCAGCAGGCGCAGCGCGTGATCGGGCGTGCGCAACGCGGTCAGCGCGGTGACCTGGGCTTTGGGCAGGGGGAACAACTTGATGACGGCGGCAGTGATCACGCCGAGCGTGCCTTCGGCACCGATGAACAGATCGCGCAGGTCGTAGCCGGTGTTGTCCTTGCGCAGCCCGCGCAGGCTGCTCATGATGTCGCCCTGAGCGGTGACGACTTCCAGGCCCAGGCACAGTTCGCGCGTGTTGCCGTAGCGCAGGACAGCGGTGCCGCCGGCGTTGGTCGACAGGTTGCCGCCGATGGTGCAGCTGCCCTCGGCCGCCAGCGAGAGCGGGAACAGGCGCTGCTCGGCAGCCGCGGCTTGCTGGATGTGTTGCAGGATGCAGCCGGCTTCTACCGTCATGGTGTTGTTGACCGCATCGACTGCGCGGATGCGGTTCAGGCGCGACAGCGACAGCAGCACCGCCTTGCCGCTGGTGTCAGGGACGCTGCCGAGTACCAGACCGGTGTTGCCGCCTTGCGGGACGATCGGCACCAGGTATTCGGCACACAAGCGCACCACGGCAGCGACTTCCTCGGCGCTGCCCGGTCGCAGCACAGCCAGCGCACGGCCGGTGTAACGTCCGCGCTGATCGGTCAGGTAGCCCGCGGTATCAGCCGCGGCGGTGAGGACATAGGCGCCGCCGATTGCGTCGCGACAGGCTTGCAGGAAGTCTGGCAAAAAATCTTGTTGCGCTGCGCTCATGATGTTTTCCGAAAATTATTGCGACGCCTTCCGGATGGCCTGGCGGGCGATTTCCTTGGCGGCTTTCTTGTAGGGGGCCAGATACAGAATCGCACACAGGAAATACATGCAACTGAGGGCGACTTCAACCCAGCCGAGCGTGATGGACGTGACCACGCGGTCGCTGGTGGCGCGCACGATGCCCTCGGTGAAATACAGCAGGATCAGCATGGACGACCATTGCATGGTGTAGACGTCGCGCTTGAGCACGCCGCGCAGCGGGAACAGCAGTGGGATCACCTTGAGCACCATCCACGAGCCGCCCGGTCGCAAGGGGGCCAGCACCAGCTCCCAGGCCACGCAGAGGATGATCAGCGCGACCAGGCTGACTGCCGCGCCGAGATGGAAGATGCGAAAACGATGTGTGCTCAGCGTGCTCATTCAAGTCTCCTGCAGTTTGACGGCGTTCTGTGCGAGGCGGCGGCCGAGGGCAACCGCCAGCGCGCGGGTGTCGTCGGAAATTGCCTGGTTGCCGTTGACGCCGGCCCAGTGGCTGGCGCCGTAAGGCGAACCCCCGGTGCTGGTGCTCATCAGCTCGGGTTGGGTGTAGGGCAGGCCGACGATCAGCATGCCGTGGTGCAGCAAAGGGATCATCATCGATAGCAAGGTCGACTCCTGGCCGCCGTGCATGCTGCCGGTTGCGGTGAACACACTGGCTGGTTTGCCTGCCAGCGCGCCCGACAGCCACTGCGGCGCGGTGCCATCCCAGAAATACTTCATGGCCGCAGCCATGTTGCCGAATCGCGTCGGCGACCCGAGAGCCAGTCCGTCGCACTGTTCGAGGTCGTTCAGTTCGACGTAGGGCGCACCGCTGGCGGGCACGTCGGGTTCAGTGGCTTCCGTCACCGTGGAGACGGCGGGCACGGTGCGCAGGCGCGCATCGCAGCCCGGCACGCTTTCCACACCCTGGGCGATCAGCTCGGCCAGTTTGCGGGTGGCGCCGTGTCTCGAGTAGTAAAGGACCAGAATCGTTGTATTAGTTGTGTTCGGCATGTTGGTATTATAGGAGCCTTTATTTACCTATCGCACGCGTTTTACTGCTCGCATTTCGAGAAGGAAACCTGGCGCATGATGAGGTGCTGTTCCGGCTTCTTCATGATTTTGATTGTTTTCTCTTGCTTACTTTTCTTAAACCTATGCAGGGCTTGTCTCGTACCCAGTTGCGTGATTTGTTCCGGTTCGCCGCCAAACGGCTGAGCGACGATCGCCTGCCGCAGGTGGCGGGCAGCCTGACGTTTACCACCATCCTGTCGCTGGTGCCGCTGCTGACCATTGCGCTGGCGATCTTCACGGCGTTCCCGCTGTTTAGCACGTTCCGCTCGGCGCTGGAGGCGTATTTCGTCCAGAGCCTGATGCCCAAGGGCGTGGCCAGCACCATCCTCGGCTACCTGAACCAGTTCTCGTCCAAGTCGGCGCGCCTGTCGGCGGTCGGCGGCGTGGCGCTGATTTTGACATCGGTGCTGACGATGGCGACCATCGACCGCGTCTTCAACCAGATCTGGCGCGTCAAGAAATCGCGTCCCTTGCTGCAGCGCATCCTGGTGTATTGGGCCATCATCACACTCGGTCCCTTGCTGATCGGGATTTCCATCAGCGTAACCTCGTATCTGTATTCCGCCACCAACGGTGTGGTCACCAGCGTACCGTTCATCGGCGCCAGTTTTTACACCTTGATCTCCGTACTGCTGACGACCAGCGCATTCACGCTGCTGTACATCGCCGTGCCCAACCAATGGGTCGACTGGCGCGATGCCATCTGGGGCGGCTTGCTGGCGGGCGTGGGGGTGGAAATCGCCAAGCGCCTGTTCGCCAGCTACGTGATGAAATTCCCGACCTACACGATGGTGTACGGAACAGTGGCGGCCTTGCCGATTTTCCTGCTGTGGATATATATGCTGTGGATGATCACGCTGGTCGGCGCGCTGGTGACCGCCGCGCTGCCGATCGTGCGCTACGAGCGCTGGTGGCATGTGGCGTCGCCGGGCAGCGAATTCATCGACGCCATGAAAGTGCTCAAAATCCTGCATGAAGCGCGCGCCAACGGCGAGTCGGCCAAGGTCGATGTCGGCTTGCTGCGCACCCGCACGCAACTGGGATTGGAAGAACTGCAGACCCTGCTGCAAAAGATGCTGGAAGCCGGCTGGGTCGGTTCGCTCAAGGGCGAGGCACCGCGTCGTTCCGCCTGGAACAAGCGCCTGGCCGACGGCCTGGACCGCTGGACCCTGCTGATCAATCCGGAGTCGCTCAAGCTGGTCGACGTGTATCGCCTGTTCGTATTCGACAGCGCGACCCATGTCGGAGAAGACCAGCAACTGGTCAATCGGGTCGAAAGCGCCGTGTCGCTGGTGCTGGACCAGACGCTGGCGTCCTATTTCTCGGAAGGTGCGCAGGCACCGGATTTGCGGGAAGTCAGCTCGGTCACATTGACGGCTGTTGAGTGACTTCTCGCCCGTCGGCGTTCAGAATGAGATCTGCCCGGTCAATAGTTGCCAGTACATGACCCAGTCGCCCATGAAGGAATAGAGCGGCTGGCGAAAACTGGCCGGGCGGTTCTTCTCGAAGTAGAAGTGGCCGACCCAGGCAAAGCCGTAGCCGCACAGAACCGCCGCCGCCAGCCACCAGAAATTGTGCGTCAGCAGCAACATGCCCAAGCAGAGCAGTGCCAGCGTCGAACCGGCAAAATGCAACTCGCGGCAGGTGCGGTTGGCATGTTCGCTCAGGTAGCTCGGGTAGAACTCGTCAAAGCTGGTGTATTTGTCATGATGCAGGACGGTCGGCATGGTGGTCTCCTGTGTTCTCGTACTTTCAGAGTAGGCTGCCGCACCGGTAGAATCAATGAAAAAATTTCATTTTCGTCATCGCATTGCGATTGTGGGATTGTGGGCCGCCACCAAACCTCGTACCATGCATATACCGCCATTGTTTGTGGATTTTTGCCCTCGCATGGGCTACATTCCGGACAGGAGCGCTACGCTCCACGGCTACAATAACTTAAGGATGACACCATGAAAGTCTCTGAAATTCTTAAAGTCAAAGGCAACATTCTCTTCACCGTGACCCCTGACACGCCGATTGCGGATGCCGTAGACGCGATGGCCGAGAAAGACATTGGCTCCCTGGTTGTCATGGAATTCGGCGAACTGGTCGGCATGCTGACCTTCCGCGAAGTCCTCAAGACGCTGCAAGACAACAAAGGTTCGGTCGGAACCAGCAGTGTGCGCAAGCACATGGACGATCATCCGATCACTGTCACACCCGACACCGACCTCAACGAAGTGCGCCGCATCATGCTCGAAAAGCACGCGCGCTACGTGCCGGTGATGGACGCCAAGACGCTGCTGGGTGTGATGTCATTTTATGACGTCGCCAAGGCAGTGCTGGATGCCCAAGGCTTCGAGAACAAGATGCTCAAAGCGTATATCCGCGACTGGCCGGCGGAAGAAGAGAATAGCTGAGTTGTGCGCCGGCGGCCATGCCCACGCACGAGCCGCCGCCCGCCAGAGAAACCGTTCATGCCGTCATGAACGGTTTTTTGTTGCCCGAATGCTTGCGTTCCTGTCCGCCCATTCGTTCCCGATTCCATCTCCCATCATCTTTACTCCATGAGTCAATCCAGCCAGTTTTCCCTGCTCGGCCAACGCCGGTTTGCGCCGTTTTTCTGGACCCAGTTCCTTGGCGCGCTCAACGACAACGTTTTCAAGACGGCGCTGCTGACCATCCTGACCTATGACGCGCTGAGCTGGACCGACATCGACACCGGCCTGCTCAACAACCTGATCCCGGGTTTGTTCATCCTGCCGTTCTTCCTGTTTTCGGCGACCGCCGGGCAACTGGCCGACAAGATGGAAAAAGGCCGGTTGGCGCGCTACGTCAAGCTGCTGGAGATCGCCATCATGGGCATTGCCGCCTACGGCTGGATGACGCATCACCTGTGGCTGCTGGTGGTGGCCGTCGCCGGCATGGGCGTGCATTCGACCATCTTCGGGCCGGTCAAATACGCTTATTTGCCGCAGCAGCTCAAGCCGCAGGAACTGATCGGCGGCAACGGCGTGATCGAAATGGGAACCTTCGTCGGCATCCTGCTGGGTGAAGTGATCGGTGCCGTGCTGGTGGTGCACAAGCCGTTCGGGCTGGAGATGGTGGCGGCGATCACGATCGGCTTCGCCGTGCTCGGGTGGCTGGCCAGCCTGGGTATTCCGAATTCGCCGGCACCGGCGCCCGATCTGAAAATCAACTGGAATCCGTTTGCCGAAATGGTGCGCAATCTTGGCTTTTCGCGCCGCAACCGTCCTGTGTTCCTATCGATCCTGGGCAATTCCTGGTTCTGGTTTTACGGCGCCATCGTGCTGGCGCAATTCCCGCTCTATGCCAAGAATTACCTGCATGGCGACCATAGCGTGTTCGTGCTGCTGCTGATGGTGTTTTCGGTCGGCATCGGCATCGGCTCGCTGCTGTGCGAACGCCTATCCGGCCACAAGGTGGAAATCGGCCTGGTGCCGTTCGGCGCGATCGGCCTGTCGGTGTTCGGACTCGAACTGTATTTCGCCAGCGTCAGTTATGGCGCCACAGTCACTGTCACTTCGGTAGTCGACATGGCCGGCTTCGTGGCGCAGCACGGCAGTCTGCGCATCCTGTTCGACTGCGCGGCGATCGGCGTGTTCGGCGGCTTGTACATCGTGCCACTGTTTGCGCTGATCCAGACGCGCTGCGATCCCGAACACGTCTCGCGCACCATCGCCGGCATGAACATCATGAACTCGCTGTTCATGGTGGTGGCAGCCTTGCTGGCAATGGTGCTGCTGCGCTCGGGCTTCACGATCCCGCAGATTTTCCTCGTCACGGCGATTCTCAATGCGCTGGTGGCGACCTACATTTTCTCGCTGGTGCCGGAATTCCTGATGCGCTTCCTGGCGTGGATGCTGATCCACACCATCCATCGCGTGCGCACCGTCAATGCTGAACTGATTCCCCGCCACGGCGCGGCGGTGCTGGTGTGCAATCACGTCAGCTACGTCGACGCCATCGTGATCATGGCGGCCAGCCCGCGGCCGATCCGCTTCGTCATGGACCACAGGATCTTCAAGACACCGATCTTGTCGTGGATTTTCCGCACCGCCAAGGCGATCCCGATTGCACCCGCGAAGGAAGATCCATGGCTCATGGAAAAGGCCTATGTCGACATCGCCCAGGCGCTGCATGAAGGCGATCTGGTCTGCATTTTCCCGGAAGGCAAGCTGACCAGCAACGGCGAAATCAACGAGTTCAAGGGCGGCATCAAGAAAATCATCGACCGCACGCCGGTCGAGGTATTTCCGCTGGCTCTGCGCGGCCTGTGGGGTAGCCTGCTGACGCGCGGCGCCGGCAATCCTTTCCATCGCTCGTTCAAGCGCGGGCTGTTTTCCCGGCTGGAACTGGCGGTAGGCGAGCCGATTCCGGCGCAGCAAGCCACGCCGGAATATCTGCAGCAACGCGTGAGCGAACTGCGCGGCGAGTGGAAATAGTCCTCGGACTGGTAAAATCACACCTTCAGATAATTTAAAGCAGAGCTTCGTTATGTCCGGCAATACCCTCGGCACGCTGTTTACCGTTACCACCTTCGGCGAATCCCATGGCCCGGCCATCGGTTGCGTGATCGACGGTTGCCCGCCGGGGATGGAGCTCTCCGAAACCGATATTCAGCCTGAACTGGACCGCCGCAAGCCGGGCACCTCGCGCCACGTCACGCAGCGCCAGGAGCCGGATACGGTCGAAATCCTGTCCGGCGTGTACGAGGGAAAAACCACCGGCACGCCGATCGCGCTGCTGATCCGCAACCAGGACCAGCGCAGCAAGGATTACGGCAATATTCTGGATACTTTTCGCCCAGGCCACGCCGACTACACCTACTGGCACAAGTACGGCATTCGCGATCCACGCGGCGGCGGCCGTTCGTCGGCGCGCCTGACCGCGCCCGTGGTCGGCGCTGCGGCGGTGGCCAAGAAATGGCTGTTCGAAAAATACGGCACCACCTTCAAGGGCTGCATGAGCCAGCTCGGCGACATCGCCATCCCGTTCGAATCCTGGGAGCATGTGCGCGAAAATCCATTCTTCGCCGCCAACGCGACCATCGTTCCGCAGTTGGAAGACTACATGGACGCCCTGCGCAAGGCCGGTGATTCCTGCGGCGCGCGCATCGACGTGGTCGCCCAGAATGTCCCGGTCGGACTGGGCGAGCCGATTTACGACAAGCTCGACGCCGAGATCGCCTTCGCACTGATGGGCATCAACGCCGTCAAGGGAGTGGAAATCGGCGCCGGCTTCAAGTCGGTTGCACAAAAGGGCACCGAACACGGCGATGCACTGACGCCGGAAGGTTTCGTCGGCAACAACGCCGGCGGCATTCTGGGCGGCATTTCGACCGGGCAGGACATCACCGCATCGATCGCCATCAAACCGACTTCGAGCATCCGCTCGCCGCGCCCGTCGATCGACAAGGCAGGCCACGCCACCGACGTCGAAACCCACGGCCGGCACGATCCCTGCGTTGGCATCCGCGCCACGCCGATCGCCGAAGCCATGCTGGCACTGGTGTTGATGGATCACGCCTTGCGTCATCGCGCGCAATGCGGCGATGTGCACGTGACGACGCCGCAGATCGCCGCCCAGAAATAAATCGAATTCCAATAAATTTGCCGCGCTTTTCAGGCGGCAGGCAGAACCGAGTTGTCGTGCGCGGGTCGAACGATCCGCACGCATGGGGAGACATTGCGTCCACAACAACGATGCGCGGCCACGCTGCAGCATCGGCCTGACTGGACAGTCGTTTCCCCGTATTTTTATCTTTCACGAGGGGATGGCATGATCTACCAGACAATCAAAACACTACAAACATTGCATCGACAACAATTTCTTCCGCGGCTGCTGCTTGCAGCAAGCGCACTGGCGCTGACTGCCTGCGAAAGCGTGCAAACTACCCAAGGCGGCGCCGTTGGCGTGACCCGCACGCAAAGCATGGCCTTGTCCGCGCAGGAAATCGACAACGCCGCCGTCAAGGAATACGCCCAGGTGCTCGATGAGCAACGGAAGAAGGGCGCACTGAACCAGAACGCCGCCCAGGTGCGCCGCGTGCGCGCCATCGCCGACCGGCTGATCCCGCAAACGGTGGCGTTCCGTCCCGACGCCGCCAAGTGGAAATGGGAAGTCAACGTGATCACCTCGCCGGAAGCCAACGCTTGGTGCATGCCCGGCGGCAAGATTGCCGTCTATACCGGCCTGATCGAAAAACTCAAGATCACCGACGATGAACTGGCCGCCGTGATGGGGCATGAAATCTCCCACGCCTTGCGCGAACATGCACGCGAACGCGCCTCGGAGCAGGCCGTTACCGGTTCTCTGATTTCAATCGGCTCCTCCATACTCGGCGTCGGCGAGCTCGGCCAGCAGGGCGCACAGTACGCCTACATGGGCCTGGTCGGCCTGCCGAATTCGCGCACCCACGAAACTGAAGCCGACCGCATGGGCGTGGAACTCGCCGCCCGCGCCGGTTACGATCCGCGCGCCGCGATTTCCCTGTGGCAAAAAATGGGGCAGATCGGCGGCAGCGAGCCGATGAAATTCATGTCCACGCATCCGTCGCGTGAAGACCGTATCAGCGATTTGACCGTGTATTCGCAGCGCGTGATGCCGCTTTACGAGCAGGCCAAGAAAACGCGTTGACCGCAAAGCGTTGCCCGAAGGGCGGCAAAACCACATTGCCGCCTCGGAAAAGGTGTGTTTATGGCATAATCAAAGGCTCATTTCAACGACTTGCGTAGCCTTCACACGCCCGCATCATCATGCTCAAGACGCTATACGACAAACTTTGGGAATCTCACGTTGTTCACGCTGAACAAGACGGAACGGCCATTTTGTACATTGACCGTCACCTATTGCATGAAGTGACCAGCCCGCAAGCATTCGAAGGCCTCAAGCTGGCCGGCCGCCAGCCATGGCGCAACGCCGCCAATCTGGTGGTGGCCGACCATAATGTTCCGACCACCAACCGCGCCAACGGCATCTCCGATCCGATCTCGCGCCTGCAGGTCGAGACGCTGGACGCCAACGCCAAGGAATACGGTCTGACTTATTTCGGCATGAACGACAAGCGCCAGGGCATCGTGCACGTCATCGGACCTGAGCAAGGTGCGACGCTGCCCGGCATGACCGTGGTCTGCGGCGACTCGCATACCTCCACGCACGGCGCTTTCGCTTGCCTGGCGCACGGTATCGGCACCTCCGAAGTCGAACACGTGCTGGCGACGCAAACGCTGCTGGCTAAGAAATCCAAGTCCATGCTGGTGCAGGTCGACGGCGCCTTGCCGCAGGGCGTGACGGCAAAAGACATTGTCCTGGCAGTGATCGGCAAGATCGGCACTGCGGGCGGCACCGGCTACGCGATTGAATTCGCGGGCTCGACCATGCGTGCGCTGACCATGGAAGGCCGCATGACGGTCTGCAACATGGCCATCGAAGCGGGCGCGCGCGCCGGCATGATTGCCGTCGACGACACCACCATCAATTACCTCAAGGGCCGTCCGTTCTCGCCTGCGGGTCCGCACTGGGAGCGCGCGGTGACTTACTGGCGCACGCTGCATTCCGATCCGGGCGCCAAGTTCGACATGGTCGTGACATTGAACGCCGCCGAGATCAAGCCGCAAGTGACCTGGGGTACCTCTCCTGAAATGGTCACCGCGATCGACAGCCGCGTGCCCGATCCGGACAAGGAAAAAGATGCCACCAAGCGCGACGGCATGGAAAAGGCGCTGGCCTACATGGCGTTGAAGCCCAATACCCCGATCGAAGACATCCGCATCGACAAGGTGTTCATCGGCTCCTGCACCAACTCGCGTATCGAAGATCTGCGCGAAGCGGCGGCGGTGGTGCGCGGCAAGTTCCGTGCATCCAATGTCAAGCTGGCGATGGTGGTGCCGGGTTCCGGTCTCGTGAAGGAACAAGCCGAGCGTGAAGGCCTGGACAAGATTTTCCGCGATGCCGGCTTTGAATGGCGCGAGCCGGGCTGTTCGATGTGTCTGGCGATGAACGCCGACCGTCTGGAGCCGGGCGAGCGTTGCGCGTCAACGTCGAATCGCAACTTCGAAGGACGTCAGGGCGCCGGCGGCCGTACTCACCTCGTCAGCCCGGCGATGGCGGCCGCGGCAGGTATCGCAGGACATTTCGTTGATGTTCGTTCTTTGTAAAACTACCTTGGTGAAATCATGAAAAAAACAATCGCTTTGGCTGTACTGGCTGTTTCCATCCTGACGCTGACCGCATGCAACACCGTGCGTGGTTTCGGTGAAGATGTCTCAAAAGTCGGCGACAAGATGCAGGACGCCAGCAAGAAGTAATGATGCAGTGGTGGCGGAAGCGGTGTGTGTATCGCTGTTGCTGATTCGTTTGTTGAAGAGATAAAAGAAATCGGCTGATCCGGATTGCCGCATGGTGCGGCGATCCATCAGCGATAAAAGTGCCATGAATAAATTTATTGTCCATGATGGTCTGGTTGCCCCGCTTGACCGCGCCAACGTCGATACCGACGCGATCATTCCCAAGCAATTCCTGAAATCGATCCAGCGCAGCGGCTTCGGTCCGAACCTGTTCGACGAATGGCGTTATCTGGATCACGGCGAGCCGGGCATGGACAATTCCAAGCGCCCGCTGAATCCGGATTTCGTGCTGAACCAGGCGCGTTATCAAGGTGCATCAATCCTGCTGGCGCGCAAGAACTTCGGTTGCGGCTCCTCGCGCGAACACGCGCCGTGGGCGCTCGATCAGTACGGCTTCCGTGCGGTGATTGCGCCGAGCTTTGCCGATATCTTCTTCAACAATTGCTTCAAGAACGGCTTGCTGCCGATCGTGCTGCCGGAGCAGCAGATCGACCGCCTGTTCGATGAAGTCAAAGCTTTTCCTGGCTTCCGCCTGATCATTGATCTTGAAAAACAGATCATTACTACCGCCAATGGTAGTCAGACTTATCCGTTTGAGGTCGGCGAATTCCGCAAGTATTGCTTGCTCAACGGCCTCGACGACATCGGTCTGACATTGCGCCAAGCGGACAAAATCCGCGCTTTTGAAGAGCGTCACCTGCACGATCAACCTTGGCTGGCCAATACCATCTGAGCGTTGCCGGTCAAATTCGCGCAGGTTTCTGAAGTTTCCGATCAGCCGGATGTCCCATCGCACGGTCGCCACGACCGGTGCAGGTGAGGCAGCCGGCGTTACCATTTTCCAAGACTAGAAGACGACGACATGAAGATTGCAATTTTGCCAGGCGATGGCATCGGTCCCGAGATCATTGAACAAGCGGTGCGTGTGCTCAATACGCTGGGCGAAAAGTTTGAAATGGAAACCGTGCCGGTCGGCGGAGCAGGTTACGAAGCGCACGGCCATCCGCTGCCGGATGGTACGCTGAAGCTGGCCAAGGAAGCCGATGCGATCCTGTTCGGCGCCGTCGGCGACTGGAAGTACGACACGCTGGATCGTCCGCTGCGCCCCGAGCAAGCCATCCTGGGCCTGCGCAAGCATCTGCAGTTGTTCGCCAATTTCCGTCCTGCAATCTGCTACCCGGAACTGACCGGCGCCTCGTCGCTGAAGCCTGAACTGGTGGCGGGCCTCGACATCCTGATCGTGCGCGAACTGAACGGCGACATCTATTTCGGCCAGCCGCGCGGCATGCGTGAAGCGCCGGACGGTCCGTTCAAGGGCGCGCGTGAAGGCTTCGACACCATGCGTTACAGTGAGCCGGAAATCCGCCGCATCGCCCACGTCGCCTTCCAGGCTGCTTCCAAGCGCGGCAAGCGCCTGTGCAGCGTCGACAAGGCCAACGTGCTGGAAACCTTCCAGTTCTGGAAAGACATCGTCACCGACGTGCACAAGGAATATCCGCAAGTCGAACTGACCCACATGTATGTGGACAATGCCGCGATGCAACTGGTGAAGGCGCCGAAGAATTTCGACGTCATCGTGACCGGGAACATGTTCGGCGACATCCTGTCTGACGCAGCAGCCATGCTGACCGGTTCGATCGGCATGTTGCCGTCGGCGTCGCTGGACGCCAACAACAAGGGCTTGTACGAACCGTCGCACGGTTCGGCTCCGGATATCGCCGGCAAGGGCATCGCCAATCCGCTGGCGACCATCCTGTCGGCTGCCATGATGCTGCGTTTCTCACTGAACAAGGCGGAACAGGCTGATCGTATTGAAGCGGCGGTGAAGAAAGTCCTTGCGCAAGGCTATCGCACCGGCGATATTTATGAAGAGGGCACCACCAAGGTCGGCACCAAAGAAATGGGCGATGCAGTCGTCAAGGCATTGGGCTGAGTTCAGGGTTGACTGCGGTAGTGGTTTTTTTAACGTGGTAGTTCATTGATTATGGAAGTTCATAAATAGGGAAAGATGATGAAACTGGTTGGTTTGGTTGGCTGGCGTGGAATGGTGGGTTCGGTCCTGATGCAACGCATGCAGGACGAGGGTGATTTCGATCACATCGAACCGGTATTTTTTTCGACCTCGAATGCAGGCGGTAAAGCACCGTCGTTCGCCAAAACGGCAACGACGCTGAAAGACGCCAACAGCATTGACGAGCTGAAAAAATGCGACATCATTATTACCGCGCAAGGCGGCGACTACACCACCGAGATCTTTCCCAAGCTGCGCGCAGCCGGCTGGAACGGTTTCTGGATTGATGCGGCGTCGACCCTGCGCATGAAGGACGACGCCGTGATCGTGCTCGATCCGGTCAATGACAATGTCATCCGCGACGCGCTGGCCAAGGGCGTCAAGAATTACATCGGCGGCAACTGCACCAACTCCATCCTGCTGATGGGTGTGGGCGGCCTGTTCAAGGAAGGCCTGGTCGAGTGGGTCAGTTCCATGACCTACCAGGCGGCTTCCGGCGGCGGCGCCAACCACATGCGCGAGCTGTTGAAGGGCATGGGCGTGATCAGTGCAGCCGTGACTGAAGAACTGGCGACACCGTCGTCGGCGATTCTGGATATTGACCGCGTAGTTGCCAAGACCATCCGTGAAGACGTGCCGACCGAATACTTCGGCGCGCCACTGGCTGGCGGTCTGATCCCCTGGATTGACGCGCAGCTGGAAAACGGCCAGTCCAAGGAAGAGTGGAAGGGCCAGGCCGAAGTCAACAAGATCCTCGGCAACGAAAAACCGATCCCTGTCGACGGCCTGTGCGTGCGTATCGGCGCGATGCGTTGCCATAGTCTGGCATTGACCATCAAGCTCAAGCGCGACCTGCCGCTGGCTGAAATCGAATCCATCATCCGTGCGGGCAACCAATGGGTGAAATGGGTACCGAACGATCGCGCCATCACGGTCAAGGAACTGACCCCGGCGTCGATTACCGGCAGCCTGGAAATCGGCGTCGGCCGCGTGCGCAAGCTGAACCAGGGGCCGGAATACATTTCCGCGTTCGTCATCGGCGATCAATTGCTGTGGGGTGCGGCAGAACCGCTGCGCCGCATGCTGCGCATCATCCTTGGAAAATGATTGATGACGGGACGAGGGATTTTTTCCCGTTCCGTTGTCAATTTGCAACGCTAACCCGTCAAACATTCCGTACCCGGAATGTTGACGGGTTTTGACCATCTTGAGAACTTGGTTACACTTGCAGGCCTAAGTTCTTGATGATATGTTGAAAATCAGAATTTATCTCATCCACGTCAATAAACGGTTGTAGCGACAGGGCTGGTCAAATCCATTGCTTGGTGGCAATTTGGAGGGCTTTCGTTGGCTTATCGAATTTTTACTTGTCATTGATGAAATAAACTTTGGTCTTCAGGCCTTCTTTAACGGAACGTCTACCTCACCATACAAACATGCCTCTACATACTGATAACAAGTTTCCGCTGTCCCGCCTGAAAAAACTGAGCGCCGCCGTCACCCTGGCAGTCATCTTGCCGATGGGAGCGCATGCAGCCGGGCTCGGCAAGCTGACCGTCTTGTCTGCGCTGGGCCAGCCGCTGCGCGCGGAAATTGAGCTGACTTCAGTATCGAAAGAGGAAGAAGGCTCGCTGGTGGCCCGCTTGGCGCCGGCCGACGCTTTCCGCAAGGCCAACATTGATTTCAATCCGGTCTTGTCGTCGCTGCGTTTTTCCGTCGAACAGCGTCAGGGCCGGCAACTGATCCGCATCAGTTCGGCACAAGCGCTCAACGAGCCGTTCGTCGATTTGCTGCTGGAATTGAGCGGCGGCGGTACGCGCCTGGTGCGTGAGTACACCTTCCTGCTTGATCCGCCTGACATGCGCAAACCGCAGGTTGCACAATCCGCGCCGGCGACGCCACCGGCAGCAGCGCCGGCTGTTGCCAAACCTGCCGCTGTTGCCGCTACACTGGCCGCAAAACCGGCCGCTCCAGCTCAGGCTGCACCTGCTGCTGCACCCGCGAATCCAGCATCCTCGGCATCAGCCAACAATAGCGATGACGAGCCGGTATCGAGCATCGTCACCAAATCTGCACCTTCGCCGCTGGCTGAAGAAATCATCCGCAACGGTCGCAGCAGCGAGCAGACCGGCCTGACCAACGCGCCGGTGCCTGCGGCTGTGGCCGCCAAAACCGTACCCCAGCCCGCTACCGCCAATACCGACGGCAAGGCTGAAGAAATTGCTTCAGCAACTGCCGGCAAGCGCGGCAAGGGCGCGTCGGCTGCCGCAGCCAAGCCGGAGGGCAAGGCAGGCGACAAGACTTATCGCGTCAAGGAAGGCGATACGCTGGCCGACATCGCCAATCGCACCAGAGACAACACCGTGTCGCTGGATCAGATGCTGATTGCGTTGTACCGCGCCAATCCCGACGCCTTCATCGGCGACAACATCAATCGCCTGCGCGCGGGCCGCGTGCTGTCGGTGCCTGATGCCGCCGCTGCCGGGGCGGTCGACAAGCGCGAAGCGCGCACCACCGTGGTGGCGCAGGCGCAGGACTTCAATGCCTACCGCAACAAGCTGGCAGGTCAGGTAGCCAGCGGTCCGGCTCGCAAGGCCAACGACGCCAGGCAAAGTGGCGGGGGCAAAGTGACGGCGCGCGTGGAAGAGAAATCCTCCACCAACGAAGCCCGCGACCGCCTGCAATTGTCGAAGGCCGGTGCGGGAGCAAAAGACCGCGCCGCCGCTGAAAAGGCTGCAGCTGAAGACAAGATCGCAGCAGACAAGGCCATCGCCGAAGCCAATGACCGCGTCAAGGCACTGGAGAAAAACGTCAGCGATCTGCAGAAGCTGCTGGAAATCAAGAACAAGACGCTGGCCGAAATGAGCGAGCAGCAGAAGGCTACCGCCAAGCCAGAAACTCCGGCCGCCGTACCTGCCGCTGCACCTGCGGAAGTGAAGGCAGAAGCCAAGCCGGAAGAAAAAACGGTGGAAGCCAAGCCGGCTGAAGCAACCACGGCACCTGCCCCCGAACCTGCCAAGCCTGAAGCAACGCCTGCTCCCGCAGTCGCGCCGGCGGCAGCGAAGCCCAAGGCTGCCGTGGTCGCAGGCCCGGTCGCGACCGCCAGCTTCTTTGATCGCATTCAGGACAATCCTTTCGTGTTGCCGGGCGCCGGCGCGCTGGTCGCCTTGCTGGCGGCATGGGGCGTAGTGCGCGTGCGCAACAACAAGAAAAAAGCTGCCGCAGCCGCAGCAAGTGATCCCGAACAGGAGGATGAGCCTGCGGCCCCTCCCAAGGAAACACCACCGGCAGTTGAAGCCGCAGCAGTAGCAGCCGCAGCAGCCACAGTGGCAGTGGAAGAACCTGCTCCTGAACCCGTTGCAGCAGTGGAAGAGCCTGCTCCGGCTCCGGTCGTGGAAGAGCCGGAGGTCGACGCCGTCGATCCGATCGAAGAAGCCGATATGTACATTTCCTTCGGCCGCGAAGAGCAGGCGGAAGATATTCTGCAACTGGCGCTGAAATCCGATCCGAATCGTCAGGCGATCCGCAGCAAGCTGCTGGAAATCTATGCGAAGCGTCCTGACGTTGACGCATTCAACGACGTCGCCAGGGAATTGCACGCCGGCACCGGTGGCATCGGCGAGGAATGGGAGAAGGCCGCCGCCTTGGGCATCGTTCTTGATCCGACCAATCCGCTGTATGGCGCGATTGTCGAGGAAGCCGAGATCGCAGCGGCGGAAGAGCCGGCGCCGGTCGAACCGGAACCTGACCAGGGCCTTGAATTCGACCTGGATGATTTCAAGGGCGCCGAAATCCAGCCGGGCGCCACGCCGCCGGCCGATATCGGCAGCAAGATCGATTTTGACCTCGAACTCGACAGCGGCGCCAAGCCGGAAGAAGCGGAAGCGTCGAAGCCGGCAGCACCTGCGCTCAATGACATCGACCTCGACTTGCCGCCGCCTGAGACACCGAAGCCGGTCGACGTACTGGAAGACGACGAGTCCGCATTTACCGCTGAAATGTCAACCAAGCTTGACCTGGCTGCGGCCTATCAGGAAATCGGCGACAAGGAAGGCGCCCGCGAATTGCTCGAGGAAGTCATCCGCGGCGGCAACGACGCCCAGATCGGGCGCGCCCGCGACATGCTGTCCAAGCTGTCCTGAACGTAGCAAGCCACATGTCCGGAAACGGACGGGGCGGGCGCCGGCAGCGGCGCCCGTTTGCATTTGTTGAACTGTTGAATTTGTTTTTACATTGATCGACCCAGGCTGGACGCTGCAAAGCGACTGCTGCAACTTGTTGACTGCCGTGATTGAACCCTCCCTTCCCGCCGACGAAATTTCTGCAGCAGCGCAGTCGCGTCCGTCGTCCACTTTGCATCGCGTCGTGCTCGGCATCCAGTACGACGGCAACTCCTGGCAGGGCTGGCAGACCCAGCCGCATGGACTCACCGTGCAGGACAAGCTGGAAGCCGCACTCAGGAAATTCACGCTGACTGACATTGACACCACCTGCGCCGGGCGCACCGACTCCGGCGTGCATGCGCTGGAACAGGTGGTGCATTTCGACACCGGCATTGCGCGTGAAACAGCTTCGTGGGTGCGCGGCGTGAATGCCTTCCTGCCGCAGTCGATTGCCGTGCGCTGGGCCTGTGAAGTGCCGTTCGAAGAAGGTCCCGGTCTCGATCCGGGAGAGCGCGAAGACGGCTTCCACGCCCGTTTCAGCGCCACCGCGCGCACCTATCACTATGTCTTGTACAACCATCCGGTGCGCTCGCCCCTGCTGGCGGGCAAGGCCGGCTGGACCTTCCGCCCGCTCGACGTGGGGCTGATGCAGCAAGGCGCCGATCACCTGATCGGCATGCATGATTTTTCGAGTTTCCGCGCGGTCGAGTGCCAGGCCAAGTCGCCGGTGCGCACGATGGAATCGCTGCAGGTGCGCCGCCACGGCGACATGGTCGTCTTCACGCTCAAGGCCAATGCCTTTCTCCATCACATGGTGCGCAACATCGTCGGCTCGCTGATCTATGTCGGCAACGGCAGGCAGCCGCCGCAATGGATCGCCGAGGTGCTGGCGCAAAAGGACCGTGGCTGCGCGGCGCCGACTTTCATGCCGGACGGCTTGTACCTGGCCAAGGTCGACTATCCTTCGCGCTGGCAACTGCCGCAGGAAGCCACCGCCTGGCCTTGGCTATAGCCGGCAGGCACGATCGGTTAGACTAGCGTCTTGCCGCCTTTATCTCTCGCCCCCATTTAGTCATCATGCCCAGGACCAGAATCAAGATTTGCGGCTTGACCCGCGCCCAGGACGTTGCCGCCGCCGTCGCGGCCGGCGCCGATGCGATCGGCTTCGTGTTTTACGCCAAGAGTCCGCGCTACGTTACCGCCGATGCCGCTGCGCAACTGATTTCCACCGTGCCGCCATTCGTCTCGACCGTGGGCCTGTTCGTGAACGCCGGCGTGGAAGAGGTCGCGGCCGTCCTGCAGCAGGCGCCATTATCGCTGTTGCAATTCCATGGCGACGAAACGCCGGAGCAGTGCGCCGCCATCGCCGCCGCGGTAAAACGCCCGTTCATCCGCGCAGCGCGCATTGGAAGCTCGACCACGCCTGCGGATTTGATAAAATACGAGCAGGATTATCGTTCCGCCAGTCCCTATTTCACGGGACTCTTGCTCGACACCCTGGTCGAGCAATACGGCGGCAGCGGAAAGGTTTTCGATTGGTCTCTCATTCCAGAAGAACTCGCGCCTCGGGTCGTTTTAAGTGGTGGCTTGAGCGTACAAAACGCGACTGACGCGGTGCAGCGCGTGCGCCCGCACGCCGTCGACATCAGCAGCGGTGTCGAACAAGCCAAAGGCATCAAGGATGCCGCCAAGATCGTCGCCTTCATCGAGGCAGTGCGCCAGGCGGACAACATCTGAGCGATTGCCGTCTTATCCTGGATCGAACAGCAGAGGAATTGAAATGAAAGAATTGAACCCGCTCGGAAGTTTTTCCGAGCGCCAGCCTGTCTCCGCCGCAGCCTTGCATCAGACTGCACCTTACAATTTGCCCGACGCGCGCGGCCATTTCGGCCAGTACGGCGGCAGCTTCGTGTCGGAAACCCTGACACACGCCCTGAATGAATTGCGCGACGCCTATGCGCATTATCAGCACGACGAACAGTTCCTGGCCGAATTCCATACCGAGCTGAAACACTTCGTCGGTCGCCCGAGCCCGGTCTACCACGCCAAGCGCTGGTCCGAACTGGCCGGCGGCGCACAGATCTACTTCAAACGTGAAGACCTCAACCATACCGGCGCGCACAAGATCAACAACGTCATCGGCCAGGCCTTGCTGGCCAAGCGCATGGGCAAGAAGCGCATCATCGCCGAAACCGGGGCCGGCCAGCACGGCGTGGCGACCGCGACGATCTGCGCACGCTTCGGCATGGAATGCATCGTCTACATGGGCAGCGAAGACGTCAAACGCCAGTTGCAGAACGTCTACCGCATGAATTTGCTGGGCGCGACGGTCGTGCCGGTGGAATCGGGCTCTAAGACACTCAAGGACGCGCTCAACGAAGCGATGCGCGACTGGGTCACCAACGTCGAAAGCACGTTCTACATCATCGGCACCGTGGCGGGCCCGCATCCATACCCGATGATGGTGCGCGACTTCCAGTCGGTGATCGGCAACGAATGCATCGTGCAGATGCCGGAAATCGCCAGTCGCCAGCCGGACTATGTGGTGGCGGCCGTCGGCGGCGGCTCCAATGCGATGGGGATTTTTTATCCCTATATCGATTACCAGGACGTGAAGCTGGTCGGTGTCGAAGCAGCCGGCGACGGCCTCGACAGCGGCCGTCATTCGGCTTCGCTGACGCGCGGTTCACCGGGCGTGCTGCATGGCAACCGCACATATCTGCTGCAGGACGAAAACGGCCAGATCATTGAAACCCATTCGGTCTCGGCCGGCCTTGATTATCCCGGCGTCGGCCCGGAGCATTCCTGGTTGAAAGACAGCGGCCGCGCCAGTTATGAATGCATCACCGACGAAGAGGCGCTTGCGGCGTTCAATACCTGCTGCCGCATCGAAGGCATCATTCCGGCGCTGGAATCGAGCCATGCGCTGGCCTACGCAGCCAAGCTGGCGGCGACCTTGCCGAAAGACAAGATCGTGCTGGCAAATCTGTCCGGCCGCGGCGACAAGGACATGCATACGGTCCAGCAGCGGCAGGGTTAAGACAAGCTCAGCAAAACAAGGCGCCAGCCGCATGCGGGCAACGGATTCATCCTCCGGTGCCCGCATGGCGCAAAAACAAAACCGAGCTGGCCAAATCGACGAACAACACATTCCAATACCATGTCCCGAATCCAATCCACTTTCTCCGCGCTGGCGGCCGCCAACAAGAAGGCGCTGGTCACCTTCATCACCGCCGGCGATCCGGCCCCGGACCTGACCGTGCCGCTGTTGCACGCGCTGGTTGCCGGCGGCGTCGATATTCTTGAACTTGGGGTGCCGTTTTCCGATCCCATGGCAGAGGGGCCGGTTATCCAGCGCGCCTGCGAGCGCGCCCTGAAATTCAACGTCAGCACGCGCGATGTGTTGGGTTACGTACGCGAGTTTCGCCGGACCAACACCACCACGCCGGTGGTGTTGATGGGCTATGCCAATCCGATCGAGCATTTCGGCGTGGATGCCTTCATTGCCGCGGCGAAAGAAGCGGGCGTCGACGGCACCATCGTGGTGGACTATCCGCCGGAAGAGTGCGAAGAGTTTTCGCAAAAGATGCAGGCGCAGGGCCTCGATCCGATCTTCCTGCTGGCGCCGACCTCGACCGAGGAGCGTATCAGGCAAGTGGCGAAGGTCAGCAGCGGTTTCTGCTATTACGTCTCGCTCAAGGGCGTGACCGGCGCCGGTAATATCGACACCGTGGAAGTAGCGGCGCGCATTGCGGCCATCCGCAAGCACGTCAAACTGCCGATCGGCGTTGGTTTCGGCATCCGCGACGGCGCCACGGCCAAGGCGGTGAGCGAGGTGGCGGACGCCGTTGTCATCGGCAGCCGCATCATCCAGGAGCTTGAAAACACGCCGCGCGAGCGTGCAACCGAAGCGGTCCAGGCCTTCGTGGCGGATATTCGCAAAGCGCTGGACGCCTGATCAGGCACAGCCCGACGCAAGGCTATTCCGCGAGTTGAAAGTTGCATAAAGGCAATTAAAACACGATCCACGGCTGCGCGCGTTTGCCTCTGGTACAATGCGCCACCGGAAATTAAATGAGGTTTCTATGAGCTGGCTAGAGAAATTACTCCCGCCTCAAATTCAACGTAGCGATTCCGCAAGCCGGAAGTCGATACCCGAAGGTCTATGGGTCAAGTGCCCCTCCTGCGAAGCGGTACTCTATCGTACCGATCTGGAATCCAATCTCCACGTTTGCCCCAAGTGCAGCCATCACATGCGTATCCGCGCCCGTGCACGCCTGGATTCGCTGCTCGACGAAGGCGGTCGTTATGAAATCGGCCAGGAAACCCTGCCGGTCGACACGCTGAAATTCAAAGACAGCAAGAAATACCCGGACCGTCTGAAAGACGCGCTGGAATCCACCGGCGAAACCGATGCCATGGTCGTCATGGGCGGCGCCATCATGACTCTGCCGGTCGTGGTCGCCTGCTTCGAATTCGAATTCATGGGCGGCTCCATGGGCTCCGTGGTCGGCGAACGTTTCGCCCGCGGCGCGCAAATGGCGCTCGAACAAAAAGTCCCGTTCATCTGCATTACCGCCACCGGCGGCGCGCGCATGCAGGAAGGCTTGTTGTCATTGATGCAAATGGCCAAGACCACCTCCATGCTGACCAAGCTGTCGGAAAAGAAGCTGCCGTTCATCAGCGTGCTGACCGATCCGACCATGGGCGGCGTGTCCGCATCGTTCGCCTTCATGGGCGACGTCGTGATGGCCGAACCGAAGGCCCTGATCGGCTTCGCCGGACCGCGCGTGATCGAGAACACCGTGCGTGAAAAGCTGCCTGAAGGCTTCCAGCGTTCCGAGTTCCTGGTGACCAAGGGCGCCATCGACATGATCGTCGACCGCCGCAAGATGCGCGAAGAAATCGCACGCCTGCTGGCGCTGCTGCAGAATCAGGCGGCCGAAACCGTTTCCTGATCGAGATGCTGCAGACAGACCCGAACTTGTCGTCATTCAACGCAAGTTCGGGTTTTTGCTTTTAAGTCGCGATATAAGTCGATCCTTGCGTCCCCGGCGCAGATTCAGTTCAGCTCCATCTCAGGTTCATATCAGATTCACCGCAGGCTCATCCATGCAAGCGCAAGCAAAACCTTCTACCCTGGCCGAATGGCTGACCCTTCTTGAAACCCGTCACACCAAGTCCATTGACATGGGCCTCGAGCGTGTCGGCAAGGTCAAGGAGCAGCTCGACATCCGTTTCGATTGCCCCGTCATCACGGTGGCTGGCACCAACGGCAAGGGTTCCACCTGCGCCATGCTGGAATCGATCCTGATGCGCGCCGGTTACCGCGTGGGTTTGTACATCAAGCCGCATTTCCTGCATTTCAATGAACGCGCCCGCGTCGAAGGCATCCCGGCATCCGACGCCGCATTGGTCGCGGCGTTCGAGGCGGTGGAAGAAAAGCGCGGCGACATTTCGCTGACCTATTTCGAGTTCACCACGTTGGCGATCATGAAGCTGCTGGCCGATGCAAAGATGGACGTCGTCATCCTTGAAGTCGGCCTGGGCGGCCGCCTGGATGCGGTCAACGTGATCGACGCCGACGTCGGCATCGTCACCAGCATCGACATCGACCATACCGAATACCTCGGCACCACGCGTGAAGAAATCGGCTTCGAGAAGGCCGGCATTTTCCGCGCCGGCAAGGTCGCCATCTGCGGCGATCCGATGCCGCCGAAGTCGCTGATCAAGCACGCCGAAGCAATCGGCGCCGACCTTTGGCTGATGGGGCGCGATTTCAATTACCAGGGCGACAAGCAGCAGTGGGCCTACGGCGGCCGTGCGCAGCGTCGCAATTCGCTGGCCTATCCGAGCCTGCGTGGCGCCAACCAGTTGTTGAATGCTTCCGCTGCGCTGGCCGCGCTGGAAGCCTTGCGCGACCGTCTGCCGATCGGCGCTCAGGAAGTGCGCACGGGGCTGGCCACGGTCGAGTTGCCCGGGCGTTTCCAGGTCTTGCCGGGACAGCCGTTGGTGATCCTCGACGTCGCCCACAATCCGCACGCCGCCGCCACGCTGGCGCAAAATCTCGACAACATGGGCTTCCATCCCTACACCTATGCGGTGTTCGGTTCGATGCTCGACAAGGACATTGAAGGCGTGATCACCCATCTCAAGGGCAAGATCGATCACTGGTGCGTCACGGACCTGCCGCTGCCGCGCGCTGCTACGGCGCAGCAATTGAAGGACAAATTGCTGGAAGCGGGCGTCGAGCCGGAATTCAAGCCTGACGCGGCCTGCACCATAGAAACCTTCGAGTCGCCGGCTGCTGCATTCGCAAATGCGCAAAGCCGGGCTACCGAGAATGATAGAATTGTGGTTTTCGGATCCTTCCTGACCGTAGCGGGTGTCATGAAAGCACGCAAGCCGGAATTGCATTGAATTACAGCACTGAGTTCGCACCGTCTACGCTGCATTTTCAGCGATCTTCGGTATTTGTTGCACATACGCATTTTTCAGACTACCTAACTTAAATCAGCATGGGCTTGTTCTCGTTTTTTCGTAAAAACAAGCAGGAATCTGCTTCCGGCCAGGGCGAATTCCTCTCCCGTTCGGCAGGTGATCCGGCGGCGCAAAACAGCCGCGGCGGTCGCAGCGCCGGGAACGCACGCAAGTCCGTCAAGTCCGGCAAGGACGAGTCCGTCGATCCGGTCCTGCCCGAGAAAAAACGCGCGCGCCGCCGTCTGATCGGCGCCGTGGCGCTGGTGTTGGCGGTCGTGATCGTGTTGCCGATGATCCTCGATTCCGAGCCCCGTCCGCTGGCCGACGATATTGCCATCCAGATACCATCTAAAGACGGCAAGGACGCCGCCAAGGATGCTGCGCCTGCGGCCGACAAGCCCAAGGCCGCCGCTGCCGAGCCCAAGGAAGAATTCGTCGATCCGGCTACCATGAACGCCGGTGTCGAAAAGCCTGCCATTGCGCCAGGCGCGCCGGCCATGCCTTCCGGTCCGGCCAACGCCCCGCTGGCGCAAGCGGCCAAACCCGCTGCCCCGGCGACGCCGGCCGTGGCGGAGAAGCCTGCTGAAAAGCCGGCCGCCAAGCCAGAAGTTAAAGCTGAAGTTAAAGCCGAGTCTAAAGCCGACGTTAAAGACAGCAAGACCGCCGCCAAGCCGGCCGAACACAAAGACGATCACAAGAAGGACGTGAAGGAAGCTGCCAAGCCGAAGACGGCCGACAAGCCTGACGACGCAGCGCGCGCCTTGGCGATCCTGGAAGGCAAGCCTGCCGCCTCCGACAAGAAACCAGCGCCGACGCCGGCTGCAGGCGGCAAGTTCGTGATTCAGGTAGCAGCGCTGGCGACGCAGGAAAAAATCGATGAACTGCGCGGCAAGCTCAGCGGCGCCGGCATCAAGTCGTACACGCAAAAAGTGGCGACGCAATCGGGCGACCGCACGCGCATCCGCGTCGGCCCGTTTGCCACCCGCGACGAAGCCGACAAGATGCGCGCCAAGATCAACAAGCTTGGCCTGAACGCCACGGTCGTGCCGGCTTGAATTTGATGGCATCCGGTCGCATATTGCTCATGTTGCCTGTGTTGTTGTCCGCATCATCGTTTGATTTTTCGCCGGGTTTGTCGTCGTGACGATCTTCGATTACCTGGTCTTGCTGGTGTTGGCCTGCTCGGTGGTTATCAGCATGTTGCGCGGACTGGTGCGCGAAGTGTTGTCGCTGGCCAGCTGGATAATTGCATTAGTCGTCGCCAACGCCTATGGTGAAGCATTGGCGCAGATGTTGCCCGAGGTGATTCCGGGCGAGTCGACGAGATTGATTGTGGGATTCATCGTGTTGTTCATCGGTACACGCCTGCTGATGGGGCTGGTGACCAGGGCGATGTCGGAAGTGGTCAAGGCGAGCGGCCTGTCGTTGATTGATCGTAGCCTGGGTGCGGTATTCGGCCTGGCGCGCGGCGCGGTGATCGTGCTGGCGGTGGTGTTGTTATGCGGTACGACCTCGATTCCGCAGCAGCCATTCTGGAAAGAGGCGCGTTTCAGTTCGCTGGCGGAAACTGCCGCCGACACCGCCAAACCGTATTTGCCGGGGCAGTTTGCACAGCACGTCCATTTTTGATTTTGTTTGTTCGCTTCGTTTCTCGTTTCTTCGTTTGTTTTTGCTTAGGAGTCCACCATGTGTGGCATTGTCGGCGTCGTTTCCCATAGTCCAGTCAACCAGTTGCTCTACGATGCGCTGCTGCTGCTGCAGCACCGCGGTCAGGATGCAGCGGGCATCGCAACCAACCACGCAAACGGTTTCTCGATGCACAAGGCCAACGGCCTCGTGCGCGACGTATTCCGTACCCGCAATATGCGTTCGCTGCCGGGCAACACCGGCCTCGGCCAGGTGCGTTATCCGACCGCAGGCAGCTCGTCCAGCGAAGAGGAAGCGCAACCGTTCTACGTCAATGCGCCGTTCGGCATCATCCTGGCGCACAACGGCAACCTGACCAATGCTGAGCAGCTCAAGGTCGAGATGTTCAAGAACGACCGCCGCCACCTCAACACCGATTCCGACACCGAAGTGCTGGTGAACGTGTTTGCGCATGAGTTGCAGCAAGCCACGACCGGCTATTCGCTGGATCCGGCTGCCGTGTTCAAGGCCGTTGCAATGGTCCACAAGCGCGTGCGCGGCTCCTACGCCGTGGTGGCGCAGATCGCCGGTTACGGCCTGCTGGGCTTCCGCGATCCGTACGGCATCCGCCCGATGTGCCTGGGTTTCAACGAAACCGACAAGGGCTCCGAATACATGCTGGCGAGCGAATCCGTGGCGCTGGAAGGCCTCGGTTTCCGCTTCCTGCGCGACGTGATGCCTGGCGAAGCGATCTTCATCGACAACGACGGCAAGCTGTACAACCAGCAATGCGCCGACAACCCGACGCTGAACCCTTGCGCGTTTGAATTCGTCTACCTGGCCCGTCCGGACTCGGTCATCGACGGCGCCTCGGTGTACGCCAGCCGCCTGAAGATGGGCGAATACCTGGCCGAGAAGGTCCGTCGCGAAATCGCCAGCGGCGAAATCGACGTGGTCATGCCGATCCCCGATTCATCGCGTCCCGCCGCGATGGAACTGGCGCTCAAGCTGAACCTGGATTACCGCGAAGGCTTCATCAAGAACCGCTACATCGGCCGCACCTTCATCATGCCGGGCCAGGGCCTGCGCAAGAAGTCCGTGCGCCAGAAACTCAACGCCATTGGTTCCGAGTTCAAGGGTAAGAGCGTGCTGCTGGTCGACGATTCGATCGTGCGCGGCACGACAAGTCGCGAGATCGTGCAGATGGCGCGCGAAGCCGGCGCCAAGCGCGTGATTTTCGCTTCTGCAGCGCCGCCGGTGAAGTTCCCGAACGTCTACGGCATCGACATGCCGACGCGCGATGAACTGATCGCCTATGGCCGCACCGATGAAGAAGTCTGCCGCGAAATCACGGCCGACGCACTGGTGTACCAGGACGTGGAAGACCTGAAGCGTTCGATTTCGGACATCAATCCGGCGCTGCGCAATTTCGAAGCATCGTGCTTCGACGGCAACTACATCACCGGCGACATCTCGCGCGACTACCTCGATCGTATCGAGTTCGCCCGCAAGAATCCGAAGCCGGCGCTGGAAGATGCAGTCCGCTCGCAATTGAACCTGAACCTGGCGCGCGTGGACTGATTCGCTCCCCGCAGCTTGGCAAGATGAACGCCGGAACGCCTTGTGGCGTCCGGCGTTTTTCATTGGCGCGACCGCGATGCTGCGGTCGTCGCGGAACTGGCTTATCATCACTGTTCTTCCGTTTCACCGTCCCTCGTCTTTCCTTACGCACCTGATTCTCACCATGAACGAAAAGAAGAACTACGGTTTCACCACCACCATCCTGCACAGCGATCGCCAGAAGGCGATTGAACACGGTTCTCTGCACAAACCCATCCACACGTCGGTCGCCTTCGGCTACAAGGACGCGCGCCAGCTGGCCGAAGTGTTCCAGGGCAAGCAGTCGGGTTATCGCTACGGCCGCCAGGGCAATCCGACTGTATCGGCGCTGGAAGACAAGATCACCAAGATGGAAGGTGGCCTCTCGACGATCTGTTTCGCCACCGGCATGGCTGCCATCGGCGCCGTGATCCAGGGGCTGCTGCGCGAAGGTGACCACGTGGTGTCGTCGGCTTTCCTGTTCGGCAATACCAACAGCATGTGGATGACGGTGAACGCGCAGGGTGCACGCGTGTCGATGGTGGACGCCACCGACGTCAAACTGGTCGAGGAGGCGCTGACACCGCAGACGCGCATCGTCTTCGTGGAAACCATCGCCAATCCGCGCACCCAGATCGCTGACCTGAAACGCATCGGCGACCTGTGCCGCGAGCGCGGCATCTTGTACATCGTCGACAATACGATGACGTCTCCGTATTTGTTCCAGCCCAAGGCGGTCAACGCCGGGCTGGTGGTCAATTCGCTGACCAAATCCATCGGCGGCCACGGCAACGCGCTCGGCGGCGCGCTGACCGATACCGGCTTGTACGACTGGTCGCGTTATCCGCACATCGCCGACAGCTACAAAAAGAATCCGCAGCCGCAATGGGGCATGGCCCAGATCCGCGCCAAGGCCTTGCGCGATTTCGGCGCTTCACTGGGACCGGAAGCCGCACATCACATCGCCGTGGGTTCCGAAACCATCGCGCTGCGCCAGGATCGCGAATGCGCCAACGCGCTCGCCGTGGCGCAGATGCTCGATGCCGATCCGCGCGTAGCGGCGGTGTATTACCCGGGATTGTCCTCGCATCCGCAACACGTGCTGGCGACCGAGCTGTTCCGTTCCTACGGCAGCTTGCTGAGCTTTGAACTGAAAGAGGGCATCGATTGCTTCGACTACCTGAATCGCCTGCAACTGGCGGTGGCATCGAGCAACCTGGGCGACACGCGCACGCTGGTGATTCCGGTGGCGCACACCATCTTCTTTGAAATGGGCCAGGAGCGCCGCGCCGCGATGGGCATTGCCGAATCGCTGATCCGCGTTTCCATCGGGCTGGAAGATACCGTCGACCTGGTCGACGATTTCAGGCAGGCGCTGGACTCGTAAGGCAAGCATGCCGTGCCGGTCGCAACCGGCATGGCGTAACGCTTTTTATGGGAGCAGCTGGTTCACGGCCTTGTGATCGGCCCACTTGTTGGTGTAGCTGGGCTTGTAGGTCTTGAAGCGCTGGACCAGGCTGGCCGGATCGGCATCGTGCATCATCAGCAAGGATTGCTCGGCCGTCAGGAAACGCTGCGACACCAGGTGTTCGATGAAGGCGATCAGGTTGTCGTAAAAGCCGTCGACGTTGAGCAGGCCGATCGGCTTGTAATGGAAGCCCAGCTGCGCCCAGGTCAGCACTTCAAACAATTCTTCCAATGTACCCATGCCGCCCGGCATGGCGACGAAACCGTCCGACAATTCCGCCATCATGGCCTTGCGCTCGTGCATGTCCTTGACGATGTGCAGGCGGGTCAGGCCGTTATGGCCCAGTTCCTTGTCCAGCAATGCTTTTGGGATGACGCCGGTGGCTTCGCCACCGAGTCGCATCACTTCTGTTGCAATCACACCCATCAGACCGACGTTGCCGCCGCCATACACCAGGGCGATGTTGTCCTTGACCATTTGCTGCGCGAGGGCGCGCGCGCCTTGCGCGTAGACTTCAGAGGCACCGATGGAGGAACCGCAATATACACAGATGGATTTCATTTTTCTTTCGCTCGGATTAATCAATACCGTCATGTTATAACATGAGGACAAGACCTGATCGTGACAGGCGGCGTGAGGATGACTCAAGCTAAGGAACAACATGCAAAAGATCGTGACACTGGCGTTGCAAGGGGGCGGTTCGCACGGGGCATTCACCTGGGGCGTGCTGGACCGCTTGCTGGAAGACCCGCGCATCGACTTCGAAGGCATCAGCGGCGCGAGTGCCGGCGCCATGAACGCCACGGTGCTGGCGCACGGCTACAACCTCGGCGGACGCGAAGGCGCCCGTGAGGCGCTCGCAGCGTTCTGGGGGCGTATTGTGACCAGGGAGCCGTTCAGCTTCCTGCCTCCCGAAATGATGCCCGGCGGCGCCAGTCTGCTGAACCAGAGCACGCCTGCGGCGATGCATGCCTTGCTGGCGATGTCGCGCTTCTTTTCACCAACCCAGCTTAATCCGCTCGACATCAATCCACTGCGCGACATCCTCGTAGAGCAGGTCGATTTCGAACGCCTGCGCAGCGGCGGCGACATCAAACTGTTCATCGCCGCCACCCGGGTCAGCACCGGCACACTGAAAATTTTCCGCAACCGGGACTTGACCGTGGATGCCTTGCTGGCCTCGGCCTGTCTGCCGTCGATGCACCGGCCCGTCGAAATCGACGGCGAAGCTTATTGGGACGGCGGCCTGACCGCCAATCCGCCGATTTTTCCCTTGCTGCATCTGTGCTCGGCGCGCGACCTGCTGGTGGTGCTGCTGCATCCGTGCAGCCGGCCCGGTACGCCGACCTCGATACAGGAAATCGGCCAGCGCTTGAGCGAAATCAGTTTCAGCTCGGCGTTCTTCACCGAACTCGGCGGTCTGGCGCTGGCCAAGCGCGAAGCGGAGAACGCCATGTTCGCCTTCGGCACGCTGGAGCGACGCCTCCGCAAGCTCAACATGCATCTGGTGGAAGCCAACGACCTCATGAGCCAGCTCGACGTCATGAGCAAGCTCAACACCAAAACTTCGTTCATCCATGGTCTTTACGACGAAGGGCGGCAGGCCGCGGGGCGCTGGCTGGAAAAGAATTTCCACATGATCGGCCTGAAATCCTCGTTCGATCTCGGACGCTACCTGCAATAGGCGCGCAGGGAGGCAAGGCACATCACGGCGGGCGAGGGCGGAGAGGCTTATACTGTGAGGCTTTCCGACAGTCCTCGATCTCCATCCATGAAGCCATCCCGTTCCGAATACCTCGACATCCGCGGCCTGCGGTACCACGTTCGCCACTGGGGCGATCCGCAGGCGCCCAAGCTGTTCATGGTGCACGGCTGGATGGATATCTCGGCGTCGTTCCAGTTCATGGTCGATTGCCTGCAGAAAGAATGGCACGTGATTGCACCCGACTGGCGCGGCTTCGGCCTGACCGAACGGCCGCAGGCCGACACCTACTGGTATCCCGACTACCTCGCCGATCTCGACGCGCTGCTGCTGCATTATTCGCCCGATGAGGCGGTCAACCTGCTCGGTCACAGCCTCGGCGGCAATGTAGTGGGCCTGTATGCCGGCGTACGTCCGCAGCGCATTGCCAAACTGGTCAACCTGGAAGGTTTCGGCCTCCCCGGCACCAAGCCGGAAGATGCTCCCGGACGTTTCGCCAAGTGGCTCGACGAGCTGCTGGAAAAACCCGAGATGCGTTCCTATTCCTCGCTCGACGGCGTGATCGCCCGCCTGCAAAAGACCAACCCGCGCCTGAGCCGGGAGCGGGCGGTATTCCTGGCGGCGCACTGGGCCGGGCAGAACGATGAAGGCAACTGGGAAATCCTCGGGGACCCCGCCCACAAGAACACCAATCCGCTGCTGTATCGCATCGACGAAGTGACCGCCTGCTGGTCCCGCATCAGCGCCCCCGTGCTATGGGTGGAAGCGGCGGAAACCGACATCTGGCGCTGGTTCGGCGAGAATTCACTGATGCGGGCGGAGATTGATCGTCGTATAGCGTTCATTCCCGACGTGCGTACTGAAATCATCCCCGACGCCGGTCATATGCTGCATCACGACCAGCCGGAATTGCTGGCTGCGGCGATCGAGCGCTTCCTCTCGGCATAAGCCCGGGCACCCCCGGCCCGCCGCGTGTGCACGTGCAGCAGAGACGGCGCAGGCGGCGTACAATGGAGACATCATTTCTCCATTTCCAAGGTTCCGCGCGCAATGCTCAACGTCGACCTGCACTGCCACTCCAACGTCTCCGACGGCTTGCTGCCGCCGGCGGATGTGGCTGTGCGCGCCAAGGCCAATGGCGTTGACGTCTGGGCGCTGACCGACCACGACGAAATCAGCGGTATCGCCGGTGCCCGCGAGGCGGCGCAAGAGCTCGGCCTGCGCTACATTCCCGGCGTCGAGATTTCAGTGACATGGGCCGGCCAGACCGTGCATATCGTCGGCCTGCGCATCGATGAAACCAATGCCGCTTTGATGCAGGGACTGGCGGCAACGCGCAACGGCCGCGAACGGCGCGCGCATGACATCGCGGCCGAACTCGAAGTCGCCGGCATTCCCGACGCCTTCGAGGGCGCGCTGAAACACGTAGGCAACCCCGATCTGATGTCGCGCACCCATTTCGCGCGCTACATCGTCGAAACCGGCCGTTGCGCCGACACCAAGGAAGTGTTCCGCAACTATCTGTGCGAAGGCAAGCCGGGCTACGTGCCGCATCGCTGGGCTTCGCTCAGAGAATCGGTCGAATGGATCCGCGGCGCCGGCGGTGTGGCGGTGATCGCCCATCCGGGCCGCTATCAGTACAGCGAACTCGAATTCGGCGCCTTGTTCGATGAATTCAAGCAATACGGCGGCGCCGCCATCGAAGTCATCACCGGCAGCCACACGCCCGATCAGTACGAAGAATATGCACGCGTGGCCAAACGTTTCGGCTTCCTGGCCTCGATCGGCTCGGATTTCCACGGTCCGGGCGAATCGCGTGTTGACTTGGGCGCCTTGCCGCCGTTGCCTTCGGGCCTCAAGCCCGTCTGGCACGACTGGGACTTGTAGACTATCCGCCCGTACCGCCCGTCAGGCATGCGCGGGTCTCTTGATTTCTCCCCACTTGTTCCTATCTAATAACCACTTTCCTGATAGGAGTTTTCCGGATGAAACGCATATTCCTCTTCCTCGCGACCAATATCGCCGTGCTGGTGGTGATGAGCGTGATCTTGTCGCTGCTCGGTGTCGACAAATTCCTGACGCGTGCAGGCCTCAACCTGCCGATGCTGCTGGTGTTTTCCCTCGTTGTGGGCTTCACCGGTTCGATCATTTCGCTGCTGATGAGCAAAACCATGGCGAAATGGAGCACCGGCGCTCGCGTGATCGACACACCGGTCAATTCCACGGAAGTCTGGTTGGTCAACACCGTGAGCAAGCTGGCCCAGCGCGCCGGCATCGGCATGCCCGAAGTGGCCGTGTATGAGGGCGAACCGAATGCCTTCGCCACCGGCGCTTACAGGGACTCCGCGCTGGTGGCGGTGTCCACCGGTCTGCTGCAGGGAATGACCAGGGAAGAAGTCGAAGCCGTGCTCGGCCACGAAGTCGCTCACATCGCCAACGGCGACATGGTGACGATGACGCTGATCCAGGGCGTGGTGAATACCTTCGTGGTGTTCCTGTCACGCGTGGTTGGCTATTTCGTCGACTCGGCGCTGCGCCGTAACAACGACGATTCCGGTCCAGGCATCGGTTACATGGTCACCGTCATGGTGTGCCAGATCGTGTTCGGCATCGGCGCGTCGATGATCGTGGCATGGTTTTCACGCCATCGCGAGTTCCGCGCCGACGCCGGTTCCGCCAGGTTGCTCGGTGGTCCGCAGCCGATGATCAACGCTCTGGCGCGACTGGGCGGTATCCCCGCCACCGGGCTGCCGGAATCGATGGCGGCGTTGGGCATCAGTGACAAGCCCGGTTTCATGGAATTGTTTTCCACGCATCCGCCGCTGGAACAGCGCATCGCCGCGCTGCGCGGCCAGCGCTAAGCGGGCGAAGTGAGGAAACGGCGGTGTCATCACCGCCGTTTTTCCTTGTTGAAATACAAACGCCTTGATTTTGACTTGATTTAATTTAATCCGAAGGGCCCATGAGTCAGTTTTTCCAGATCCATCCCGACAACCCGCAGCTACGCCTGGTCAAACAGGCCGCGCAGATCATCCATGGCGGCGGCATCGTGGCCTTGCCCACCGATTCCTGTTACGCGCTGGTCTGCCAGCTCGATAACAAAGATGCAGTGGAGCGCCTGCGCCGCATCCGCGGCGTCGACGAGAAGCACCACCTCACCTTGCTGTGCCGTGACCTCAGCGAGATCGCGCAGTACGCCAAGGTCGATAATCGTCAGTACCGTCTGCTGAAGGCGGCTACGCCCGGTCCGTATACCTTCATCCTGGAAGCGACCAAGGAAGTGCCGCGCCGCCTTAGCCATCCGTCGCGCAAGACCATCGGCCTGCGCGTGCCGGAGAACCAGATTGCCCACGCCTTGCTGGCTGAGTTGGGCGAGCCGCTGATCGGCACCACGCTGATCTTGCCCGACCAGGAGGATGCTCTGACCGACGCCGAGGAAATCCGCGAGCGTCTTGAAAAGCAGATCGAGCTGGTCATCGACAGCGGCGCCTGCAGTCTGGAGCCGACCACCGTGATCGACCTCAGTGACGACAGCGAGCCGGTGCTGGTCAGGCAAGGGCGGGGCGACGCCGCGCCGTTCGGTTTGTAGTTTTCATCTGGAAATCGATTCCTTCGGAACGGATCGCCATGTTGCGGTCCGTTTTTGTTTTATCTTGTTTTATGCATAATGAAATTGTCTTTTTGGCAATTTCATCTTCCGATCACGGCGCTTTCCGTCGCAACACGGTCGATATTCCTGCGGCCGGTCCTTTTCCCTCTGCTACCTCTGCTAAAATTCGCACCCATGAATGATCTTATCCAGACTGTCGCAGTGTATGCGCTCCCGGTACTGTTCGCGATTACACTGCACGAGGCAGCGCACGCCTTCGCAGCCAAGTATTTCGGCGACAATACCGCCTACATGATGGGGCGCATGAGCCTCAATCCCCTCAAGCACATCGATCCCTTCGGCACCATCGTCATTCCGGTGCTGCTGTACTTCGCTACCAGCGGCGCTTTCCTGTTCGGCTACGCCAAGCCGGTACCGCTGGACTTCGGCAAGCTGCGCAAGCCCAAGCGCGACATGGCTTGGGTGGCGCTGGCCGGTCCCGCCGCCAACTTCCTGATGGCCCTGATCTGGACACTGATTATTTACGCACTGGCCATCGGCGGCGTCGAAGAAGAGTTCTTCATGCTCATGGCCAAGGCCGGCGTGCTGACCAATCTCGTGATGTTCGCGTTCAACCTGTTCCCGATTCCCCCGCTAGACGGCGGCCGCATACTGACTAGTTTGCTGCCGAACCGATATGCGTATAAATTTGCACAGATCGAGCCGTACGGCTTCTTCATCGTGATGGCGCTGGTGCTGCTCAAGGTGATTTACACCTGGTGGATGGCACCCGTGATGTACCTGGCAGGCAGCCTGCTGCAATTGATCGTGTCGCCGCTCTCCTTCTTTTTCTGAAGACTTACAACCATGTATCCTGATCGCGTTGTCTCCGGTATGCGCCCCACGGGCGCGCTGCATCTGGGCCACTACCACGGCGCCCTGAAGAACTGGGTCAAGCTGCAATCCGAACTGCCTTGCCTGTTCTTCGTCGCCGACTGGCATGCGCTGACGACCCACTACGACGACCCCAGCGTGATCGAAACCAGCACCTGGGAAATGGTGATCGACTGGCTGGCCGCCGGCGTCGATCCCTCGCAATCGACCTTGTTCATCCAGTCGCGCGTGCCCGAGCATGCCGAGCTGCACCTGCTGCTGTCGATGGCCACGCCGCTGGGCTGGCTGGAGCGTGTGCCGACCTACAAGGACCAGCAGGAAAAACTCGCCGACCGCGACCTCGCGACCTACGGTTTCCTCGGCTATCCCTTGCTGCAGGCCGCCGACGTGCTGATCTACCGCGCCAGCCAGGTGCCGGTGGGCGAAGACCAGATCCCGCATATCGAGATGATGCGCGAAATTTCGCGCCGCTTTAATCATCTGTATGGCAAGGAAAAAGGCTTCGAGGAAAAAGCCCGTGAAGCCGTCAAAAAACTCGGCGGCAAGCGCTCCAAGCTGTACCAGGAACTGCGTACGCAATTCCAGGAGCAGGGCAACGAAGAGGCGCTGGAGCAGGCCAAGGCCATGCTGGACGATGCGCAGAACTTGTCCATGATCGATCGCGAGCGCCTGTTCGGCTACCTTGAAGGCAGCCGCAAGCTGATCCTGACCGAGCCGCAGGCCTTGCTGACTGAAGCCTCGCGTCTGCCCGGCCTGGACGGTGCCAAGATGTCGAAGAGCTACGGCAATGCCATTGCGCTGCGCGAAGACAAGGAATCCGTGACCAAGAAGGTCCGCACCATGCCGACCGACCCGCAACGCGTGCGCCGCACCGATCCGGGCGATCCGGGCAAATGCCCGGTCTGGCAATTCCATCTGGTGTACTCCGACGATGCCGTGCGGCAATGGGTCGACAAGGGCTGCCGCTCAGCCGGCATCGGTTGTCTGGAATGCAAGCAGCCCGTGATCGACGCCATCCTCCTCGAGCAGCAGCCCATGCTTGAGCGCGCGCAGCAATACATCGACGATCCGTCACTGGTGCGCGCCATCGTTGCCGACGGCTGCGATACGGCGCGCAAGCTGGCGCAGGACACCATGCGCGACGTGCGCGAAGCGATGGGGCTGGGTTATTGATCGCGGTGACAATGCCTGCAGCTTGCAGGAACTATGTAAGCAAATCTGAACAAATTGACCGATAGCAGTGGCTATCCGCTACAATCGGTCTTTTATTTTCAACCGTATTCTCATTACGCACTAACATCATGATCAAGGGCAGCATAGTCGCCATCGTCACGCCGATGCATCCGGATGGCAGTCTCGATTTCCCGGGCCTGCGCAAATTGATTGACTGGCATATCGCGGAGGGCACCGACGGCATCGTAATCGTCGGCACTACCGGCGAATCGCCGACCGTTTCGGTCGAGGAACACTCCGAACTGATCAAGGTCGCGGTTGAGCATACCGCCAAACGCATTCCCATCATCGCCGGCACCGGCGGCAATTCGACTTCGGAAGCCATCGAGCTGACCGAGTTCGCCAAGAAGGTCGGCGCTGATGCCTCGCTGCAGGTTGTTCCCTATTACAACCGTCCGACCCAAGAGGGCATGTACCTGCACTTCAAGAAGATCGCCGAAGCGGTCGATCTTCCGGTGATCCTGTACAACGTTCCCGGCCGCACCGTTGCCGACATGAGCAACGAGACCATCCTGCGCCTGGCGCAAGTCAAGGGCATCGTCGGCGTCAAGGACGCCACCGGCAACATCGGTCGCGGCACGGATCTGATCCGCCTGGCGCCGAAGTCGTTTGCCGTGTACTCGGGCGACGACGCCACTGCGATTGCGCTGATGCTGTACGGCGGCCAGGGCAATATTTCGGTGACGGCCAACATCGCACCGCGTGACATGCACGAACTGTGCGTTGCTGCCATGAGCGGCAACATCGCCCGCGCCATCGAGCTGAACAACAAGATGCTGCCTTTGCATAACAAGCTGTTCGTCGAACCAAATCCGGTTCCCCTGAAATGGGCAATGATCGAAATGGGCCTGATAGAATCCGGCATGCGTTTGCCGCTGGCCCCACTGGGCGCGACATACCACGAGACCGTGCGTGCCGCGTTGCGCGAGTCCGGTGTATTAAAATAATTAATTAACTAAACGGCAGTGTCGTTTTCCCTTGAACCCGAACCCGCTTTTCATCGCAACGATATGACAATTCGCAAGAACGTTCACTCTGCTTCACGTCTTCTCCCACAACGTGGTCTCATCATCGCCCTGGCTTTCACCAGCCTGGCAGGATGCAGCGCCGTCAGCAACATGTTGGAAGGGGACCGTATCGATTACAAGAGCGCGGAAAAAGCCAAGGGTCCACGACTTGAAGTGCCGCCTGATCTGACTCAGCTGCAGCGCGACAATCGTTACGCGATTCCTGAGTCGAGCAAGGGCGTCGCCACTGCCTCCGGCTACAATCTGGAACAAAAGACGCGTCCAGCAACCGACGCCGCAGCCGTGGCGCCGCAAGCCAAGGGCGATTTGCGCATCGAGCGCGACGGCACTCAGCGCTGGCTGGTCGTGTCGCAGACGCCGGAGCAATTGTGGGGACCGATCAAGGACTTCTGGCAGGATTCCGGTTTCTTGATCAACGTCGAATCGCAGGACACCGGCGTGATGGAAACCGACTGGGCTGAAAACCGCGCCAAGATTCCGCAGGACTTCATCCGCAATACGCTGGGCCGTGTGTTCGATTCGCTGTATTCGACCGGCGAGCGCGACAAGTTCCGCACCCGCCTGGAACGCGGTCCGAACGGCACCACCGAAATTTTCATCAGCCACCGCGGCGCAGAAGAAGTGCTGACCGGTTCGGCCAAGGAAACCTCGGTCTGGACCGCACGTCCTTCCGATCCTGGTCTGGAAGCCGAATTCCTGGCGCGCCTGATGGTGCGTCTGGGCGCCGAAGAAACCAAGGCCAAGGCTGCCGTCGCCAATGCGCCGACGCTGCAGGCCCGTTCCAAGTTGCTTAAGACCGCCAACGGTTCCAGCGTGCAGGTTGACGAAAGCTTCGACCGTGCATGGCGTCGCGTCGGCCTGGCGCTTGACCGTGTCGGCTTCACCGTGGAAGACCGCGATCGCACGCAAGGACTGTACTTCGTACGCTACGTTGACCAGAACCAGGACGCCAAGGACAAGGAAAGCGACGGCTTCTTCTCCAAGCTGTTCTCCAGCAAGGACAAGGACAAGAAGGCCGCGCGCTATCGTATCGTCGTCAAGGGTACCGGCGACGTCAGCGACATCACGGTTCAGAACAACGACGGCAAGCAGGAAGTTTCGCAAACCGCCGACAAGATTCTCGGCTTGCTGAACGACCAGCTGAAGTAAATTGTCCCGCTTGAAGTAATGCAGTACATGCCTTCGCGAGTCCACCGTTGAAATTTGCAAGTCTCGGCAGCGGCAGCGAAGGCAACGCCCTCATCATCTCCGGCACATCCGGCGCGACCACCACCACGGTCATGCTGGATTGCGGTTTCGGTATCCGCGAAACCGAGCGTCGCCTGACGCGCATCGGCAAACTCCCGCAAGACATCAACGGCATCGTCGTCACGCATGAACACCAGGATCATGTCGGCGGCGTGTTCAAGTTCGCGCGCCGCCACCGCATTCCCGTGTGGCTGACCTACGGGACGTTCCAGGCCGTGGGCGAAGAGGCATGCAAGGACGTCCGGTTGCATTTCTGCCGCGACAGCGAAGCGGTGGTCATCGGCGACTTGTCATTGATGCCATACACGGTCCCGCACGATGCGCGCGAGCCGGTGCAATACGTCGCCGGCGACGGCAAGCGTAAGCTCGGCGTGCTGACTGATGCCGGCCAATCGACTGCGCATCTGGTGCAGGCGCTGGGCGGTTGCGACGCGCTGGTGCTGGAGTGCAATCACGACCGCCAGATGCTGGCTGATTCGGCCTATCCACCGTCGCTCAAGCGCCGTATCGGCGGCGCTTACGGCCACCTGGCCAACGATACCAGCGCCGAAATCCTGGCCGAATTGGACAAGCAAAAGCTGAAAACCATAGTCGGCGCACACCTGAGCCTGAAGAACAACACGCCCGAACTTGCGCGCGCAGCACTGTGCGGCGCATTGGATACGCATCCAGGTGAAATCATGATCGCTTGCCAGGAAGAGGGTTTTGACTGGATTGCCATCGCCTGAGAAGGCGTGAGGCTGGGTGCTATTCGGAGGGCGGAGCGGGAAGGGCGGCAGAGATGGCGGGTACGTTGCAAACCGTGCAGGCATAAAAAAAGCCGACCAACGGTCGGCTTTTCCAATAATCAGTTGATTATTTTGCTGGTGCTGCGTCAGCTGGCTTAGCGTCAGCTGCTGGAGCTGCAGGAGCAGCGTCAGCTGGCTTAGCATCAGCTGCTGGAGCTGCAGGAGCAGCGTCAGCTGGCTTAGCGTCAGCTGCTGGAGCAGCTGGTGCTGCTGCAGGAGCTTCAACTGCTGGTGCTGGTGCAGGTGCTGGAGCTTCTTCTTTTTTACCGCAAGCAGCCAGAGCAACAGCCAACAAAGATGCGATCAACAGAGTCTTTTTCATGAATATTCCTTCAATAATAATCAAAATTTTGCGATGAATAATTACCGGTAATTATCGCTCTATAGGATGTTTTCATCGTCTTGCTTGTTAGCTCAACAACGAAAGCTTTCCAGCCCGATATTATAGCTACATTTTGGGAAAATCACATGCGAATTATTCTTTTCTGTAAGAATTTGTAAGATTGTCGCAAATCCCGTCAGCTTGTCGTCAGCCCTTTATTTATGCAGGTTTCCGGCCTGTCGCCAACGCGAAAAAAACAGAAATTGCCGAACTTTTAAGCTTGTTAAGCAAGCTCAAGCCAGCCGTCCTGATACCAGTTATGGAAGGCTTCCAGCACATCTTTCGATGCCTTCGCGAGCGCCGTTTTGTCGAGTTGCCGTTCGTCCGCAAGCACGGTCAGCAACGCCTTATCGGCGCGTCCGACGGCAAACGATTCGCCGTTGATGAACAGGTGTTTGCCGCGATAAAGCATCTGCGTTTTGCGTGAAAGCCTGATCCCGAGCTTGTTTGCGGCCTGCACGAAGCGCGCCGGCGTGAGCGGTTTGTCGACCGGATCGAAGTAGGTGGTGGCTTTCGGCTCCGACAGATATTCGCCCAGGAAAATCGTGATGTCATCGTCGGTGAAGCGCATCTTGTTGATTTCATCAGCCACGCGCGTGAGCAACTGCTCCGGCAATTCGGCGGGATGTTTGGCCGGCACCAGCGCGGGATCGGCATAACGACCGGGCAGGTCGATCGAATCGGCCATGAATTGCAGGAAGGCCTCGCCCAGTTCCTGGAACGCCGGTGCGCGGAAGCCGATCGAATAGGTCATGCATTCGCCGACCGCCACGCCGTCATGCGCGTAATGCGGGGGCAGGTAAAGCATGTCGCCCGGTTCCAGCACGAATTCTTCTTCGCTCTTGAAGTTCTTCAGTATCTTCAGCGGCATGCCGTCCACCAGCGACAAATCCTTTTGCGCGCTGATGCGCCAGCGGCGCTGGCCGTGCGCCTGCAGCAGAAACACGTCATAGGAATCGAAATGTGGACCGACGCCACCGCCATCGCTGGCGTAGCTGATCATCAGATCATCCAGGCGCGCATCGGGAATGAAGCGGAATTCGCGCAGCAGCGCATCGGCGGCATCGTCATGCAGGTTGACGCCCTGGACCAGCATGGTCCATTCCTTCTGCTTGAGCGGCGGCAGCTTGGCCAGCGGACCATGGTCCATCTTCCAGTCTTTGCCGTTCTGTGTGATCAGGCGCGATTCGACGTCTTCGCGGCCGGCCAGGTCGAATAATTGCTGGCGCGTCAGCGGTGCCTGGAAACCGGGAATCGCCTGGCGGATCAGCAGGGGTTTCTTGTGCCAGTAATCGCGCAGGAAGGTGGCGGGGCTGATGCCGCCGAGCAAAGCGAGGGTATTTTTCATGGCGTCATTATAGACGCCGGCGAGCGTCGGCGACCGCGGCCTTTTGCCTGACAAAACATCCAAACGGGTATAATTCGGGGTGCAGATTGCAGCGCATTCAAGCTTATGTCATGCCTTCTCGGGACCGCAGCAGCAGGGTTCCGCACCAACCGCAAGCGCAGGCAGTTCTTCCCACCTGCTGTAACCGATGAACAGCCTTACCAGCCATACCGCCATACGAAAGGGGCATACATGAAGATTGCCAAAAATACCGTAGTTTCCGTCAACTACAAGCTCTCCGACGCCCAGGGCGTACTGATCGAAGAAAGCCGCGACCCGATGGTCTATCTCCACGGCGGCTACGAAAACACGCTGCCCAAGATCGAGGAAGCACTGGACGGCAAGGAAGCCGGCTACACCGTCACGATCCAGGTCGAACCGATCGATGCTTTCGGCGAATACGATGCCGAACTGGTCAAGATCGAGCCGAAGAATCGCCTGCCGTCGCCGATCGAAGTCGGCATGCAGTTTGAGGGTTCGCCGGATGACGAAAACGAAGCAGCGGTGATTTTCACCGTGACCGAGATCGCCGACGACAAGGTCGTCCTCGACGGCAATCATCCGCTGGCCGGCATCGCACTGCGTTTCGACCTGAGCGTCTCCGAAGTGCGCGCCGCCACCGAAGAAGAAGTGCAACACCAGCACGTGCACGGTCCTCATGGCCACCACCACCACGGTCATGATCATGGCGATGATGAAGGCGATGAAGGCGATCACTTCCGCAGCCATCCGGTGCATTGATTCGATTTGCATCAGCATCAAAGAAAAACGCAGCCTCGGCTGCGTTTTTTTATGCTGTCCCATGCAAGCTTACTGTGATGGCGGCGGCGCCATCGTTTTTGTCGCCCTGGAAGAATTGCTCAGCGTGAACAGCGCCGCACTGCCGCTGTCGACCGAGAATCTCGACCAACCCGAGGCCACCCCGATGCTACCAAGGTTGCGCCGCCAGACGATGCCGGCGTTGGATTCATCCTTCAGTGTTTCTCCATGCACCAGCAAGACTTTTCCCTTGAACGCTGCGGCCAGCGTGATGATGCGCTGGCGCGTCTCGGCAAAGCCGTCGCGCTGGCCGCGCAGCAAAAATGGGCGCTGGCTGGGTTGCGCCAGCGGATTGCCGTCGGCGAACAGCACGATGCCGGCCAGCTTCTTTTGCGTAGCGAAGGTGAACAGGCGTTGCAGCCAGTCCTTGTTGGCGATCAGTCGATCTTCGAATTCGCTGTTGCGGCCGCCATCCTGCAGGAAGTGATTGTTGGCGGCCGGCAGGTTGACGGTGGCGAACAGCACGTTGCCGAATTCCCAGCGCGCGTTTTCGGTATAGCTGCGGAATTTCGGCGTGACCGACTGGCGGAACAGCGGCACCTTGCTGGCACCGAATGAAAACTCATCGGGAAAGAACAGCTCCCGCACGCGATTCAATCGCTCGATTGCCACCGAACCGTTCTTGTTGCGGCAGCCGACCCAGTCGCTGGCCGCGAGCGACACGATGACACCGTTCTCGGCTTCCTTGAGCAAGTCGCGCCGCGCGCTGTAGAGCGCATCGCTGCACGGTTCAGCCGCCGATTTGATGCCGTTGACGACGACGAAGGCGAGATTGTCGGCGTCGCTTTCATCGAGCGCGCGGCGCAGCACGCCTTCGTCCGGATTGCCGGAAAACGAATGCCCGATCACGCCGAAATGGAAGCTGTCCTGCGCCCACGATACCGGCGCCGTACACAAGGCGGCGCCGAGCAGGGCCAGAGACAGCAGTTTCTTCATGCGCCGTCGCCCAGCTGCTTCAGGCGATACAAGGCATCCAGCGCCTGGCGCGGCGTCATGGCGTCGGGATCGATATCGGCCAGCGCGTCGGCCACCGCTCGTGCGGCCGGATCCGTTTGAGCAGACGCGACGCGGACCTCGTCTTCGTCGGCGCGTGCCGGTGCGCTGAACAGGTCGAACTGCGGCGTGGTCTGCACCGATTGCGTTTCCAGCGCGGCCAGATGCTTGCGCGCCGCGCGGATCACCGCTGTCGGCACACCCGCCAACTGCGCCACCTGCAAGCCGTAGCTTTGCGATGCCGGGCCGGCCTGCACTGCGTGCAGGAACACGATGCTGTCCTTGTGCTCGACTGCCGACAAATGCACGTTGGAAGCGGTCGGATGCACCTCCGGCAATTGCGTCAGTTCGAAATAGTGCGTGGCGAACAGCGTGAAGCTGCGGGTCGCATCGATCAGGTGCTTGGCGATCGCCCAGGCCAGCGCCAAGCCGTCGAAGGTCGAGGTGCCGCGGCCGACTTCATCCATCAGCACCAGCGAATTCTCGGTGGCGTTGTTGAGGATGGAGGCCGACTCGGTCATTTCCACCATGAAGGTGGAACGGCCGCCGGCCAGGTCGTCGGCAGCGCCGATGCGGGTAAAGATGCGGTCGATCGGACCGATCGTCGCGCTGGTGGCCGGTACGAAGCTACCGACGTAAGCCAGCAGCGTGATCAGCGCCACCTGGCGCATGAAGGTCGATTTACCGCCCATGTTGGGGCCGGTGATCAGCAGCAGCTTGCGTTCGGAGGTGAAGGCGCAGTCGTTGGCGATGAAGCGTTCGATCTGGTTTTCCACCACCGGATGGCGGCCTTGTTCGATGACGATGGTCGGCTCGCTCACCAGTTGCGGCGCGCACCAGTTGTTGCGTGCGGCATGGTCGGCCAGCGCCACCAGCGTGTCGAGCTGGGCCAGCGCGTGGGCGATGGCCTGCAGCGTCACGATGTGCGGCAACAGGTCTTGCAGCAATTGTTCGTACAGGAATTTCTCGCGCGACAAGGCGCGCTCCTGCGCCGACAAGGCTTTGTCTTCGAAGGCCTTCAGCTCCGGCGTGATGTAGCGTTCGGCGTTCTTGAGCGTCTGGCGGCGGCGATAGTCGTCCGGCACCTTGTCGGTCTGGCCGTGCGTGACTTCGATGTAGAAGCCGTGCACCTTGTTGTATTCCACGCGCAGGTTGGCGATGCCGGTGCGGGCGCGTTCGCGCGTTTCGAGGTCGATCAGGAACTGGCCGGCGTTTTCCGACAGGCCGCGCAACTCGTCGAGGTCGGCGTCGAAGCCGCGTGCAATCACGCCGCCGTCGCGCACCATCGCGGCCGGTTCCAGCATGATCGAGCGTTCCAGCAGGTCGAGGCATTCGGTCGGCGTCGCCAGCGCGTCATGCAGATCCAGCAGCAAGGGCGCATCGGCATCGCGGCTGCACATCGCCACGTAATTGCGCAGCGAACCGAGTTGCTGCAGACCGCCGCGCAAACCGGCGAGGTCGCGCGGACGCGCCGACAGCAGTGCGATGCGCGTGGTGATGCGTTCGATATCCGGCACCGCGGCCAATGTCGCCGACAAGCCAGAGCAGGCGTCGGTGCGCATCAGCGCATTGATCGCGGCGTGACGAGCCCGCGCAATCTTCTGGTCGCGGCGCGCATGATGCAGCCAGTGACGCAGCAGGCGCGAACCCATCGCCGTGCGGCAATGGTCGAGCAGCGAGAACAGCGTCGGCGCCAGTGCACTGGCATCCTGCGCGCGGATGGTTTCGGTCAGTTCCAGATTGCGGCGGGTGGAGGCGTCGAGTCCGATGAATTCGTTTTCCGATTCGACGGTGAGCGCACGCACGTGTTGCAAGCCCTTTCCCTGGGTCGATTGCGCATAACGCAGCAACGCGCCGCCGGCGCCGATGGCGGCGCTCATGCCTTCCGCGCCGAAGCCGTTGAGCGTGGCCACCGACAATTGATCGAGCAAGGCCTTCTGGCCACTCGGCTGGTCGAAATGCCAGTCCGGCACCGTGGTCGGCTTGCCGGTAAGGATGTGCGCGTAAGCGGCTTCCTCACTGTCACCGATCAGCGTTTCGGCCGGCGAGATGCGTTCCAGCTCCTGCTTCAGGCGCGCTTCCAGCAAGGCCGGTTCGGCGCTGAACTCCATCAGTTTCAAGGCGCCGCTGGCCATCGACAGCCAGGCCAGGCCGACGGTAACGGTCTTGCGTTGCTTGCTGGAGGCGACGTTGACGGCCAGCAGTGGACGGTCGGATTTTTCCGGCAGCAGGTCGGCGTCGGTCAGCGTGCCCGGCGTGATCACGCGCACCACCTTGCGTTCGACCGGGCCTTTACTGGTGGCCGGGTCGCCGATCTGTTCGCAGATCGCCACCGACTCGCCCAGCTTGATCAGCTTGACCAGGTACTGGTCGACGGAGTGGAAGGGAATCCCCGCCATCTTGATCGGCGAGCCGTTCGACGAGCCGCGCTGGGTCAGCGTGATGCCCATCAGGCGCGAGGCCTTTTCGGCGTCGTCGAAGAACAATTCGTAGAAGTCGCCCATGCGATAGAACACCAGCGTGGTCGGATACTCTGCCTTGATGCGCAGGTACTGGACCATCATGGGAGTGTGCTTCTCGCCGCCGGCGCTGCCGGGATCGGATTCAACGGTGGATTTCAAGTGTTTGGTCATTCAGTCAATTGCCGACGCCGCTTCAAGGAATAAATGAAAATGGCGTCATCTTGCGAAGGTTTTCGGGGTTCTGGCGATCTGCCATTTTACCGCGTGCAGGGGCCGGGCACGAGGCCGAACTACAAGGCAGAACCAAGATGGCTCTGCCGCGACCGGTAGTTGACAAACAATCAATGCTCCGGTTCCACAGCCAGCTACTGCGGACCATGAAAAAAGGGCGAACCGTTCGCACGGCCCGCCCCAAACTCCTCAAAAATCAGATAGCCGTCTTAGCGCGTATGCACGCAAGCCCCCACCGAATACGTCGCCGCAATCGCGCGATCATCCGCCAGGATTGCCAGCGCGAACAATTGCTCTTCCAGGCTCTCGGTAGTGGCGCTGCGGCGCGCCAACAGCGGCGTGCATTTCGGATCGAGCACGATGAAGTCGGCGTCGCAGCCGGCGGCGAAGTTGCCGATCTTGCCTTCCAGCTGCAAGGCGCGCGCGCCGCCCAGCGTGGCCAGGTAGAACATGCGCTGCGCCGACAGATGCATACCCGCCATGCGACCAACCTTGTACAGCTCGTTCATGGTTTGCAGCATCGAGAAGCTGGTGCCGCCGCCAACGTCGGTGGCGAGCGACACCGGCATGCTCAGCTTGTCGGCATTGGCGAAGTCGAACAGGCCGCTGCCGAGGAACAGGTTGGAGGTCGGGCAGACGGTGGCCACCGATTGCGTCGCCGCCATGCGCGCACGGTCGGCATCGTCCAGCCAGATGCAGTGCGCATACAGCGCGCGCTCGCGCATCAGGCCGTACTGGTCGTAGACGTCGAGATAGCTGCGGGCGTCGGGGAACAATTCCTTGACCCATTTCACTTCGTCGGTGTTTTCGGCGACGTGGGTCTGGATGTAGGTGTCCGGATATTGCGTCGCCAGTTCTCCGGCCAGCTTCAGCTGTTGCGGCGTCGAGGTCGGCGCAAAGCGCACCGTGATCGCGTAATGTTGGCGCCCCTTGTTGTGCCAGCGCTGGATCAGTTCTTCGGTCTCGCGCGCGCCGCTCTCGGCCGTGTCGCGCAGGAAGTCCGGTGCGTTGCGATCCATCAGGCACTTGCCGGCCACCATGCGCAAATTCAGTTCGCTGCTGCGGCTGAAGAAGGCGTCCACCGATTGTGGATGCACGGTGCAATACACGGCGGCCGTGGTGGTGCCGTTGCGCAGCAGTTCGGCCAGGAAGAAGTCGGCCACTTCGCTGGCGTGTTCGCCGCTCTCGAAGCGCCGCTCGGCCGGGAAGGTATACGTGTTCAGCCACGGCAACAGGCCCGGCGCGGGCGAGCCGATGATGTCGGTTTGCGGATAGTGGACGTGGGTATCGATGAAGCCGGGCGTGATGATCTTGCCGCGATAGTCGAGCGGCACGCAGTCGGCGGGCAGGGTGGCGGACAGCTTGCTGTAATCGCCGGCGGCGACGATCTTGCCATCGGCGACGATCAGCAGACCGTCGCTATGCCATTGCGTGGCGCGTTCGTCGAAGGCGGGATCGTTGCGGAAATGGAGCAGGCTGGCGCGATAGGCTTGCACGTGGGGAGTCATGGGTGGTCCTTAAATCTTGTATTCAGCTGCGTGCTGCGCGGGAAATGACGGCGCAACTGCGACAACCGAATGATACTGGTATGGGATGAAATTCTGGAACATATGCTGCTGAGGCGACGGTCCGGTTGTTCTTAATTCCGGCCGTCCAGCATGTGTGTGGCCGGTCTCGCCTTGAGCGTGCCGGCAGGATCCGGCTGCTGCGCCTTGAGCGCCTGCAGCTCCCATAATTGCAGCAACTGTGCCACCACCGCCAGCGCGATGCTGGCCGGCTCCTTGCCGTAGATGCCCGGAATGCCGATCGGGCAGGTCATCTTGTTCAGTTGCTCCTGCGTGATGCCGCGGTCGAGCAGGCGATGCTCGAATTGCTTGCGCTTGGTCTGCGAACCGATCAGGCCGTACCAGCCGATGTCGGCGCGTTTCAAAATGCGTTCGCTCAGTTGCTGATCCAGCGCATGGCTGTGCGTCATCACCAGGAAGTAGGCGCCCGGCTCGGCCATGTCCACCACCGCGTTGGGCACGTCGGTGGCTTCCACCGTCACCTGTATCGGCAGATCGGCCGGGAACATGTCTTCGCGTTCATCCACCCACAGCACGCGGCAGGGTAGCGTCGCCAGCACGCGCACGATGGCCGCGCCGACATGGCCGGCGCCGAACAGCACCACCTGCGGTTGATGCGCGCGGCAGCGATCCAGCAGCCAGCGGCGACCGTAGCGGTCTTGCGTGACATGCGTATTGCCGGCATGGCGGAATTGTCCGGCGTCGAGTCCGTTGTCCGGCGCGCTGAGGTCGCAGGCTTCGCCTTCCAGTTCGTAGAGCAGGGTGGGGTCGTCGGACTCCAGCGCAACGGCGCGCCAGATGTCGACGCCGTTGCGCCAGTGATGCTCCAGTTCGGTCAGTATGGAGCCAGCATCTTGCTCGATACGTTCAAACGCCAGGAACACCACACCGCCGCAGCATTGACCGAGGCTCGGTCCCAGCGCGATGCGTTCAAATTTGCGGATGCCGGAAAACACAGTCGCATCCGCTTCCAGCATGTCGCGCGCGATCTGTGCCGCACGCCATTCCAGATGACCGCCGCCGATGGTGTCGTACTGGCCGTCGGCCGTAAACACCATGCGCGCACCCGCCTCGCGCGGCGTCGACCCCTGGATGGTCGCCACCGTGACCAGCACTGCCGGGATGGCGGTGCTGTGCAAGTCTTTGAGTGCGGCGAGCCAAGTGGTCATGAATTCTCCGGTCAGACTAAAAATTACGGCGTAACTTGTGCTGCCCGGACCGCATCAATCGCATCCAGAATCGCCTCGCTGGTCGCCGGTGCGCGCAACGGCGGATTGACGCGATGCTCGCCCACTGCCGACACCGCATCGCGGATCGCCAGGAACACCGAGAACGGCAGCAGCAGCGGCGGCTCACCGGTAGCCTTGGAGCGGTGGATGGTGTCCGAGACATTGCTGTTCTTGAACAACTGCGTGCGGAAATCCGTCGGGCAATCCGACACCGCCGGAATCTTGTAGGTCGACGGCGCATGCGTCATCAGCTTGCCGTCCTTGTTCCACCACAACTCTTCCGTGGTCAGCCAGCCCATGCCCTGGATGAAACCGCCTTCGACCTGGCCGATATCGATGGCCGGGTTCAGGCTTTCGCCGGCGTCGTACAGCGAGTCGGCGCGGATCAGGCGCCATTCGCCGGTCAGCGTATCGATCACGACTTCGGCCACCGCCGCGCCGTAGGCGAAGTAGAAGAACGGATGGCCGTTCATGGTCTTGGCATTCCAGTGCACCTTGGGCGTCGAGTAGAAGCCGTCCGACCACAACTGCACGCGCTTGAGATAAGCCTGCATCACCAGTTCTTTGAACGTCACCGACTGCGCACCGGTGGTCACCACGCCGTCGGCGAAGCGCACTTCGCTGACGTCGGCGTTGAATCGTTCGGCGGCAACCTGCGCCAACCGTGCGCGGATTTGCAAGGCCGCATCCTGCGCAGCTTTACCATTGAGGTCGCTGCCGGTGGAGGCGGCGGTGGCCGAGGTATTGGCAATCTTGCTGGTGTCGGTCGCCGTGCAGCGCACCTGTTCCAGCGGCAGGCCGAGCGCGTTGGCGACGACTTGCGCGACCTTGGTGTTGAGGCCCTGGCCCATCTCCGTGCCGCCGTGATTGACCAGCACCGAGCCATCGGTATAGACGTGCACCAGCGAGCCGGCCTGGTTCAGATGCGGCACGTTGAACGAGATGCCGAACTTGACCGGCGTCAGCGCCAACCCGCGTTTCAGAATCGTGTTTTCCGCATTGAAGGCCTTAATGGCCGCGCGGCGTTCCTGGTACTGGCTGGTGCGTTCCAGTTCGCTGACCAGCGCCTGGATCACGTTGTCTTCCACCTTCTGGCCGTAGTGCGTGGTGTTGCGCGCATCCGGACCGTCGGCATCGCTACTGCCGTAGAAGTTGGCGCGGCGCACTTCCAGCGCATCCTTGCCAAGATTGCGGGCGATTTCATCGATGATGTATTCGATGGCGATCGCGCCCTGCGGACCGCCGAAGCCGCGGAAGGCGGTGTTCGATTGGGTGTTGGTCTTGCCGCACATGGCGTGGATTTCCACGTCCGACAGATAGTAGGCATTGTCGAAATGGCATACCGCGCGCGTCGCCACCGGGCCCGACAAGTCGGCCGAGAAACCGGCGCGCGAGACCATGTCGATCTTGGCGGCGACGATGCGGCCGTTGTCGTCGTAGCCGATTTCGTAATCGTAGGCGAAGCAGTGGCGCTTGCCGGTGACGATCATGTCGTCGTCGCGGTCGGCGCGCAGCTTGATTGGGCGGCGCAGGCGCACTGCAGCCACCGCGGCAGCGCAGGCCCACAGCGCCGATTGCGATTCCTTGCCGCCGAAGCCGCCGCCCATGCGTCGGCATTCCACCAGCACGTCATGCGAAGCGATATGCAGCACTTCGGCGATGTGATGCTGCATTTCGCTCGGGTGCTGGGTCGAGCAATACACGTGCATGCCGCGGCCTTCTTTCGGAATCGCGTAGGAGATCTGGCCTTCCAGGTAAAACTGTTCCTGGCCGCCGACGTCGAACTTGCCCTTGAGCTTGTGCGGCGCGGCGTTGAATGCTTCCGACGGATTGCCGCGCGTCAGGTGCATCGGCGGCAGTACATAGGATTCGGCCGCATGCGCAGCGCGCGGCGTCAGCACGGCCGGCAGTTCTTCATAGTCGATCACGGCCTGGCGCGCGGCGCGGCGAGCGTTGTCGTGGCCGTCCGCGATAACGATGAAGATCGGCTGGCCGACGTACTGCACCAGGTCTTCGGCCAGCACCGGATCATCCTTGATGATGGCGCCGCATTGATTCTCGCCGGGGATGTCGGCGGCGGTGTAGACCGCGACCACGCCGACCGAAGCCTTGACCTTGCTCAGGTCAATCGAACGCAGTTTTGCATGCGCCTTGCTCGACAGGCCAAGCGCGGCGTGCAGCGTGCCTTGCAGTTCGACGATGTCGTCGGTGTAGGTGGCTTCGCCGGTCACATGCAGGATGGCGGACTCGTGCGGATGCGGTTTGCCGACCTCGGTCCAGGCCGAGGAAAGCGAGGATTGTGTTTTTTTGACAGACATGAATTCTTCAGTTTGCTTGTTCATCGTGTTTCCTTCCTAAGCGATCTGGGTAATCTGAATCGCATTTTTTCCGTGCACAAACGCGCTGACGGAGGAGGGCGGCAACGGCGAATCGGCACGCGTTTCCAGCCAGTAGCGGTACAACAGGTTTTGGGCGGTTCTCATACGATACGCCGAAGAGGCGCGCATGTCAGAAAGCGGTGCGTAATCTTGCGCCAGCGCAAGCATTGCCGCTTTGACATTGGCCTCGTTCCATTCCTTGCCGTTGAGCGCAGCCTCGGCCTGCGCAGCGCGCTTGGGCGTGGCCGCCATGCCGCCGTAGGCGATGCGGGCGTCGATCACCTTGCCGCCTTCAAGACGGAAGGCAAACGCCGCGCACACCGCCGAAATGTCCTGGTCGAAACGCTTGGTCAGCTTGTACACGCGGAAGGCGACGTCCTTGCGCGGCAGCGGCACGCGGACGGCCTGGACGAACTCGTTCGGCAGGATCGCCGACTTCTGGTAGGCGATATAAAAATCTTCCAGCGGCATCACGCGCCGGCCGTCAACGCCGTACAGCACGATCTCGGTCCCGAGCGCGATCAGCCACGGCATCGAATCGCCGATCGGCGAACCGTTGGCGACGTTGCCGCCCAGCGTGCCGGCGTTGCGCACCGGCAGCGAGGCGAAGCGTTGCCACATCTCGGTCAATTCTTGCGGATATTGTTCGGTCAGCGCGGCATAGGCTTTTTCCAGCGTGACGCCGGCGCCGATTTCCAGCCAGCCGTCCTCGCCCTCGTCCTGCTGGACGATGTGGCGGATTTCTTCCACCTGGCCGATGTAGATGATGTCGCCCAGATCGCGCATATGCTTGGTCACCCACAGGCCGACATCGGTCGAGCCGGCCAGGATGCGCGCCTTCGGCAAGTCGTTGCGCAGTGTCGCCAGTTGCGCCAGCGTACGCGGCGCGTGGAAGGTCTGGCCGGCATGCGTGACGCTCAATGGTTCTTCGCGTTGGATGGCGCGCAAAGCATCAATCACCGGCGCGCGGTCGAAGCTGACCTTCGGCAATTCGCCCATGCGGCGCGCGGCGTCGATGATGGGGCGATAGCCGGTGCAGCGGCACAGGTTGCCGGACAGGGCGTCGTCGATTTCGCGTGTGGTCGGTGTGACGCTATCTTGTTCATGCTTGAGGTACAGGCCCCACAGCGACATCACGAAGCCCGGCGTGCAGAAGCCGCATTGCGAGCCGTGGCACTCCACCATCGCCTGCTGCGCCGGGTGCAGGCAACCGTCGCGCTGCTTCAGGTCTTCCACCGTGAACAGCGCCTTGCCGTCCAGCGTCGGCACGAACTGGATGCAGGAATTGACCGTCTTCAGTTCCAGCTCATCGCCGCGCAGCTCGCCCACGACCACCGTACAGGCGCCGCAATCGCCTTCTGCGCAACCCTCTTTGGTGCCGGTGCAATGCAGGTCTTCGCGCAGATGCTGCAAAACGGTGCGTGTATTGGGCAGTCCATCGACTTGATGGGTCTCGCCGCGGAAATAGAAGCGAATCGGTTCGGACATGGTGTGCTTTGCTATATAAAAATGGCTATCGAAAAAACAGTGAATCAAGATCTGTGCCGGGACCTTTTAGAGAGAAGACTTGTTTGCCGCAGCCGATTGTTGCGGCAGATTGTTGAAGCAGTCTCTCTGAAAAATCCTTCTGTTTTGCTGCCGGCGTCCTCCGAAGAGCGACGCCGGCTACCATCCTTATCCGCCCAGATAAATCATCTTGAACAGGAAGATCGCAGCGATCACCCAGATCACCGCCGACACGTCCTTGACGCGGCCGGTCAGCAGCTTCAGCGCGGCGTAGCTGATGAAGCCCAATGCCAGGCCGTTGGCGATCGAATACGTGAACGGCATCACCAGCGCGGTGATCACGGCCGGCACGCTTTCAGTGGTGTCGTTCCAGTCGATGTCGGCCAGCTCGCGCAGCATCAGGCAGGCCACGAAGAACAGCGCCGGCGCCGTTGCGTAGGCCGGCACCACGCCCGCCAGCGGCGCAATGAACAGCGCCAGCAGGAACAGCGCCGCCACCGCCACCGCAGTCAGACCGGTGCGTCCGCCCGCTTGCACACCGGCTGCACTTTCAATATAGGCAGTGGTGCTCGAAGTGCCAAGCAGCGAACCGGCGACGATGGCGCCGCTGTCTGCCAGCAAGGCCTTGTTGATGCGCTCGATCTTGCCGTTCTTGACCAGGCCTGCGCGTTGCGCCACGCCCATCAGCGTGCCGGTGGCGTCGAACAATTCCACCAGGAAGAACACCAGCACCACGTTCAGCAGGCCCATCGAGATCGCGCCCTTGAGATCAAGCTGGAACAGCGTCGGCGAGATCGATGGCGGCATGGAGAACACGCCGTTGAAATGATTGCCGCCGAAGATGAAGCTCAGCACCGTCACACTCAGGATGCCGATCAGCAGCGCGCCGCGGATCTTCATCTGGTCCAGCGCGACGATCACCAGAAAGCCGATGATCGCCAGCACAGGCGCGGCCTGGTGCAGATCACCCATGGTCACGAAAGTGGCAGGGCTGGCGGCGACGATGCCGGCGTTCTTGAGCGAGATCAGCGCCAGGAACAGTCCTATCCCCGCCGGTATCGCCGTGCGCAATGAGTGCGGAATCGCGTTGATGATCAGCTCGCGGATGCGAAACAGGCTCACCAGCAGGAACAGGCAACCCGAGATGAACACCGCACCCAGCGCAGCCTGCCACGGGAAGCCCATGCCCTTGACCACGGCGTAGGCGAAGTAGGCGTTGAGGCCCATGCCCGGCGCCAGGCCGATCGGGTAGTTGGCGTACAGGCCCATGATCAGTGTGCCGATTGCCGCCGCCACGCAGGTGGCGACAAAGACGGAATCCTTCGGCATGCCCGCATCCCCGAGTATGGATGGGTTGACGAAGATGATGTAGGCCATCGTCAGGAAGGTCGTGAGACCGGCCAGCAACTCGGTACGGACGGTCGTGCCGTTGTCGCTGAGTTTGAAAAACTTGTCCAGAAAAGTCATGAGAATTGTCTCCGTTTACGCAGTGAATACAGTGCGCGATTCTTTTTTATACGCCAGAAAACTTGCAGATTTCTCAGGTCCGCAAAAAATGGGCGTTCTGATTTGTATCTTGTTTTGCGCCGCTTCCCGTTCCAGCCTCCAAGCACGTAAACCGGCTTCAAGCAGATTGATTGCAGCAAGGGCCTGCTCACAGCAGATCCGAGAGATGCGTTCCACGCAAGCGGTGTGCTGGCAAGGCGCGTGGCGTAGCAGGTGGTGGGCCCACCTGCAAGCCATGCAACGCGGCCAGCGCACCGCTTGCGGGGAACCCTTCGGGAACGGCTGCAGGCGTCGCCTGCCGTTGTTGCAACTCCTTGCCGTAGCACCGCTACGTCGCGTCGTTGCGCCTAGGCAGTCAACGCCTGCCGCGCGTTCGCACTCTCGGCTCTGCTGTGAGCAGGCCCATGTAATGTCGTTGAAATATTTGGTGAAAAAGTAAGGCATAGGGAATATCAACTATAAGCTTATGGGTATATGGTGATGAGAAAATCGAATAATGACGATTTGCCATCTCTTCAGTCGCGCAATTCCTGATCGGAATGTATCGAATCACGGAAGAATCGTGAGCAAATCACGAAACTAAGCGATGCCAAAGGCGGCATTTATCCCTTGGTCCAGTAATCCGGCTGCGAATACACCTCCTTCAGGTAATCGATGAAAAAGCGCGTCTTCGCCGGCAGATGCCGTTGTTGCGGGTAGACGGCCATGATGTCGTAATGGGGCAGGGCGTACTCATCCAGCACCGTGATCAGTTCGCCCGAGGCCAGCTGCGACTGGATTTCCCAGGTCGAGCGCCACGCCAGTCCCAATCCTTCGCTGGCCCAGCGGTGCAGCAACTCGCCGTCGTTGCAATCCAGATTGCCCTGCGCGCGGATGATCACCGGCTTGCCGTTCTGCTGGAAATACCAGCCGCGCTGCTGCCCGCCCTGCAGATTGAAGGCCAGGCAATTGTGTTGCGCCAGGTCGTCCAGCGTCTTGGGAATGCCGTTGCGGTGCAGGTATTCCGGCGCGGCGCAGACCACGCGCCGATTGCTGGCCAGCTTCACCGCGACAAAGCTCGGCTCGATCGCGCCGCCGATGCGGATGCCCAGATCGTAGCCTTCCCGCACCAGGTCCACCACGCGGTCGGTCAGGTTGAACGAGATCTGTACCTCCGGATGATTGGCCAAGAAAGCCGGCGCATGCGGCGCCACGTGCAGCCGTCCATACGCCGCCGGCGTGGAGACGACCAGATGACCGGTGGCCTTGTGGCGGCCTTCGGCGATGCTCTTCTCCGCCACCTCGATATCGCCCAGCAGCTTGCGGCAATGATCGAGGAAAACACTGCCTTGCTCGGTCAGCGTCAGATGCCGCGTGGTGCGATGCATGAGCTTGGTGCCGAGGCGTTTTTCGAGTGCGTCGATGCGTCGGCCCAGCATCACGGGGGTGATGTTTTCTTCCAGCGCGGCGGCGGCGAGGCTGCCTTTTTCGACCACGGACACGAACGCTTCTATCTGTTTGAGTTTGTCCATAAATCCTCCTTATTCAATACTTTTACTATGTTTCCATATTTTTAGTACGGAATAAACAGATATTTACTGGTCTTATCAAACAATATTGTTGGTTATAGGATGCATCTCACTAGCTGAGGGGCATCGTTGTTTTGCTTCCGGCGCATCAGGACCTAACAACCCAGGAGGCAACATGGCAAAGATGAAGGCAGTAGACGCAGCGGTATATGTGCTGGAAAAAGAGGGCTGCCTGCAAGCCTTCGGCGTGCCCGGCGCGGCGATCAATCCATTCTACTCGGCGCTGAAACGCCATGGCGGCATCAAGCACGTGCTGGCGCGCCATGTCGAAGGCGCCTCGCACATGGCCGAAGGCTATACCCGCGCCAAGGCCGGCAACATCGGCATCTGCATCGGCACCTCCGGTCCGGCCGGCACCGACATGATCACCGGCCTGTATTCCGCGCAAGCCGATTCCATCCCCATCCTGTGCATCACCGGCCAGGCGCCGCGTGCACGTCTCTATAAAGAAGACTTCCAGGCCGTCGACATTGAGTCCATCGCCAAGCCGGTCACCAAATGGGCCGTCACCGTGCGCGAACCGGCTCTGGTGCCGCGCGTGTTCCAGCAGGCTTTCCACCTGATGCGCTCGGGCCGTCCCGGTCCGGTGCTGATCGACTTGCCGTTCGACGTGCAGATGGCCGAGATCGAATTCGATCCCGACACCTATGAGCCGCTGCCGGTCTATCGTCCGTCCGCCACCCGCGCCCAGATCGAAAAAGCGCTGACCATGCTGAACCAGTCCGAGCGTCCGCTGCTGACCATCGGCGGCGGCGTGGTCAATGCCGACGCGGCTGAACTGGCGGTCGAGTTCGCCGAACTCACCGGCGTGCCGGTCATCCCGACCCTGATGGCCTGGGGCGCGATCCCCGACGATCACCCGCAAATGGCCGGCATGGTCGGTCTGCAGACCAGCCACCGCTACGGCAACGCCACCATGCTGGCGTCCGACTTTGTGCTCGGTATCGGCAACCGCTGGGCCAATCGCCACACCGGTTCCATCGAAGTGTTTACCAAGGACCGCACCTTCGTCCACGTCGACATCGAGCCGACCCAGATCGGCCGCGTGTTCGGTCCCGATTACGGCATCGTCTCCGACGCCAAGGCCGCGTTGAAACTGTTCATCGAAGTCGCCAAAGAGTTGAAGGCCGCCGGCAAGCTGCCCGACCGCTCGGCATGGCTGGCCGAATGCCAGGAGCGCAAGCGCACCCTGCATCGCCGCACCCACTTTGAAGAAGTGCCGATCAAGCCGCAACGCGTCTACGAAGAGATGAACCGCGCTTTCGGCCGCGACACCTGCTACGTCAGCACCATCGGCCTGTCGCAGATCGCCGCTGCGCAATTCCTGCACGTCTACAAGGATCGCCACTGGATCAACTGCGGCCAGGCCGGTCCGCTGGGCTGGACCATTTCCGCCGCGCTGGGCGTCTGCGCCGCCGATCCGCAACGCAAGGTGGTGGCGATCTCGGGCGATTACGACTTCCAGTTCATGATCGAAGAACTCGCCGTCGGCGCGCAATTCAACCTGCCGTATCTGCATGTGGTGGTGAACAACTCCTACCTCGGCCTGATCCGCCAGGCGCAACGCGGCTTCGAGATGGACTACTGCGTGCAGCTGGCGTTCGAGAACATCAACGCGCCCGAACTCAACGGTTACGGCGTCGACCATGTCGCCGTGGTGGAAGGCCTCGGCTGCAAGGCGATCCGCGTCACCAACCCGAACGAAATCCAGGACGCCTTCGCCGTGGCGCAACGCTGGATGGCCGAGTACCGTGTGCCGGTGGTGGTGGAAATCATCCTGGAGCGCGTCACCAACATCGCCATGGGCACCGAGATCAATGCCATCAACGAGTTCGAAGAACTGGCCACCAAGCGCGAGCATGCGCCGACGGCGATCAGTTTGCTGGACTGATCAGGACATCACGAGGAGACAACGGCGGAGGAAGCGCAGCTTCCCCGCCGTCCGGCGCAGGCCGGAAACGTTGGCGGAAAACATAACCAGGCTTGCCGGCATGTACCGAGCGGGCCGCCGCCTTCGCCATTACTTGCAGTATCTGTTTATGAAAGAAGCATATGACCAAACTCGCAGCCAACCTGACCATGCTCTTCACCGAGCTGCCGTTCATCGAGCGTTTCCGCGCTGCTGCGCAAGCCAACTTCAAGGCCGTGGAATTCCTTTTCCCCTATGCCTTCGAGCCTGCGCAGATCGCCGAGCAACTGCGCAAGAATGAACTGGAACTGGTCCTGCATAATTTGCCCGCAGGCAACTGGGAAGCCGGCGAGCGCGGCATCGCCTGTCATCCGGACCGCGTCGGTGAATTCCGCCAGGGCGTCGACGAAGCGATCCGCTACGCCAAGATCCTCGGCGTCAAGCAACTGAACTGCTTGGTTGGCATCCAGCCGCAAGGCGTCAGCGCCGCCGCCGCGCGCGAGACGCTGGTCGCCAATCTGAAGTTCGCCGCCGACAAGCTGCAAGCCGAAGGCATCGCCTTACTGATCGAACCGATCAACTACTTCGACATTCCCGGCTTCTTCCTCAACACCACGAAGCAGGCCGCCGAACTGATCGCATCGACTGGTTCCAACAACCTGTTCGTGCAATACGACATCTATCACATGCAACGCATGGAAGGCGAACTGGCCAACACCATCAAGGCCAATCTCTCGCTGATCCGCCATGTGCAGCTGGCGGACAACCCTGGCCGTTTCGAGCCGGGTACCGGCGAGATCAATTACCGCTTTTTGTTCAAGTACCTGGACGAGATCGGCTATCAGGGCTCGATCGGCTGCGAGTACAAGCCGAAAGCCGGCACCGTCGAGGGCCTCGGCTGGCGTGCGGCGCACGGTCTTTGAACGTCGTTTGAAACGCATTCATTTATTCATCTCAGAGGAGACACATCATGGCAAAAGTCGGATTCATCGGATTGGGCATCATGGGTTCGCCCATGGCGGAAAACCTGCAAAAAGGCGGCCACAAGCTCTACCTGCATGACCAGAAAAATCCTCCCGCAGTATTGATCGAAGGCGGCGCTACCGTCTGCACATCCGGAGCCGAAGTCGCCAAGCGCGCCGATATCATCATCGTGATGGTGCCGGACACGCCGCACGTGGAAGCGGTGCTGTTCAGCAAAGGCGGCGTCGCCGAAGGTTTGAGCGCCGGCAAGATCGTGGTCGACATGAGCTCGATCTCGCCGATCGCGACCAAGGGCTTCGCGCAAAAGATCAACGCACTTGGTTGCGAATACCTGGACGCACCTGTCTCCGGCGGCGAAGTCGGCGCCAAGGCGGCGTCGTTGACGATCATGGTCGGCGGCAACGAGTCGGCGTTCAATGACGTCAAGTCGCTGTTTGAGCTGATGGGCAAGAACATCACTTTGGTTGGCGGCAATGGTGACGGCCAGACCACCAAGGTGGCGAATCAGATCATCGTTGCGCTGAACATCCAGGCGGTGGCTGAGGCGCTGTTGTTTGCTTCCAAGGCGGGCGCTGATCCTGCTCGCGTGCGGCAGGCGTTGATGGGTGGGTTTGCTTCTTCGCGCATTCTGGAAGTGCATGGGGAGCGCATGGTGAAGCGCACCTTCAATCCCGGGTTCCGGATTGAGTTGCATCAGAAGGATTTGAATCTGGCCTTGCAGGGGGCTAAAGCCTTGGGCGTCAGCTTGCCTAATACGGCTGCTACTCAGGAGTTGATGAATGCTTGTGCGGCGAATGGGATGAGTGGGCTGGATCACTCGGCGTTGTGCAGGGCGATTGAGTTGATGTCGAATCATGAGATTGCCAAGGGCTAGAAACTCTTTGTTCCGGCATGCTTGCGGCGCGTTGATGAATACGGTTTGTTCTTCGGACGACCAAGCCGGGGGTAGCCCGGCGGCTACTCACTTTCTTTGCTGCGCCAAAGAAAGTAAGCAAAGAAAGGCGACCGCAAGTTCGCAGCCCCCTACGGGGGTATCCGGCGTCGTCGAGCACAAATCGGGAAGGGAAACAAACTCGCTACGCTCAGACAAGTTTCCCTTCTTTATCCGATTTGCACTCGCCGCCACCGGCTGCTCGCAAGCGGGAATTCGAGACTGGCTCGCTGCGCATCGCCAGGGGAGGGAGGTGAAGTGGAGGTTTGTGTTCTTCGCTACCTTCGCGACCGTGACAATTGCGACGCCGAAGGCGAGTGCCCCCCTGGCGATGCGCAGCGAGCCAGTTTGGCCGTTCCGCTTGGAGCCAGCCGGTGATGCGATGCAGAAAATGGAAAAAGAAGGACGCTTGTCTGAGCGAAGCGAGTTTAGCGTTCTTCCCATTTTTTGCATCGCATCACCGGGAAGCCCGAAGGGCCTGGATCCCGTTGCGTTGGAGCAGTGCTCCAACCCTTTCTTTGCTTACTTTCTTTGGCGAAGCAAAGAAAGTGAGTAGCTGCCGGGCTACCCCCGGCGAAGGGTTGATCGAAGAAAGAACAGTCGAAGCTACACACAACAAGCAAGTCGGAACAAAAGGAAGCAACAACATGCAACTCAACCCCCGCCAATTCCTCCTGGACCTCTACACCACCGCCGTCTCCGCAGTAAGCGCAGAAAAATCCCTCCCAGAATTCCTGCCCCAACCCCCAAAGAACGGAAGAACCCTGGTAATAGGCGCAGGCAAAGGAGCAGCAGCCATGGCCAAAACAGTAGAACAACACTGGCCCGGCGAGCTATCAGGACTAGTGGTCACAAGATACGATCACGGCGCCGACTGCAAAAAAATCGAAGTCATCGAAGCCTCCCACCCCGTCCCCGACGAAGCCGGCAGAATAGCCGCCGCTCGCATGCTGGCAATGGTGCAAGGCCTCACCAAAGACGATCTCGTCCTCTGCCTGATCTCCGGCGGCGGCTCCGCCTTGCTGGCATTGCCCGCCGAAGGCATCACCCTCGAACAAAAGCAGGCCATCAACAAAGCCCTGCTCAAAAGCGGCGCCAACATCTTCGAAATGAACTGCGTCCGCAAACACCTCTCCGCCATCAAAGGCGGCAGACTTGCTCTGGCCTGTGCACCGGCACGCGTGGTGACACTGATGATCTCCGACATTCCCGGCGACGACCCCGGCATCATCGCCAGCGGCCCGACACTGCCCGACGCCACTACCTGCGCCGAAGCACTCGCCGTGCTGCGCAAATACAAGATCGAGATTCCACCATCGGTACAAGTGCATCTCACATCCGGCATCGGCGAAACCCCCAAGCCCGGCGATGAACGCCTCAAAGCAAATGAACACCACGTCATCGCCACCGCCCAGCAAGCCCTGCAGGCAGCGGCAGCCGCCGCACGCGCCGCCGGCGTCACACCTTACATCCTGTCCGACGACATGGAAGGCGAAGCGCGCGACATCGGTCTCGCACACGCCGCTATCGCAAAACAGATCGCCCAGTACGACCAGCCGTTCAAGAAGCCCTGCGTGCTGATCTCCGGCGGCGAAACCACCGTCACCGTGCGCGGCACCGGACGCGGCGGACGCAATGCGGAATTCCTGCTCAGCCTCGCCAACGCGCTCAACGGCGCCGCCGGCGTGCACGCGATCGCCTGTGATACCGACGGCATCGACGGCTCCGAAGACAATGCCGGCGCGATCTGCCAACCTGACTCCATGCAACGCGCGGAACAACTCGGCCTCAATCCGAAAGCGCTGCTCGAGAACAACGACGGCTACGGCTTCTTCAGCGCGCTCGGCGACTTGGTCGTCAGTGGCCCGACCCGCACCAACGTCAACGACTTTCGCGCCATCCTGATCCTGTAAGCCAACAACAGCAACACGCCAACAACACCAAGGAGACCGTCCATGCGACGTCAACGCCAGGCAAAAATCGTAGCCACGCTGGGTCCCGCCAGCGCCACCAAAGACATGATCAAAGCCCTGTTCGAAGCCGGCGCCGATGTGTTCCGTTTCAACTTCAGCCACGGCACCCATGCCGACCACCACGCCCGTTTTGAAATCGTGCGCGCCGTCGAACGCGAAGTCGGCCGCCCGATCGCCATCCTCGCCGATCTGCAAGGCCCCAAGCTGCGCGTCGGCCAGTTCGCCGATGGCAAGGTCCAGCTGGAAGCCGGGCAGGAGTTCGTCCTAGATCGCGATACGGCACCCGGCGACAACACGCGCGTCTGCCTGCCGCATGCCGAACTGTTCGAAGTCATCGCCGCCGGCCAGTCGCTGTTGCTCGACGACGGCAAGCTGCGCCTGCAAGTGCTCGATAGCGACGGCCAACGCATCCGCACCAGGGTCATCAACGGCGGTGCCTTGTCCGACCGCAAGGGCGTCAACGTGCCGGATGCCGTGCTGCCGATTCCGGCACTAACCGAGAAAGACAAACGCGACCTCGCCTTCGCCCTGGAACTCGGCGTCGACTGGATCGCGCTGTCATTCGTGCAGCGTCCCGAAGACGTGCACGAAGCGCGCGCCCTGATCAACGGCCGCGCCGCCGTCCTGTCGAAGCTGGAAAAGCCCGCCGCCCTCGACCGCCTCGATGAAATCGTCCAGGCCTCCGACGCCATCATGGTCGCGCGCGGCGACCTCGGGGTCGAGCTGCCGCCCGAGTGCGTGCCCGGTACGCAAAAGCGCATCCTGCGCGTCTGCCGCCAACACGGCCGTCCCATCGTCATCGCCACACAGATGCTGGAGTCGATGATCACCAGCCCGGTGCCGACCCGCGCCGAAGTCTCCGACGTCGCCGCCGCCATTTACGACGGCTCCGACGCCGTCATGTTGTCGGCCGAATCCGCCAACGGCAGCTACCCGCTGCAAGCCGTCGCCATGATGGACCGCGTCATCAGCGAAGTCGAACGCGACCCGCTCTACCGCAACATGCTCGACGTCCAGCAAGAGACGCCGGAGTCCAACAGTTCCGACGCGATCTGTTCAGCCTTGCGCGACGTCACCCGCATCGTCGGCGCCACCGCCACCGTGACCTACACCAGCTCCGGCCACACCAGCCTGCGCGCCGCCCGCGAACGCCCGATGGCGCCGATCCTGAGCATCACGCCCAAGATCGCAACCGCGCGCAAACTGGCGTTAGTGTGGGGAGTACATTCAACAATCAGCGACCAGATCCACAACGAAAGCGAAATGGTGAGCGCCGCATGCCAGACGGCATTGAAGGAAGGATTTGCAAAGAAGGGCGATCAGATCGCGATCACCGCCGGCATGCCCTTTGGGCAGCCGGGGAGTACTAATTTGTTGAGGTTGGCGGAGGTGTGGGGCGATGTTTCCCAATAAGTGAAAACGGATTTCTTGGCTTGCTACGGGGTCACTGCCGCAAATGCTTTGCAACCTGACTCCATGAGATCCTTGTCGTAAGTGACAATTGAAGCGCCGTCAATCTGACCCTTTACATAGGGGTCTTTGCTCGCCTCAAGCTTTTTTATGGCATCTTTTGTTTTTTGGTCAAATCCACTTTGTCCAGAAAGAAAATTGGCTTCAATTTTTTTATTCAGCTCGGGGTATGCCTTAAAACAGTTTCTCTTCATGGCAATCGCTGTCAGTGCGTTTTTTTGACTGTCTGAATAGATATTCGCCGCAATGTCGATTGCCCGTCCCAGAACCGCTTGCTGGTCTTTGTCCAGGGCTGAGCTCGCATCCTGCGCGAATAGATGGCCACTCAAGGACAGGGAGAGAATAAATACCTTACTTTTTGGATGCATGAAATTCATTTTATTTCCTTGTTTCAGTTATTGACTATGCTGGGTCATGATGGTTTTCAAACAATGCTTTTCGCTGCTTCCCGCTCAACCCCGACAACGCCTTCTCATAAGCCCAGCGCACCAACTCCTTTAAATATTCCTCCGGCATCGTCCGCACATCCACAATCGTAATCCAGTGAAAGCGCGCCATGTAGCGCGCCGGCTTGATGCCCGGCATGTCGGTCAGTTCGATGAAGCGTTCGGGGCTGACGCGGAAGCTGAAGCGCCATTTTTCGGGATCGCTGGTCTTGAACCAGGCGAAGTTTTTTTCGCCGACTGAGTACACCAGGATATTGGACGGCGGCTTGGAGAGGTGCGAGGTCGCGCCAGGCAGATCGCTGCAGAATTTTTTGAGTTGGGTGGTGTTCATGGTCGCCGCATCTTCGTCGCGTTGGGATCGGCGTATTGTAATCACGGAATGAAAAAGCGGCGCGTCAATTTCTGACGCGCCGCTTTTTATTTACTGCACCTTGTCGATTGCAAGGATGATACGCGCGTCAGAACTGCTCCCAATCTTCATCCTTGCCGGCGGTCGCCGCAACCGGCTTGGAGGTCGACGCTAATGCCGGCACAGGCGCAGCAGCGGGCTTCTTCACCTGCTTCAGCTGCGCAGGCCGAGGCGTGACGTCAACCGCGCTCTTCTTTCGTGCCGAAACGGACGGCGCTCCCGCAACCTGCTGATCCAACTTGAACACGCTGACCAGTTGCATCAGCTTGGCCGCCTGATCCTGCAGCGACTGTGCGGCGGCGGCGGATTGTTCCACCAAGGCGGCGTTCTGCTGCGTGGTCTCGTCGATGTTGGTGATCGCGCGGCCGACTTCGTCGATGCCCTGGCTTTGTTCCTGGCTGGCGGCGCTGATCTCGCCCACGATATCCGTTACCCGCTTCACGCTGGCGACCACTTCGGTCATGGTGGTGCCGGCTTGCTCGACCAGCTTGCTGCCGGTGTCGACCTTGGCGACCGAGTCGTCGATCAGGATCTTGATTTCTTTCGCAGCGGCTGCGCTGCGCTGGGCCAGGCTGCGCACTTCGGATGCGACCACCGCAAAACCGCGGCCCTGTTCACCGGCGCGGGCGGCTTCGACGGCGGCGTTCAGTGCGAGGATGTTGGTCTGGAATGCAATGCCGTCGATCACGCCGATGATGTCGACGATCTTGCGTGACGAATCATTGATCGAGCTCATGGTGTCGACCACCTTGCCGACCACGGTGCCGCCGTCGACCGCGACGCTCGATGCAGAGACGGCGAGCTGGTTGGCCTGGCGCGCATTGTCGGCATTCTGGCGGACGGTGGAGGTGAGCTCTTCCATGGCCGAGGCGGTTTCTTCCAATGAACCGGCTTGCTGTTCGGTGCGCGCCGACAGGTCCATGTTGCCGGTGGCGATTTCACTGGAGGCGGTGGCGATGGTGTCGGTGCCTTCCCGTACTTGGCTGACGATGTTGTAGAGGTTGCCGTTCATGGTCTGCAGCGCCGACATGAGCTGGCCGGTTTCGTCGGTGGATTTGACTTCGACTTTCGTCGTCAGGTCGCCGTCGGCGACGCGGCGGGCGACGTCGACCGCTTCGGTCAGCGGGCGCGTGATACTGCGCGAGACCAGCCAGGCGACCATCGCCGAAAGCAGCAGGGTGATGCCGGCGAGCGTGTTGATGATCATGCGGGCGCTGCCGGATTCGGCGCTGGCCTTGTCGCCGGCGGCGTCCATCAGGCCGCCCTGGTAGTCGAACATGGCGTCGAGCGCGATGAAGTATTTGATCTGCAGCGGCATGAACTGTTGCGGCAGGTAAGCCTTGGCTTCATCCACCTGGCCGGCCAGCGCCAGCTTCATGAGGCCGTCGCGCACCGGGAGGTAGGCGTCGCGCGCGGTCATGGCGTCCTTGACGTAGCGCTTGTCTTCATCGGTCTTTGCAATCGATTGCATTTGCGCGAGGCTGTCGTTCATCTTCTTGTCGGCGGCGGTGGCGTCGCCGACGAGGAATTTGATCTTGTCGGCATCGCTGGTCAGCATGATGTCGCGGATATCGAGGGCAATCTTGTTGACCTGGATCTGGATGGTGTTGGCCAGCACGGTCTTGGGGTAGCGGTCCTTGGTGATCAGGTTGATGCCGTCGTTGAGGCGGCCCAGCTGGATGTTGCTGAGCGCCGTGATGGCGACCAGCAGGACGATCACGATGCCGAAGCCGATGGCGAGGCGTTGGCCGATTTTCATGTTGGCGATTTTCATGGAGATACCTTTGCTGTTCGGTGGGCTGCAAAACATGGCGCCAGTCATTCGTGGTGTTAATTAAAAGGCAATTCTCGTGCCAAGGATTTGCAAAATTTCCACCGTGCAATTGTGTCGACGGCGCATGGCAAAACATTCCGGGCTGCTCGGGTGGAGCGGGCCGGAATGTCGGTTTTTATTATTTTTTATTGTCGGTGCTGATTGCTTACTTAGTTTGCTGCTTCGGCCAGTTCAAACGCCAGCGTGTTGTGGCGCTCGATGACAGAGCCGAGATCGATTGTTGTGCATTGGCCGTCGCGCACGATCACGCGGCCGTTGATGATGCTGTACGAGACATTGGCCGGCGTGGAGAACACCAGCGCCGCGACCGGATCGTGCAGCGCACCGGCGAAGCCGATCTGGTCCAGCTTGAACATCACCACGTCGGCCGACATGCCCGGCTTCAGTGCGCCGATGTCGTCGCGGTTCAATACCTTGGCGCCGCCGAGCGTGGCAATTTCCAGCGCCTGCCGTGCGGTCATGGCGTCGGGGCCGAAGCCGACGCGTTGCAGCAGCATGGCCTGGCGCACTTCGCCGAGCATGTGGGCGCCGTCGTTGGAGGCGCTGCCGTCGACACCGAGACCGACCGGCACGCCGGCATCGATCATCTTGCGGATCGGCGCGATGCCGGAAGCCAGGCGCATGTTGGAACAGGGACAGTGCGCCACGCCGGTGCCGGTGCGTGCGAACAGGTCGATGCCGTGGTCGTCGAGCTGGACGCAGTGCGCGTGCCAGACGTCGTGGCCGACCCAGCCGCAGTCTTCGGCGTATTCGGCGGGCGTCATGTTGAACTTCTCGCGGCTGTAGGCGATGTCGTTGACGTTTTCTGCGAGGTGGGTGTGCAGCGAGACCTTGTAGCTGCGCGCCATGTTGGCCGCTTCACGCATGAGGTCGCGTGAGACCGAGAACGGTGAGCAGGGCGCGACCACGATGCGTTGCATGGCGTGGCGGCTGTGGTCGTGATAGGTCTCGATCAGGCGTTGCGTGTCGCGCAGGATATCGTTTTCATCCTCGACCACGCGGTCGGGCGGCAGGCCGCCTTTTGACTGGCCTACGCTCATGGCGCCGCGCGCGCCGTGGAAGCGCATGCCGATTTCTTGCGCGGCTTCGATGCTGTCGTCGAGGCGTGTCTTGTTCGGGTAGATGTAGAGGTGGTCGCTGCTGGTGGTGCAGCCGGAGAGGATCAGCTCGGCCATCGCGGTGAGGGTGGAGACCTTGATCATTTCCGGTGTCAGGCCGGCCCAGATGGGGTAGAGGTTGGTCAGCCAGTTGAACAGTTCGCCGTCTTGCGCGGCGGGGATCACGCGCGTGAGGCTTTGGTACATGTGGTGGTGGGTGTTGATGAGGCCGGGGAGCACCACGTGGTTGCTTGCGTCGATTATTTCGTCGGCGGTTTGGGGGAGGTCGGCGGTTTTTCCTACTTGTTCTATTACGTTGTTGCGGATGAAGATTGCGCCGGTTTTTATCTCTTCCCTTGTGTCGTTCATTGTTACTACGACGGTGGCGTTTTTGATTAATAGGGTTTTGGTCATTTGGGACTCACTGGATTTTGTTTGATGTTGGGTGTTGATTCGGCGCCGGTGATAGTGGAGTCCCTTTTAAACCCTATTAACGCTTTGCCTGGTTTTGGTTATTTTTTGTTGCATGTAGTGGTTGATGAGGCTGTTCTCTCTTCGATCAACCCTGCCGGGGGTAGCCCGGCGGCTACTCACTTTTCTTGTCTCGCCAAGAAAAGTAAGCAAAAGAAGGCGACCGCGGGATCCAGGTCCTTCGGACTTCCCGGTGCTGCGAAGCAAAAAATGGGAAGGGAAACAAACTCGCTGCGCTCAGACAAGTTTCCCTTCTTTTTCCATTTTTCGCATCGCATCACCGGCTGGCTCCAAGCGGAACTTCTTTTACGGCTCGCTTCGCATTGCCTTGGGTTACTCGCCTTCGGCATCGTGCTTGTTGCGGCCGCGGAATGGGTTACTGCTTATACCTTCGCCTTAAAATTCCGCAAAAAATCCAACAGAATCTGCACCGACACTTCGGCATCATCGGCCGTCATCGTCTCCAGTGGATTGTGGCTGATGCCACCGTTGCCGCAACGCGTGAACAGCATCGCGACGTCGGTCATCTTGGCGATGGTCATGGCGTCGTGGCCGGCGCCGGAGGCGAGTTCGAATGGCTGTACGCCGGCGCGTTCTGTGGCGGCGGCGAGTTGTTGCATCAGCCAGCCGGCGCAGGGGGCTGCGGGAGCAGAGACCGTCTTTTCGATGGTGGCGTCTACGCTGCGGCGTTGAGTGATTTCTTCTATCTTTTTCAGCACGTCAGCTACTGCGGCATCACGCACGTCGTCGCGCGCGGCGCGGATGTCCAGTGACAGCACGCAGGCGCCGGGGATGACGTTGGTGGAGCCGTTCGGCACTTGCAACTGGCCTACGGTGCCTACCAGCGAGGCGTGCTGGTCTTCGCTGCAACGCTGCTCGACGTAAAGGATGATTTCTGCGGCGGCAGCGGCGGCGTCCTTGCGCATGCTCATCGGTGTGGTGCCGGCGTGGCTGGCGACGCCTTTGAGGTTGACCAGGTAGCGTGAGCTGCCGGCGATCGAGGTGACGATGCCAACCGGGAGGTCGCGGTTGAGCAGGACCGGGCCTTGTTCGATGTGGACTTCGACGTAGCCCAGCAAGTCGGACGGATCGCGCGCGATCTGCGGGATGGCGGTGACGTCGTGGCCGGCTTGCGTGAGCACGTCGCGCATGCTGACGCCGTCGCGGTCGGTGAGGTTGAGCAGGTTCAGGTCGAACTGGCCGATGATGGCGTTGCTGCCCAGGAAGGTGCTCTTGAAGCGCACGCCTTCTTCTTCCGAGAAAGCGATGATCTCGAAATGGAAGGGCAGGGTTTCGCCTTTTTCATGCAGATGCTTGACGATGGCGATTGGCAGCAGGATGCCTTCGCGGCCGTCGTACTTGCCGCCGTTGCGCACCGTGTCGTAGTGCGAGCCGGTCATCAATGTCTTGGCTTGCGGATCTGTCGAGAGATAGCGGCCGACCACGTTGCCGACCGCGTCGATGTGCGCGTGCATGCCGGCTTCGCGCATCCAGTGCGCGATCTGGTCGGCGGTGCGGCGGTGGGCGTCGGTCATGTAGGTGCAGGTGAGCGCGCCTTCGTCTTCGCTCCAGGCGCCGATTTCTTCCGCCCATTCCATGATGGTGGCGCCGATGGCCGGGGTGTAGCCGAGCAGGTCGTTGATGCGCATTTCAGCGATGCGGCCGATCTGGCGCAGCGCTTCGCGCAGTTCGTCTTCCGGCTGGTTGCGCAGGCGGCGCGTGAACGTGGTGATGATCTGCTGGCGCGTCAGGCCCTTGCCGGTGGCGCCCTTGACCGCGAGGATGAAGGGGAAGCCGAACTTGGCGTTGTAGTCGGCGTTGAGCTTTTGCAGCGTGGCGAATTCTTCCGGCGTGCACAGGTTGAGACCGGCCTTGGCCTGCTCGCCGGTGGACTCGGCAGTCAGTTCGCCGGCGATAGCGGCCTTGCCGGCCAGCTCCGGATGGGCGCGGATCAGGCCCAGTTGCTCGGCGCGCTCGGCGCTGGTGACCACGCTCTGCAGCGCCTGCTTCAAGGCCGTGATGTTGGCGAAGGGGCCGCGTTTGGCTGCGCGTTCGGGTATCCACGGCGAGTGCTCGTAGATCCCGTGCAGGGTGTTGACGAAAGCCGCTACGTCGCGTGCGGCGCTGCCGTTGAGTTGTTCCAGTGTGGTCATCGTGATACCTGTTGCCAATAAATACGGTTGGTTGCTTGTGCTTGCTGCTATGTACCTGGCGACAGGGCGGTCTTGCCGTCCTGTCGTATTGCAAATATTAATGATCCGAACTTTGTGCCGCCGCCAGCGCATAGTTGGCGACTTCTTCATCGCTGCCGCGGCCGTTGAAGAACACGTTCAGCACGACCGCCATGGTGGATGCAAGCAATATGCCACTATGGAAGACCGTGGACAAGAAGCCCGGCATCTTGTCGAAGAAGGTCGGCGCCACAATCGGGATCATCCCTATGCCGATGCTGATGGCGACGATGAACAGGTTGTTGCGGTTGGTGTTGAAATCGACCTTGGCGAGGATCTTGATGCCGGTCGCCGCCACCATGCCGAACATCACGATGCCGGCGCCGCCCAGCACGAATTGCGGGATTGACGCGGCCACGTGCGCCATTTTGGGGAACAGGCCGAAGGCAGCCAGGATCACGCCAGCCGCCACGCAGACATAGCGGCTGCGGATGCCGGTGACGCCGACCAGGCCGACGTTCTGCGAGAACGAGGTGTAAGGGAAGGTGTTGAAGATGCCGCCGATCACCGTGCCTAGGCCATCCACGCGCAGGCCGCGCGCCAGGGTCTGGTCGTCGACCTTCTTCTCGACGATGTCGCCCAGCGCCATGAACATGCCGGTCGATTCGATCATGGTGACGATCATGACCAGGCACATGCTGATGATGGAGCCGACGTCGAACTGCGGCAAGCCGTAGTGGAAAGGCCTGATCACGGCAAACCATTCGGTTGCGCCGAGACCGTCGAAGTTGATCTTGCCCAGCGACAAGGCGATCACGAAGCCGACGATCATGCCCATCAGCACCGAGATGTTGGCGATGAAACCTTTGACATATTTGGTGATGAGCAGGATGGAGACGAGCACCACGGCGGCAATCGCCAGGCTCAGCGGCGAGCCGTAATCGGGATTCGGGATCTTGACGAAGACCCCGTCGACCAGCTTGCCGATGATGGGTTGGCCGCCGGCCGCCCAGTTGATGCCGACGCCCATCAGCGAGACGCCGATGACCGTGATGACGGTGCCGGTTACCACCGGCGGGAAATAGCGCATGAGCTTGCTCATGTAGGGCGACGCAAGGATGCAGAATATCCCGGACGCGATCACGGCCCCGTAGATATGCAGGATGCTCAGCCCCGGATTGTTGGCCATGGCGACCATCGGTCCGACGGCGGCGAAGGTGACGCCCATCATCACCGGCATGCGGATGCCGAACTTCCAGATGCCGAGGCTCTGAATGATGGTGACCAGGCCGCAGCAGAACAGGTCGGCGCTGATCAGGTAAGCGATTTCGGATTTTGGCAGGTTTAGGGCACCGCCGACGATGAGCGGTACTGCGATGGCGCCGGCATACATCACGAGTACGTGTTGCATGCCCAGCGCGGCGAGTTTGAGTATCGGCAGTCTTTCGTCCACCGGATGGGTCTGGGTTGTCATGGCTGTCTCCAAGTTTTTATATGGAGGCCGCTGCCGGTTTCAGATGCGACGGCGACGGCCTCTCGTCAAGTCCTTGCACGGAAGGAGAAGATTCTGAGCGACATCCTCCGTACAGGCTTGTGGGCCGATACTAAAGTAAATCGTTCAGCCCGATATATAGGTCAGCCAATACTCGTTTTCTGAATGTGGATATAAGCAACGTGACACCGATGTTGCCGCAAAGCCTTAATTGACAAGCATCTTGGCCGCCGCGCTGACTTGCGCGCGCAGCCATTTGTGCTCGGTCGCCTGGTGCACGCGCTCATGCCACAGCTGGTAAAAACGCAGCGGCGGAAACTTGATCGGCACGCTGTAACTCTTCAGCGACAAGGTCTTTTCATAGAAGCTGGCGAACTGCTGGCCGGCGCTCAGCACCAGGTCGGTTTGCGCCACCATGTAGGGCAGCATGCGGAAGTGCGCCGACTCCACCACGACGTTGCGATGCAGGTTCTGCTTCTCGAGGAAGGTGTCGATGGTGCCGTGGTAGCCGGGCAAAATCTGCGACGGTGCTGCATGCGGCAGGGTCAGGTAATCCTCGATCGTCATTGCATCCTTGGCGGTCCGTTTGGCGTAGGCGCAATCGGAACGCATCAGGCACACGATGGGATCATCGAACAGTTTGGACAGGTGCAGATGCGGCGGCGGCTCATCCCAGTTGGCGATGACGAGGTCGAGTTCGCCGTCCGACAGCAGGCGCACGTAATCGGTCTCGGGGCCGAGCGCGTGGATCACGATGTGGCTCTTGGGCGACTCGCGGCGCAGACGCGCGATGACTTCGGTGAAGAAGGGCGTGTTCATGTAGTCCGGCGCGGCAATGTGGAAGGTGCGCGCTTCTTCCTGCGGCACGAAGGCCGTCTTGGGCACAAACAGGCGCTCGGTTTCGTCGAGGATGCGCTTGGCCGGCTTCAGCAGGCTTTCGCCGTGCTGGGTCGGCACCATGCCGCGCGCGCCGCGCACCAGCAAGGGGTCGCCGGTGAGTTCGCGCAGCTTGCGCAGCGAGGCCGAGATCGATGGCTGCGGCTGGTTGAGCTTGAGGGCCACCCGCGAAACGTTCTTTTCGCACAGCAGCAGATAAAGAATGCGGATCAGGTGAATATCGAGATGGTCTGGCAGCCTGGACATGATTGTCTCCGGGTAACTGGTAAAGCGAGGCGGGCGTCTGCGCAGGGCGCGCTGAACTGCCTTCTTACCCGTGGAGGGTGGCCGCACGTTGTTGATGTTATGGGTCTCCGCTTATTATATTTTTCGGAATATGGAGGGTCCCACATAACGCATACATTGTTGTATATGGATATGCATATGTCAAATATAAGCTGTCGGCAATGTTTTAAAGAGCCAACACGTTTATCGTTCGAGCATCCCGGTCGCACCATCAGTGCGCAGGCTGCGACTGTGAATAAAAAAGATTGCAGTAAAGATAAGAACCCGTTTCACAAAGAAACATGAGTGCGAGCGAGTCCTGTTAGGGATGAAGTGCAAGGCGCGAATCGGGGTCAAGACTGGGCGTCTTGACCCCGATTCGTAACGCCGCAATTCGCCCAAACAGGCCGCTCCCTGCGGGTTCTGCCCAGAAATGGCGCTGGCTGCGTTGCGCTCCTTGCGTGTGCCTCGGCACACGACGCGTCGCACGCCTTGCCAGCGCCATTTCTGGGCAGAACGCATCTCATGTTTCTTT